>Ga0307517_10013495_pt1 | contig 11081 bp, 10 predicted proteins | sample 23_EM_MG_FD_194515 | JGI IMG/M metagenome (GOLD analysis project Ga0307517, IMG submission 194515) | Populus trichocarpa ectomycorrhiza microbial communities from riparian zone in the Pacific Northwest, United States - 23_EM | ecosystem: Host-associated > Plants > Roots > Unclassified | place... | reverse complement strand
ATAAAGTAATTTGACTTTTTTTAATTACCACTAAATTATGATTTTTCCATGGAAGGAACTTTCCATGACAAATTATTTTGTATTTTTTTAATTTTTAAATGCACAGCTGAAAGACTCTTAAATAGTAATCTTCTAATAAACAATCTAAAATATAGCTTTTTATGTTGATTTTTGTACCCTTAACAAAAGGTCTAATGAAAAAAAAAAAAAATTAAAAAAAGATAAAAAAAACATAAGGTATAATTTGTCAAACTTTAAACATAAGGGTAAGATTGAATAATTGATAAAAAAAAAATAAGAGGTAAATTTAGTAGTTTTGTACTTGGAAGGATTTTAAATCCCTTAAAAAGATTACAGGAATAATGACTAACAAACCATGAAAATGAAGAGGTTTCAAGAAACCTTAGAAATTTATCTCATAAAAAACTGACCTAAATTAGGGTAGACTAGTGTAGTCTTTAGTTGAGGCACACTTGGTTCTGAGATGAATGTTATTGGAGGCTAATTTTAGACAAGGATATGGCTAGGTTTTGGCTGGTGAATGAAAATATCTTAGCTCTAGATCATACTTTTTATTTTATTTTTACAAGAAAGAATCAAACACCTTTATCTAAACCACTCTAATTAAAGATGTTGACGGCTTCTATCCCTCTGTCCTTTGCTTCTAACATTGCAAAATATCCAATTTCTTCTCCTTCGTTTCCTATTGTTCCCTTCTCTCTTTGCCTTTTGCCCACAATAGTGCAAAAAAAATTGAGAACCATTGATTCTTTTCTCCTAACATGCTTCTAACTTCTCTCTTCAAGTCTTTCTCTCCTCACCCCTCTCTTTTTTTCTCCGTAAAAAAAATACAAGAATAATTATGGTGTCAAAAAGAAAATAAAGAAGAAAAGTCAGCAAATGAACAAAGTGATGCAAAAAAAAAAAAAAAAAAAGCCTCCTTAATACAATCGAGTCTCCCAACAATCAAAGGAAAAAAAACATCACTATACTATTAACATTCATAGTAGTTTGCGGTAAAAATACCTCAACTCTTAGTTTTTTTATTAATTTTCTTGTGTGCTCTTGAATTACAGTTATTAATGTGATCATTTTATTTAGCTAAGCTAAACATGACTGTAATTTATGTATCACTTGGTTATTTTATATGAGTTTAAAATATATAATAAATCAATGTCAGTCACAAAAACAAAAAAAAAACATAAGAAATAATGCACTATTAGAATCAAAAGTAAAACAAGCATTATAAGAACCTAAATTGCCTGATACAAGAATGCTTATAATTTTTATTTCTCTCAAATAAGAAATCCTTAATCATGGAATACAAAGAATCAAGAAAAAAAACACCTATATGTGCAATATAGTCACATGATATTCTTAGTAACCTATCTAAGTTATTTGCAGCTTAATACAATGATAATTTTCTACCTATTTTTTTCTCCACACTTTAAAACTAGAAACCTTTTTGTTTGTGTGTGAACTGATACTTGTCAATTTTAAAAAGAGAAACACAACAATAGCTATTTTCTAATGCCAACAAAAACAACAAATATAACTGATGAGAGATAAACTAGAATAAAATAGATATGTAATAAAATAAAGGTTTGTAAATCATGACTTAACCTAATAGAAGCAATTAAGCATAATACAGGTGGGAACAACCAAGATCTTTAAGAAGAATCATCTCATTATACAAAAACAACACAAAACCAGTCAAACAAAACATCAAAATTATAAGCACATTTTATTAAATTCAACAACATCATTCTCATAACAACGTAGATTTCATGTCTTGAATCATGATAGAGAAAGAAAGTTGCACACACATAAGACTCATTAGTTTCCACAGATAAACCACACTTGAAAACAAAAACTGACTCGATAAACAAAAAGACCTAGAAAGCAACTCATCATATGATTTAAAGGGAATGGAAATGCAAATCCACTAAGCTATTAGATAATCTTTATGAAACAATTATAATTAAAGTCACTGTTAGATAATGAACTATTGCAATAAAATGTCTCTTTAACAATCATCTCATGCAAGCGAACAACAGTTTTGGACACAACAACAAAGACTATGATAATTTTTAAAGATTTTTAAAAAATCAAAGTAGTTGCCATAAAGGAAAAGAGCTAATAATAATGTCATTTAACCAATTCAATTAACAAATAAGTAATCAAAGTAAAGGAAAATATTTGCTTTGAATAGATAGGATTTTAAAAGAAAGTATTGATGTCCAGGGCACTCTTTAGATTTTTCTTTTCTTGATTGTTAGATGACCGTAACTATCAGTGTTTATTTCAGTATGCTCTTTATAGCAAATGAACTAAATTGGCTGTAAAAAAGTGATTTTTTTAATTACTTATTCAGATTGAACAAATGAATTTTATTTGTTGGTGCGCACCTCTCTATTGTTCTAGTCAAATTAAAAACCACCTTTGTCAGTTATCCTTGCAATCTATTGTTTCTCCACAGTCAAAGCCCTATGATAAGCTTTTGAAATTGTCCATAAAAATTGCAAACACAACACATTTTGGATGGACCATCTTAATCCACTTAAGTACCTGACAACCAACTACTCTTCCATTTTTAACATATCATTCTTAGCCATTGGTTTATAGAAATCATTAGTGTATCTATCTTCTTCCAATCATTAATCTTCTATTTACATTGTCTCTCTTGAGACCTCTTCAATTTTCTCTACCACGTAGAAGCCCAACCTTTCAATTTGATCACAATCAACTTCAGACCCTGTTCTTATAGGTCTCTCTCTTCCAATTGATGAGTCAATTCTACAATTTGCCTCTACATGTTCTTTATCATGAGCTCCAAGATATTTCTCTTTTAAGAAGGAACCTCTCCTCGTCCTTTCCTATCTGATCACATTCTACTCCGCATCCTCTTCCAACCATGGTTGTTTAGCACAACACAACAAACAAATAACCACTAGGATTGTTGGGCTCTGATACCACCTGATGCAAATAAAAACACAAAAAAACAGCAAGATAGAAAGACAAAATTGAAGTCGAATAAGATTGATACACAAAACCCTAACTCATAATTTTATTACCAACGAGGAAAATATAATAAATCTTAAATAATAACTTCTAGATCTTATTTGAAGGCATTTCCAAACTCTATGGCTATAAAATTTTAACCCTAAAAAAAAACAAGACCTTTAAAATCTTCTATCAAAATTCTAGTCTAATTCAATAGTTAAATTAAAATTTATATTTGTTAGTATAAAATTATACATCATATAAAATATCCCATTATAGCTGAAAGCTACAAATAGTTGTTTTAAATTATTTGAGAAAGCTTTCACGTTTTTGGACAGCCATGTTAACTTGGTATACCAAACCATATCAGATAATAATGTCATAAAAAATTAAGCGAGAAGGGAGAAAGTGTCCTTTATCTCATCTATCTTAGATGTCAGAAATTAATGGAGCCAATTTTTAATTTAAAAAAGTACAAGGGTGACTAAGAGAACGTTTTCAAAAAATTTATTTATTTATTTTTACAAAAAATTATTTTTTTTTATATATTTTAAATCGTTTTGATGTATTAATTTTAAAAAATAAAAAAATATCAAAAAATTTATTTATTTATTTTTATAAAAAAATAATTTTTTTTATATATTTTGAATTGTTTTGATATACTGATCTTAAAAATAATTTTTAAAAAATAAAAAAAATATCATTTTTATACATTTTAACATAAAAAATTCTTAAAAAAATAACCACAACACCTTCGAAAACATGCTAAAAACAACTCTTTCATGTGTCAAAGGGATAAAGTATACCAAGGGCGAATGAATATTCAGTCAAAGAGTGGTAGAGACGTTCGTCTGTACGCAAAAACATCATTGGATTAAAATTTGAATTTTTTTATTAATATTTTATTAATATTTTTAAATTGTTTTGATGTGATGATAAAAATAATTTTTTAAAAATAAAAATATATTTTAAAACGAACCTATACCACACTTCCAATCAGCCGTATCTCGTTGGACTATTTGACAGATTATACCTTTCCAGAGTATTTTCAAAATGCCTGCTTCCGCCAATTCTTTGAAGGTATGAGGCGAACTGGACAGATTTTCACTGCATTACAATATCCCAAGATCAAATGATGGGGAACTTTGTAGGTCTGATTTTAGAATCACATCCTGCTTTTGTACGGACAAGTCTGATCGTTGTTTGGGGAGTAATGTAGCTTGTGCTTCCACAGCATCAAGATCAAGAGTGGCAAAAAAATCATCATAGAATATGTCCTCATTGGCATCAATTTCGTCTGCCGGACCTTGCTGGAATGATGCTTTCTCTGGAACCTCTGACTGCGAAGAGAACTTTTGCTCTAAGTTCAGAACAGGAATAGATGATTGACAAAAACTAAAATTTCCTTTCCTGGTTTCTGATCTTGTCTCGTTCTCTCTCTTAAAATCAGTGGTTGTACAGGGCCTTGCTGCAGAGAACCTCTCTTGGTTGATTTGGAAGGGTCCTAAATCCCTTCCAGCAGACTGATTGGCTGAATCAGTTTGAGGTGTCTTGACCGAGGAGCTCCCACTTCCATTCATTCTACTTGTAGACGCCCCGTAATCAGGAATAAAGGTGGCACTAGAACTAGATTCCCTTGCCATTGGTGATTGGCTGAGCAAAGAACGCCTGTGGCATGACGACATCAATTAGATTTAACACTCAGCAGTTTCATCCCAATAGAAAGTATATGAAGAGATTATTAAAATAACCATCTAGAAAACGAAATGAACATGCAACTTAGCTTGACAGATAGCTAGAACTTTCAGATTCCAATACTGCAGTTTATATATATCTTAGATTAAGCCCTAACACACATGGACATGCGCACGAGATAGACTGACGGGGAGTCAAAAACCTGTAAACTGCCATCATGTCAGCTCTGCTAGCTTTGGAATCAGCACTTGCCACTGTTGGATTTATCCTGTCATCTATGAAACTATCATCATTTGAACTGTTTCCCAGGTCATCTGCCTCGTCATCAGATATTTCAGCTTCCGAAGATACTCTGATCACACCCAAAATGCAGAGAAGGCAGCATGAACATTCAGAAAACAGTAGTGTCTTACAATTTCTAGGAAACAATTACTTCACTCGGCATCTTTGCATGATAGAATCTATATCATAGTATCCATAAATAAATAAAAAGTTTCTGAAAAACAGATAATGGTTATAAATGAAAAATCAGAATTCTGTTCAAGAAACAAGCCTGGCAGCATAAACTTTTCATTCAAACATGAACTTACTCAGCTTCCTCCTCAATGAAGGCCCTGGCACTGCCAACTCGCTTCTTTTTACCTAAACACAGGGAAAGTTTATTAGTATTATTGATAGTAATATTGCGTTTGATTCCAAAACATTTCACAATCATAGAGCTTTAGCATACTCAGGCTTCCATTCAAGACAAACAACAGGCGGACCTACTTTGCTAGATAAATATTTTTCCATGGCCAGAATGGGTAGCTAGATGCAACAGATATGACTACAAGCCCCATCACCATGCTTAACTTGGTTAGGACTAGTACCTGAAAAGGATCTATTAAGGTTTTTGATAGGGATTGTAGAATTTTCTATTGTGCCCTTCGAATTTTTTCTCTCCCCAATATCTCCAACTTTCCGCAGCCTTTTGAACTTGCAAACTCGTTCAACATCTTCTAACTTGTTTCCAGAACTCAAAAGCCAATCTTTACTGTTGCTGCTTTTTGTAAGATTTGCCGAGGGAGAATCAGTTTCCTCAACCACTGGAGAAATTGACATAAATCTACCTTTTCTTGCAACATTCTTCACCTTTAGTAGAGGAGTTTCAATTTCATTATTACTCGGAGAAACTGAAATGTTTTTTTGACAATCATGGCTATTCATGACAGTTTCATTTTTTTGTGAACTCTGTAATTTTGACGGCAGTTCAGTGCACAGTTTCGTGGGTGAAATGAGGTCCTGAACAATAAATTCATTTGTTCCTTCATCATTTAACAGTCCTGCAAAATCCAAGTCATTGGATAAGTTTATTCATTCTTCACAGCAGTTAAAACTAAGCAAAGTTTTCGATTGTTGAGGTTTGAAGTACAAAGATTATTCTTGGGATAGATACTGACCGTTGTCATTGATTGGAGACTCTGGAACAATACCACTTTGAATCATATTTGTTAATCGGGGGCTCAGCTCAGAATCTTTGAAATTATTATTGAACTCATCAGCCTGCAGAGACGATGCCTTGATTCCCAAAACATCAAGAGACTTGCTGGCACAATCTTCTTCATTTGGTAGATTTCTCTTCAAAATTGGAGCCTCGGGAATTGTTTCCATCAGATCCAATGTTTTCTCTTGCTGGGAAATAGAGTTAGATGATCTAGATATTGCCAGAGTGGCATTCATTTTGTACTGTGTCTCAGAAGTTGTCAGGTCCATAGAGGATTTGTGTGGGGTGGTTAATTCTTTGTCCTTTTGACCTGGAGTCTTCCAACAGCAAGAATTTTGATTTAAGGAACTTTGACCCTTAGAATGTGCTGCTTCTTCGGAAGGAAATAAAGGGACAGACATAATTAGGACCTTCCCAACAGAATCTACAGATACATAATCTGAACCAAACAGATAGGAATGAGCTGGACGACATAGTTTGTTAAGATCCAGCATACTGTGCTCGTTGTCAGTTCTCAAGGTTTGTATGGGTGATTCTTCAGAATCTACTACTTTTTCCTGTGATTTGGTGCTTGGAGGATTGTCCCATGTCACTGGACCTGCAACATCTTTTTAAGAGCTTAAGCATATATACCAGATGAAAAACAAAATTGCAGCTTAGCATGGGCCTTTTAGATATTAGGCATCACAAGTAAAGAAGTTCCCTTCCTAAATTTGAACTTTTTAGAAGTAAAAATTATTTTTAAGACTTGGTAAATTTCCATGCAGAGGAAAAAAAAGGCATATGGTCAGAAAAATGCAGAAACCAGGTAATATATGTACATCCACAGAAAAGGGAATAGTCAAAGCGTGCAAACATACAAACACATATGAGATTTAATTGTGGCCCCCGAATCCATTTCTTATGACACGGTATTGGTTTTGCATGATTAATGTAAATGTCTTGAATGAACATATAAAGATTAAAGATCTCCTTGACTGCATAAACTAAATATATACCTCCTTCGACTGATTAAATTTGTACAATTAACTGCTTCATTGTTTTCTGTACCACTTTGGCCAATATTATATGACAAACTGCAAAAAGCTAATTGACTACCATGTTTGGCGTACAAGCATTTTGAGCTGTAAAAGATGATTACCTTCATTGACATTATCCCCTTCTTGAACAGGGTTAGCTTCCAAGCACTTACGTGAAGAGGCTTCATCCTACAACCATTATACAAACATATAAACAATAGAATCCAACATTAAGGAGAAAAAATGTCAAGAAACCAAGCTTGAAAGGAAACCTCAGCAGAGAAAGCTCCGCATTCCCTAGTAAATGTTAGATCTTGCAAATGTTGCATTGAGTCAATCAGCATCTCTGTACGGTGAGAATGCATTACTCTGTGCACTCTGGATGGAAATGATTGGAAACGAGGAAAGGCAATCAGAGATGGTGTCCAAGTATTTCCGGGGTGGAAATACTTGGCAAGTAAAGCAGTCTCTGCAACAGTTAGATTTTCTTTGAAAACTGGTGTCTGAATGGTATTATCATCCTTCACTTTCTTTCCACGAGGAACATATTGTTCAATTGACAGCTCAACAAATTGGACTTCTGGTTTAAAAATATGAGGAATCTGAAACAAACATAACAGAATTCTAGCTTAAGAAGATAAAAGTATTAACAACAAGGGATACAACCAGAGAACTTTCCAACAGATCTCACCATTCTTGAGCTAGAATGGAAACTGAAGCTATTTATCCCCCCATTATGCATATGCTTCTTTATTGCCCTGCTGTTTGCTTGCTTTCGCATGTAACCCTTCAACTCAGACCCTTCACAAGCTAAAACTAGTGAAACTTTGTCAAGGATCTAATTGAAAGGAACGTAGGGAACTGCAAAAGCAAACAGTTTTACAGTCTTCAGAATGAAAATGAAAATGAAAATGACAAAGGATATCAACTCGTCCATCATGCTTCCTTCCAGTTCTTCCCATGCGTTGAATCATTCTCAATGGTGATACATTAGCATCAAAACATACTACAAGATCAACTTCCATGATATCTAGGCCTTCTTCACCAATTGATGTTGCAACAATTACATTGTATCCCCCGGCTCGAAATTTCTGTGAGCAATTGAAGTAAGTGAATGCAAGCAGCTTAGAAAATACTATGTAACATAAATACCTGCAATACAGCCTGTTGAACTTTCTGTGATTGGCCTTTCAATGCTTTTCCTGCATGACTTTATCAGTAACTAACATCTCATAAATGATTGCCACATAGATTATCATGTTCAATCCAATTCCATAAATCATAAGAAAAAGGAAAGGAACAAAATAAGGCACATTGCAACATTTAAAAGAAGACAGTAGTTCCTTTTGGAAGGAATAAATGAGAAGGAAAATAAAAATAAAAATGAATAGAGCTACAAACCTGAACTTTGACCAATAAACTCAGTTGCTTTAACCAGATCTCCAATGGTTGCTAATGTGTTCATTATATCCCTAAATAACAACATAGTTACCCCGAGGAAAACTTTTCTAAGACGAGGAATGTGCAATAAAAGATTTAGAAATATTGAATAAAGCAATACAGTAAAAATGAACTTAAGAAATTCTTTTCACCTTACACTTCCTCTAAAATTGGAGAAAATTATAACCCTTGAGTTTTGTGGATCCTTAGTTTCTGCAACCACATGTTTGACAATCATATTCACCAGAAGATAATTAAACTTTCAAGTGTAATGAAATACAAGACATAAAATTCAAGATTAAAAACTAGCAATTCATTAGAAAGTAAAATTAACAGCATAAGTATAAATTCGGAACTGAGTCTTGATGATCCTAAAATGACTGGCTCTATATCAATCAACCTTGTTGAGCTTTGGCAACAGAAGAAAAATCTACCGAAACTGTAAAACCATTTCTTCAAAATAGAGACTAACATGGAATTGAGTTGCGATTAACCAGACAATATTGCTGATCCTCCATGGAATAAATACATACAAACATGTGTGAGCATGTTGCTCTACATTTCCTATCCACCGAAGAAGAAAAAACATAAACAAGTTCCACTGCAAACAACGATCTTATTTCATTCAAAATTCCTATCCAACAAACAGGAATGATCATAAAACAAGTTTCATTGAAGAAAAAAATAATTATTTTCTTCAAAATCCATATTTACAATCCAACACCAATGCATATAGACATCTAAATGTCCACTTCATCCAAATAATCCTTGCTTGCTCATTTAAGTCAAGTCGCAGCTATTTCAGCTTCAGTACGCAAATTCTTATCCAAAAGATCAAAGGTATACTGGTAGATTCCAGGTTTGCTGGAGAAAGAAGCAACAGATACCCAAAATTTAAAAAGTTAAAGTTATATGTTGTTGCGAAACCTTTCATTTCTAATCTTTGATTTGTTTGTTCAAGTAGTGCAGTTACATTTTCTAGTTAGATGTTGAAGTCAAACCAACAATTAAAAATACTATGCCTCCATGTCAATGTAATGCTTTCAAACAAATAGAATGTCAATTAACAATAATTTTCAGGATGTTTGAAGCTTGAATGAAGGTGTGACAGCCTTCTTGTCCTAGGTGTGATGGCATGAACTTCCTTTTCGTTTCCATGCAGATTTAGATTCTGCAAATGTTTGCAGCATTCGATCTATCAAACAGCAACATAGTTTTATTCCTTTAGACCCAAATTTTGTCCGTAACACCTAAAGTTCCTTTTTTCCACAAAAAACAACCTAAAAGCACAAGTTTTCCAGCTTGATCAGGGACCCCTCCTATTGTGAATCTTAACAGCTGACAATTTAAGTTTCTAAATAATATGTGAAGTTCAACATAGTAAGGCAGAAATGTCAAGGGGGAGTAAAAAGCTGGCATGCAAATCAAAACTGCAATTTTTTTTATGTTCAAGAAAGAGGATGCCACTCACTGAAATGGTCAACAAGTACTTCCAACATTTTTGACAATTTGGGACTGGGTGCACCATGAGACAAGCTTTGTTGCATTAAAAGCTTTATTTTCCTAATATCTTCATTTTTACCCATCAGTCTTGCAAATGACCTGCAGCAATAAAGTTAGATCAGCCCAAGCCATCTGGATAACAAAAGGCAACCTATCAATGACCTTTAATACTGCAGCACCATTAAATATGTTCACATTAAAAAATTTCACCCATCAGCCTAAGCACCGTTTGGTGAAGTTCAGATGATCAAAACAAATGCCATTGCCATTGTCAAATCATCATACAGGGCATCTCTTCTTGGTAACCTGAGGGTATGGGCTTTCAGTTAGAGAAGAACATTAAATATTAAAGGATCTTTTGCAAGGAGAACTCTTTAATTCAAATCCTCAGAGAACCCCAAGTCCATACAAGAAAGCTCGATGGCCTCCCCTCCAATGACAATTTTCAAAAGCTAAACAACATAATCTTCTAGCGTCGAAACATTTCATCGTTACAGATACCACACTTTTAGATTGCTAAGGTCAGAAGATGAAGAACATTTTGATGATGTTTCATATCCAATGAAAAGCAGAAACTGACCAATGGAAACTAATGTTTAAATGATCAAGGCAGTGCTGGAGTGGAGAATGCACAAGAAGATACCATTGTTTCAACTTTTCTTCCAGCATCTCATATGCTGGCCTTATTCCATGACTTGAAAGGAGCTTACGGATGTGGTAAAGAGTAATAAGACCTCCAAAACAAGCTTCAATTTCTCCATATCTGTTCTGGGGAAGGTCCAGAGGAGGTGCTCGGCGAAATTTATCTCTTGAGTTGAGTAAATCAGGTGGGCTTAACTGTCATATTTTGATGTCGAAGTAAGAAAACCAGAAGAAGTTGTGGTTTCATTAAACAATGACCAGAACAAGGTAGATAGCATTGTAGCATAAAATATCAT
>Ga0307517_10013494_pt1 | contig 11083 bp, 13 predicted proteins | sample 23_EM_MG_FD_194515 | JGI IMG/M metagenome (GOLD analysis project Ga0307517, IMG submission 194515) | Populus trichocarpa ectomycorrhiza microbial communities from riparian zone in the Pacific Northwest, United States - 23_EM | ecosystem: Host-associated > Plants > Roots > Unclassified | place... | reverse complement strand
ATTTATTTATCTACACTCCTAGCGGATTCCCCAAACCTATAGTTCAAAACAGCGGGGTTCAGGATTCCACGCACGTATGCGCAAAGTCAGAAAGAAACAACAAAAAAAAGAACAAAACAACCCCAGTGATAGGTATACACAAACATTCCGGTGAGAAATGGAGAAAGATTAAGGGAGACGAGTAATAAGTCGTAAGCCGTGAGCCGAGGGACAAGGAGATAAATACAAAAAAAAAAGTGGGACGTGAAGGGGAAAAAAGGTGGGTGAATGCGTGATGTTCAAGTACGTGATGGACGTGAGACGCGTGGCGGTAGTTACGATTGTTTCTGATTATCGGTGTGGTGACGGGGGTGGGGAGGAGATAGATGACCAGCGCAGTCACCGTGAGGAGTATGGAATGGCGGGAACGCGGCGCCCCGAATGACGATCGACCAGATTACGGGTCTATGAAGAGAGAAAAACAAAGGGGGAGGAGGTTCACAGATCCGTTTTTCCCCCCTACAGTGATTTTCCAGGGACTACAGTTTCCTTCTCAGCCTGCAGCCCCTTCACCTCCAACATGGGGTCCAAGCTACTGTCAGGCTGCCTGTACGACCCTCCAGCCTTATCCGCCCATGTGAAGTATTGACCGTAGTTGACGGTGAAATACAGGTGATGCAGAGTGTGATGCGCGGGTCCATTAATGACGTTCTCCAGCCAGTGGCCGGTGATCATATCCGAATCGTGAATGAACACCGTCCAAACGTTCACCCCGACAAAGAGTGCGAGGTGGAGATGCTTCTGGACGGGGAAGAGGTAGGCGAATATATGGTAGGGGAGGGATTGGAGGTAACCGTCGAGTGGGTGGAAAGCGTATGCGGCGAAGGGCGTGGGCACGATCCATTTGTGGTGTGGCTTGTGGACGTACTTGTAGATACGTGGGTGGTGTTCCCATCGGTGAATCCAGTAAATGCAGTAATCAGTGAAGACGAGGAACCTAACAGTCAAATCCTGATTCAGCGATGAAGGAAAAAAATTGAAGAGACACACGTACATCGGGATCGAGATGAAGAACCACGCCCAACCGTATTCGTCAACGTTGTCGTACAATTTGGAATACCCCAGGACCTCCCCCTCAAACCACGGAAGGGTCAAGAGCATCATCACAGGGAAGCTCTGCATGCTCATCGCGATCTCCTGCCGCACCTGGTTCTTCAGGAACCTCGGATGCTTCATCATCGCATGGTCGAAGATGAAATAATACGAAAACGTTGAAAACAGGAAGTACAGCAAATGCACTCCCACGAGCGTCGCGACGATGAGTGATAAACATTGTCGGGGGATGTAGTCTCGTGGCCAGGCGGAGACGGGGGAGAAGAACGGTTCCGGGTAGCTCCTGTAGACTTCGTACGGGAAAGGGGGGTGCGGGAAATGTGAAACGAAGTGCTGCCATGAAGAATGCTCCCAAACGGTTCCGTTAATTGTCGGAGCTGGTAAAAATGCCGCCGTTGGCACGAGTTTTGCGTATAGGTTGTCCAGCGCGAAGTGATCCGCGACCTCTAGGATAAAATCCATTTGTTGTGTTTTTCGATGGCGGATTCGGAGAGGATGAGCTAGAGGAGCCAGAAAGCTCTCTACTTGCGAAGGAAAAGGGGTGGGAGGCGAGGTGGGTTCGGGTTTGCCGGGGACAAAAAAAACGAAGAATTTATATGACGAGCAGACAGCATCGTCCCACCTTTTTCGCGTAAGCGCGGTGACACAAGGTGACGGTCTGATCGTCGTCGTCGATCGGCACAAAGGGATTACAATTGCACTGAGAGTACAGTCGACTTGCTCCGGATCCAGCGTATCGTGCCAGAGTGGGTGAGGACAATAAACATTTCGTTTCACTGCGTCTTCATTTTGGCAACAGCTACATAGAAAGAATAGAGAGGGGAAAAAGCGGAGAGAGAACGAAAGGAAGATCGAGGCCTTGCGTGATGACAAGAACAGAGACCAGTGAAGAACGGTTGTAGAGAGACTATGGTATGTACAGTCACTGTTTAAATCACCACTACTACTGGGATGTTCATGTCCTGTCGTGCGTTCAAGTTCATCACTGTGGTCTCACGCGTCAGCACTCCACGACAATTGAATACGAACCAGGGATGCACTCACAAGGAAATAGTCCGGTACTCGTCTAGAAACTAACGGCTCTCCGGCCCGCGGAGCTGGGTCAAATTGGAGGCTTGAGGAAAGGACAGGGGTCAGCCGACCTGGAGAAGGGGAGAGAGAGAGGACCTACAAGCTATACGACAGCTTCTCGTCTATCTCCATGATAGCCGCCTGATTACCGCACCGATAACAGTAGTTTGGTGCGCTAAAAATGGTCACCACGTTCCTGTCCTGTCCCCAGTTATAGCCTGTCGGCGTTGGTCAGGACTGATGCCCATCCGCCAAGTCGGATAAACATTCAACATACCCTCCATGACGAGCTGATGGGCCCGTGCAACGAGCGTCAGGCCGTTGTTGTGATTGAAAGCCTCCGAGATGTCTTGTCCAAATGTGTAGCCAGCGCCGCGAGGAGAGATACCCCACCCGCAGCGGTCATCCGGATCAGACCAGAGGAGATCACACATCGGTCCTTCATGTGGGACCTCCTGTACCCGGTCAATCGACCGCACATGATCAAGAGTATCAATTGACGGTGAAAGTCCGCCATGTAAACAGAAGATCTAGGCGATAAATCCAAAGGTCAGTCTAATCGAACTGAGAAGGAGATGGTGCGAGACGAGGCTAATCGGTGATCAATGGCGTCACTCGTGCCCCACTATCCACTGACAACGGAAAAGGCAGCGAAAAGGCGCGAAATCTGCTGACCTGATTCTCGATAAGAGCTGTGAGGGGGAGATAATCGAACAGATCGGTGAAGTACCGCCATACGTTGGCGTTTCCGTACTTCCGCAAGCACTCGTCGTAGAAACCGTAGACTTGGGTGATCTGGCGAGATTCGTGGTTGCCCCGGAGGATGGTGACCCGATCGCGGTACCTTAGCTTCATCGCGACGAGGAGGGTGACAGTCTCGACGGAGTAGTATCCTCTGTCTACGTAATCACCCATGAAGAGGTAGTTGGTATCGGGTGAGTTACCGCCGATGCGGAAGAGCTCTGACAGATCGTGCTGGAAATATCATAAGGGATGGGAGAGGCACGAGGGGTGGTTGGAGATAAACGTAGTCAAAGTTTAACGGGCAAGCTGTTGAGGATGCAGAGCAAGGATAGAACGCACAAATTGGCCATGAATATCGCCACAAACTGTCACCGGACACCTCACTGGCTGGACATTTGACTCCTCCATCAAGATTTCCCTAGCCTAGAAGTAGGAAACAGAAAATAAAGAGGTAGAGAGGAAGGAGAGGTGAGCATGAAACCGTCGTTCGCGTAGTGTAGATGAAGAAATACGAACCCTGTCGCAGAGAATTTTCACGTCGGATTCTGAGAGTTGTTTGCATTGGCTGAGCTGAGCGATCCAGGTGTCGACTTCGTGCTCCATCCTTCGTCGGTGAGATGCGTTTTGAAAAAGAAACTCGTTTTTGTGAGCAGGTGAGACGGCGGTGCGAGGTCGAAAATCGGTAGATTGGGATCTCAGCGCGGTATCCGAATCTGGAAACCATCCCCTTCTTCGCCTCGCCCCCCCCTGCTGCGTGCTCCGTCAATTCGTAGTGTGCGGCTTCATTTCATAAGTAGATAAATCTTTAATGTGACGGAAATTTCAGCCGTAGAGGACACGGTGAGCAATGGCGCCCGAGGAAAGATCGTCTAGAACGGTGCACTCTGTACATGCAATCGGTTTGTCTTTGGTACAACCATTTGTATTCCAAATAGCCACTGAGAGGCCTAGATACCTTTGCGGAGAGTCGCCGTTATCACCGTGTGGGGGACGTTGAGAAAAAAAAGACTAACTTTGCGGTTCAAGCACTTGGTGCTGTGCCACAACCGAGAAACCTCGCTACGCTCCAGTGCGCAAGCCTCGCCCGACGATGTATGGGCTAAGAGAACCGGCCTGAACCCACAGCTGCATCAGACTGCCCACCGCCCACCGAGGCCGTCTTCCGTTAACTCGTGCTCGGCATGCGCCCCGGAAGCACTCGGATATTGCGCGTGCGCGCGTCCGCTCGGCTGACCACCATTCTTTCATCTTCAGTCGGGCCTCGGCGGTGGCTTTTGGAAAACCACAATGTTCAGAACTGCCATCGCTCGTTGCGCTCGAGCCCACCTCCCGACAGCGACGCCGCCCAGTTCGAGATTAGTTCTCACATCACACTCTTTCACCAACTCGTCACCTCTCCTCCGAACATTCGCCTCTGGACCGTCCAAGCCAAAACCTAAAGAATCCACCCCCTTGCGTAGGGCTGCCGCTGCCTCTCACCCAATCCGGTCCAACCCGACCCCAACACGATCCGAAATCCAGCCCGTCTTTACCCTCTCCACCGCAGAACGCTACGACTTCCGCAAACTCCGCGACCGTCTTCCCGCTTCCGCTCAGAGCGTCCACGAGGCATGGTGGATACCAAAATGCGGAAAGGGCGAGATCTTCGTCTTCCCGAACAACGGCAGCTTTGTGTGTTGGGGATTGAGTGAAGAAGGGGCGCGAAAGTTCGCTAAGCAGGTGTTGGGATTCCAGGGTGTCCAGGTGGGACCTTTGAAGGAACCCGAGACGGAAGAGTTGGATTTCATCACGGACCCTAGCGAGCAGACAAGGCTACAAGGTGATTTGATCATCCTTGGAAAAGGCCAGAGCGAGACTGAGGTTGGGGATGCCACATCTTCCTTGCCCAAGTCCGTGTTCCCCCAAGACACCGTCATGGCTCGCTACGCATTCTCGCAAGCGCTCTCGAGGTCGACATCGTTGTCTGCGTTTGAAGTGTCGTTGGAAGAGTATCTCTCGTCGGTGGCGAATCTCCCGCACTCCCTCGAGATGACAGGAAAGCCCGGCTTGGGAAGACGAGAATTGATCAAGAAGCTCGGCGAGTTAATGAAGTTCAGACAAGGTCTCAACCTTTCTCGAGAGAACTTTGCCGACACGCCGGACTTCTATTGGGCCCAGCCCGTTCTGGAAGGTCTGCAATTTCCGTTACAGGGCCATCGACTTTCGCTTACAACGCTGCGATTCTAGGATATTTCAACTCTGTCAGCGACGCTTTGGAAATTAAGGCTAGGACAAGTTCGATCAATGAGAAGATAACCTATGCCGCTGAGCTGCAGTCTGTGCTGCGTCAACTGCTGACCGAGGTGGGTATCCAGTTATTGTAGCACCCTTGTCACCGGAACCTCACGTTGTCATAGACGTCCGCCTCGAGGATGGAATTGATCATCATCCTCCTTATCGCTGCGGAGGTCGTCATCGTACGTCCCATTTTCCTTCACGGAAATATCAGACTCATTAATCCGCTGTTTACAGTGTCTCATCAGAGACGGTCCGGAGCTCTGGGACATGTTATTCCACCCCAAAAACGAGAGCCACGGCAAAATTGTGGAAATCAAGGACAAGTCTTAGCTTCGTCCCCTGCCGTTCCCAAGACCGCTTAGATTGGGGATAGACTAGTAACATTTGCATACCTCATCTAGTATAATTGCGTTTGCTCACCACCCATTTGTATTGCATTTTTGTAGCATTTGGTATTCGTATCCTCGAATAATATCCCTTGTCCACGCCTCCGCTTGCACGTCTGTACTCCTGAGTCCGGTCTCGCTTGCCACTGGAAGACCGCACCCTGCAATAGGGGGGTTGCAACTTCAAGCTCATTTCACGTGGTTGTTTATCCACAGCCACAACCACGTGTACAAGGATTACAGGGCCTTTTCTGCCCTTGTCTAACTTGTCTAAACCCAAAACCTCCCTGTGCCCTCGGTCGTGGGGGTCATGAGGTTCGGAACTGAAGCGAGAGCACCTCGACTTCCACATATCCTGATCGACAGATCTCCGTGGGATTGCAACTACACATCGGTTCTTCCTACACTTCAGTGTACTAGGAATCAATCCTGAAGAGCCTCCGTAATACCCGAACCATCGTGATCCCTATTCTTGCACCCCGTTTCGCATCTCAACTGTTCCATGACTGAGTCGATCGGCACCGGGACCCTAACCGTCAAAAACTCTTACAAAGGCACCACACCTCGATGATCCGAAATTGTACGAGAAAGTTTGAATGGCTTGTTTCGGTGTTTGGGTTACCCAGCTACCTCCTACTTGGTGGCGCAAACGCTACCCCGGACGTTGAAGACCCGGGATCAGCCCCACCTTGGATTTCAAAGAATTTCGATCGCGGTCGATCGGAACCCACGTGGTCCGCGACCGTATTGGGAACATTGGCGTAGACCGTGAACGGAGGGACGCACCGCTAAGTCCCCTAAACCCAGCTTTACTAACTGCTGCGGAGGTCTGGGGTTCCTCATCCTCATGCAGACGTTGTTCGTCCTCCACCCTTCGAAAGACACACGATAGTCATGATAGGCATAACCACGATAGGCAACACTGCTTGCCGCTGGTCGGAAGTATTCTCTTGGCCAACCGCTTGGGGTATTTTCAAACGGCGATGGCTGAAACATAAATCTCAGGGCCTCTGTGGAGTCCACTCACCTCCACCTGATTTGTTTACAAACGCACTGCTTGGGACTCCATGTGGAGGTTCGATGCCTATTTTCCGTTCATTGTTCCCCATCGGTGTGGTTTGGTTTGGCTCAGAAGTGGGGTGCTTACCGAGAGTCCGGCCCCCACTCTCGGGGCACCCCAATGTGTACCCGTGGCAGTTCTGGGCGATGGTGTGCACCAATTTGAGATGGCCCTGAGGCCGCTGACTGAATCTTCACGGCCCAGGATTTGGCTATAACCGGATGTCGACGATGGTACGTAGAGGGTTTCATCGATTGTTAACTCTGGCTAGACCCGATGAACGATCTCGTTCGGAGAGTTCGAAACTCCAACACCACACGTCAGCACCGTCGTTCCCTGCTGAGTTCACGATGGGGAGCCTGTGATGATAAACACCGACGTCCTATGATGTTACGTACCGATGTTTTCAAAACGGTTCGTCTCAGGTTGCTCGGAGGTTTCTTAATGTGCCGGGTCTGATGTTGACGCACGCACGCTCATGCCCATTTGGACTGAGCCCGGTCGTTGTGAACCCCTTGGTGCCGGGCGAATTTTCGAACCCACGGCTATGTTTTCATTGTGGTGCAGTCATGTATACATAACTCGGGTTCATCGCCGTCAGATGCAGTGGATCAATTATCACTTTGATCACCTGATCTTCGCCTGGAAATGCATACGGGGGTGCTAGTCCCTTCAGACCTATGGATAAAGATACTCCCCTCACGACCACCAGTACAGTCGGTACGGGATCGCATTTGCAACCGGTATGCACGGACTATGCCGAACCAATCAGGGTACGGCATTTGACAAGTGGGTCGGGCGCCCCACTCCCGGAAATTTCCAGGAGTGCGTACCGCTCGTTGGCGTCAAATCCTGGCCTGTGGTTTGCCAGGGTTTGTCACGTGAGAGCTGTACGGGAGGGCCTGGCATGGATCCAGACCCTTCTCCTCTGACAACTTCCGAGCCCTTACCCTACCTCGAGGATGCCCCCTCCCGGAATTGAGCGCATTACGGGCCCGTGCGGTGGATCGAGTCGATCGAACTTCGATCTCCTCTGCCGGTCTGGGGCGCGAACACGAGGATGGATGAACCCCAGTTTTTTTTTCTTCCATCTCTCGATCCTGTCTCGAATCTTAAAGGCCTAAATTCCGAAGCACCGGTGGGGGCATTCGGGTTATTGCAGAGCTTCTTCAAACCCGAGATCGACATCGGGATCCTAGCAGTTCATGTTGTCCTCTCGGGTGAACAAACAAAGTACGCGAGCGAATGGAGTCATCCGCGCCAGTCACCCACCGTGCATGTGTGCAGCATGTCGATAGGGATTCTCGACCGCGCACTGTCGAGTCATCGTGTCCCTTTGTGTGTGTGTGTATCAGCCACTGGCAACCGCAGTTCGATCCATTTGGCCTACTAAACACAAGCTGAGACACACGACTCCAGAAGGTTCTATGCCTAAGCCCGTTTACGAGCTGGAGCTGCGGCTCTAAGCCCCATTAAGAAAAAACCATGCCATCAAAGCCGCTGGGCGGACGGACAAATGCAGCCCAGAGGGAGAGAAGGGATATCTCCGTTGATGTCGGGAATAGGTGGAGACGGGCGCGAAGACCCATCAAAAATAATGCCTACCCTTTCGATCCATCCATGCGAAGGAATTGAAAGGCGCTGGCCACAACGGTCGGGGTTGGGGACTCTGGTGCCACCACTCGGTTGACAAAGGCGTACGACGCCCCTAAATCTGAGATGGAGGTTGCCTTTTTTCCCAGTTGGTGTCTAGTTATCCACACAGAGGGTCGAAAAGAGCGTGGGTAGGAGGACCGCTCCCGTGGGTTAGCGAGGAATTGAGGGATAAATTTGTGTGGATTATTTTGCGATGCGCGGGGATCATAGCTACCACCGGATCATTGAAAGGCGAGATGTTCGCAAGGAAGCAAAGTGGAGTTGGCGGCTGTGCTGTCCGTCCGAATTTGGAAAGCTGTCCGTGAGATGCGCCACATCGGAAACACCCGGACGATCTTTTTCCAAAGTTGCCAGTTTCCTCTGCCGCGTGTTGTGCACGCACATAACCCTCTCCATTTCCGCCACCTCGGGAAACAATGGCCAAGGGGCCCCAACCGATGCAATGGGAGCCTGTCCAGCGGTTTGGTCTCAAAACGAAGATTGAATGGTTTCCTTGTTTTCCTGATAGCCAGTGGAAGCAACCCTGCGAAGATTGTTCCGGAATTGCCAGTGCACCAGTGATCTCGCTCACCCGCTCAGAGGGGTTATTATCCAGGTTCCTCTCGAATTGGTTCGCCTGCGGGCGCGCAGAGATGTAATCCTCCCATATACCCCCGCAGCACAGCTCTAGCGTCCTAATCCGGAATCTGCATCATTCCTCAGTGCCTCATTGGCTTATGGCTTAGCTGGCCGTTCCTTCGCCATCACCCGTTGCCGTGGGTTATGGGTTCGCCGTCTCTGTGCACCCACGAGCTGAGCTTGAAGTTTGATGGCGTCTCTCCCTTCCCGTGCCGGCACCCTGGAGATAATCTCATTCAATCCACCTCTATCTTTTTGATGCCCACTCTTGATTTTGACTGTGGCTAACGGACTTTATTTGTTTTTTCCCTCCCGCTGGTTCGGCAGCCCACGTTGATCTTAGACCCTTTTATCCCGGTCTGGCGTCCGTATATATACCCCGTCCCGAAGGACCCAGGATTCTTCAGCACCCCCCCTTCCGTCCTGTACCATCGACCACCTCTACCACCACTCCCTTCCGCATCTCTACCCTCCTCCTTTACTACCCGAACCATCACAATGGCTCCCACGACCCCTACCAAGGTCCATTTTTTGGACCCGACCAGTAACGTCATAACGGAACTCGAGCCGCTCACCCCGCCTGTGAGCGTCCCACCTTCGCCTCGCTTGGGGACCATCGACCTTCCTCCTACTTCCTCTGGTTACTGCACCCCCACTTCCCCCGAAACAATCGAATCCCCATTACAACAATCAGCACAGCAGCAAACCCGCATACACCATATCCTCTATCGTGCAGGCGACCTTCAATTCGACGCAGGGATGACCCTACAGCCCCGCCTGTTTTCCCACGAAACACCTTCGGGCCGCTCATCCCCGCTGTTCGAGCACGATACCGCTATTTTGGCTGAAGCTGCCACTTCTCCTCCCCTCCCCTCTATACTGCTCGTATGCGACAACTTGCCGTGGAAGATCAGGGTCTCGTCCTCCCTTCCTAATCTCTTCGTCACCAACTACGATGTTCTTCAGGCGATTCACGTGAGTCTCCGGACTCCTGTCGTCGCGGCAGAGTGGTTCTTGTGCGGGACCCCACAGGACAGGGAGGTTATCCTCCAAATCTTTGAAAGGCGTGTTAGGAGGTTATCGAATGAGTTTGCTCGGGCCGAAGAGAGGGCCAGGTCGGTAAGGAGGGTCGATTGTTTGATGGGCATGACGAGGCTCGTCCGCATCATCCCCTCTGATCACCCAGAAACGTTTGTTATGGAGTGGGGATGGCCTTAATGGTTGGAGGCATTTATGTTTGTGCATCCATCCCCCACCCCCTTCACCCTTCTTCCAGTCTCACTATTCGGTGCTCACTCGCGACTGTTCTTTCTGTTCCTATTTCCTTTTTCTCGTCTTGTATTTCTCCTGAACTCTATTTTGTCTCTAATGGGTCTGTTTTGCGTATTTTCCTCTTTGATGTGGGTTCCGGGTTGCGTCTCGGTCCCCACGTTGACTGTGGATACGGACGTCTGGTTTGATGATTTGTTATTGTCTCGGTTCCTTTCTTAGTTATATTTCTCATTCTCCCTCCGTCCTACGCGTCTTCTCCCTTCCCTTCCTACCTACTGCAATGCCTTTGCATGATTCGTCCCACGCCTCGTTTCCATCATCAAGCCCGCAACTCATTCTCATATCAAGCATCAACATTTTTCTCTGATCATTAAGGTACACGTCTCAGCCTCGGCGCACATCTTCGTTTACTTTCCTTCGCTCCTCTTCGCTCTCCTCTCTTATCTTCTTCTTTGGTATATTACATGTCACGCGATTTGTATAGATAGAAAAAAAAAACCCCTCCTGTTGTACACTGTCCAGCCACAGACGTCCCATCACGCCAATGTCACGAATTCAAAAAGATCCCGGGGCGTATATAATTACGGCCCTGTCACGACTTGGACAATCTAATTGAGTGATTTAAATAGATGTTTTTCCGCCGGCCCGCCGAGTGACGATTAGAGACTCAAGGGATTTGTATTGGCACGAGGCAGGGTTACGGTTCCCGTGTACCATTCAAATCCTTAGAAACTTCATACCCTTACGGAAAGTGCCACTCATTGATTAAATACCGAATCCTGTATTGGGGAGTTCCAATGGTACATAACGAAAAAGGATTAGCGACAATTAGGGCGGAACACGGTTGGGAGTGATGAAGGGATCTACGCATGTATTATGTAGCAAGAAAAAAGGAGGAAATGAAAGG
>Ga0307517_10013493_pt1 | contig 11083 bp, 7 predicted proteins | sample 23_EM_MG_FD_194515 | JGI IMG/M metagenome (GOLD analysis project Ga0307517, IMG submission 194515) | Populus trichocarpa ectomycorrhiza microbial communities from riparian zone in the Pacific Northwest, United States - 23_EM | ecosystem: Host-associated > Plants > Roots > Unclassified | place... | reverse complement strand
GAAAGCGCTTTTATAGTATTTTTTTTAAATTGAACTTGTTTGGTTCGATTCGGTTTTTTTCGGTTTTAGGCTTATAAAACCGAAACCGAACCGAACCGGTTGGTTTTTTAAAAATTCTAATCGGTTTAATTGGTTTTTTTCACGGTTTGGTTTTTTCAGTTTTCTCGGTTTAATCGGTTTTTCAATTTTTTTGCTGACCCCTAGCCTAGATTATGAGGAAACATTTGCTCCTCTGGCCAAAATGACTAATGTTCATATTGTTATGGCCATTGTTGTCTCGAAAGGATGGTCGCTTCGTCAGATGGATGTGAAGAATGCTTTTCTACATGGTGATTTGCAGGAAGAGATTTACATGACTCCTTCTTCTGGTTTGTTTTCTTCCTCTTCTACTGAGGTTTGTCACTTAAAGCGATCTCTATATGGTTTGAAGCAAGCACCACGGGCATGGTTTGAGAAATTTCGTACTACTATTTCGGATTTCACCTTCACGTAGAGCCAATATAACTACTCTCTCTTCTTTTGCAAGACTGATATTGAGATCGTTCTACTTCTTGTGTATGTCGATGATATTGTGATTACATGATCTGATTCCCAGTTGATTGAGCAGCTTTAACAGCAACTCAAATCTTCATTTCATATGAAAGATCTTGGTCCGCTACAGTATTTTCTTGGTCTTGAGGCCCAACATTGTCCAATTGGCATACTTTTACATCAACATAAGTATACCCAGGAGCTTCCTTCCTTAGCTGGACTTTCATATGCTAACTCAGTTCTTACACCTATGGAGGTCAACTTGAAGCTACATCATGAGAATGGTGATCTATTGCCTGATCCCTCCATGTATCGACAGCTGGTAGGAAGTTTGAATTATTTGACTATTACCTGACCTGATATCTCATTTGTTGTACAACAGGCTAGTCAGTTTATGCAAGCCCCTTACCAAACCCACTTAACCGTTGTCCGTCATCTCCTTCGATATCTTAAAGGGACGTCTGGTTGTGGTTTGTTCTTTTCTTCAGGGACTTCTTTACAATTGGAGACTTATGGTGATGTTGATTGGGCTAGTTGTCCAAATACTCGTCGTTCTGTTTCGGGTTGGTGCATGTTTCTTGGCAGTTCTCTTATTTCTTGGAAGAGTAAAAAAGCAAGCATGTGTCTCAAAGTCATCTACTGAGTCTGAATATATAGCCATGTCATTTGCCTGTTCTGAAATTACATGGCTTCAAGGGCTATTAGGTGAACTTGGTGTTCCACAGCTTACTCAAACTTCTCTTTATACTGATAACACCAGTACTATTCAAATTGTTGTCAATCCTGTTTTCCATAAGCACATTAAGCATATTAAGGTGGATTATCATTCCATTCGTGAAGCACTTGTTCGTCAGGAGATTACTCTTCCTCACATTTCCACCGAACATCAAACTGCTGACATCTTTACCAAGGCTCTCTCTCGTCACCACCATAAATTCATGTTTGATAAATTGATGCTTCTTGATCGACCAACATCAATTTGAGGGGGGATGTTACCAGATTAGACAATATTTTATTATAGCAATAATTTATATTTACAGTATCTTTGTGGTTGGTAGAGCAATGTTAGGGATTTTGAATGATTTGATAGAGAAAATCATGCATATAATTAATAATTAGGCTGTAAATAGGGGGAATTCTAACTATTTAAATAGAGGCAAACCTCCATTGAGAGGCATTCAAATCGAAAACCAATTTCAATCTTTCTAACATAGCTAACTTGCATTCTGATATGTGTTTTCCACATATCCTATTAAATCTTGTTGAGTAACCACAAGTCCCACTTTTCAATGGCGATATATTATCAAATGCTTTCTTTTAATAATTTTTCTAGATTTTCCATTTAAGTGTTTTTATAGGTTTTAATCTTGAATCATTCACCATTTTCAGTGATATTTCCAACATTGTTTCTGATGTTTGTTGTTCATTGTGACATAGATATTTGGCTCTCATATGCTAATGTTGTTTTCAGTCATTTATTTTGTCGCAACGACCTTTAAAAACTAGAAAAAAGAATAAATATTTGGCATCTTGTTCTTAGAAAGGAAAGATCTTGTTTAATGAGTCATCATCTAGTATTATTGTCACTAGGAACCCTAACTAATCTTCAGAAATTCTATGGCAAGAGACTGGTTATGCTAGAGGGAAGATATTATTACCTCTAAAATATCTTATCTTAGACAGACTGCATTGTTAGTTTTATTTTAAATTGCTATAAGTTGTTGTATTATGTTATTAATGATTTGTCTATAATATTTCTGACTTAAGCGTGAGTAAATATTGGGGTTGATATTTTTTACTATGGCGTCAATAAATATCGAAGTTGATATTTCTGACTTTAGCGTTAGTAAATACTGGGATTAATAATCGTCTTGAATCCATTTACCTCGAACACTTCTAGATTGAGTTTTAAAACGATCATTGAACACGCGAGAATGATAGAAGTGGGCTTTGGATACTTTCAAAGAGATGAGTTTTCGGTATTTTGTAGGTAGGTCCAATGAGCCATTTTATTTGGGTCAAGTTTTAATGAGCTTTATGAACTTGTTATAAAGTCTATATGCAAACAAAATATAATTTTTTTTTATCAAAAAGTGATAAAACAACAATTTTATAAAACTACTAAAACTTGCAAAAATATTTTTGAGCTTTTTTGAGCTTTTTTTTATGCTAAGAAATCACAAGTTAATGCAAAATGCATTTTTCATATTTTTTTTAGGACTTGGCCATGCTGCAAATTTTAGAAATAGTTAATAAAAATACTTTATGATATTTTTTTGTTTTAAGATAGGTGGGGAAGTAACGATGTTCCAATGACTTTAGCTTGGGCAAAACTCGTGAAATCATCCAACTCTCGTTTGATTGTTTACTTGGAAGTGGTTGATATGCCGATCTAATATTATGTAGGGGCTTTATCTTCACACTCCTTGTAAGCTTAATATCGGCCTTTCAAGGACGATCACTGATCATGCGAAAGATTCTTTTAGACTAGACAATAACCTACCCCTTGATGCATTTAATGGCTAGAACTTGCCTATTAGGTTGTACCCCGTGGCAAGTCTAACATGTGGCATCTTGAATTCCTAGAACATCGGGTGACAAATGGCCTTCACATGAGAATTTTACAAGAATCTAAGTTGTTACAGTTGACAAAAAGAAACTTTTCTGAATTGGAAACCGAAGGGCTAACAAAAGCTCAAACTTAGGCAAGATTAAACAAGGATCCCCTTGTTGGCATGATAATGACATCAAGTTCTTAAAATCCATGAATAATGATTATTGTTACTCCATGAAAGGCGAGTCCACATTTAATATGCATTTTTCTTGTTGATAACATCATCACTTTTGCATCTGATATTTACTTTGTATAATTACATGATTTTCATTTAGCAGGTTGACATATAGGTCCTTTATTAAGTTGCATATGTAACACTCGCTTGAGAAGAAGACAAATAAAGAATGAAGAAAGAACTTAGTTGGAAGCCCAACACTAAAAAGAGATGGAAAGTCTTAATGAAGAAGTCATAAGGCTTACTAGTATACTCGAACAGGTTTTGAGATCTAAATCCGAAGAAGCAACATCTTTACAGCCAACAGTCACAACTCAATTTGCATTTATGCCCACAATTCCCTTTAATCCACATAATCTGGGGGGAATTGAAGCCCCACCTGAATCTTAACAGGCTAAATATTTTCAATCTACTCAACCAGTATATTCTAAGGCAGCTTACTATTGTCTAGACAGTGGAGGAATCTTTTAAAAAAACAAGGTAGTAGAAGAAGATGACCTAGAAAAATTGGATGCCCTAGAGGAAATGATGAGGGCAATTGAGTGAACTAATTTGTATGATCCTATAAAGGCTTCTAAGATGTGTTTGGTGCTCCACGTTGTTATTCCAAGAAAGTTTAGAGTGCTGAAATTTGTCAAATATACTGGAACTCAATGCCCTATAACTCATAAGTATACTGCAATAAAATAGTTGAGGTGGTTTATGATGAGAAATTATTGATTTATTTCTTTCAAGATAACTTGAGTGACATTGTATTTATTTAGTATATACAGTTAGACAATACCAAAATGAAAAGGTGAAGGATTTGGTTGATGCTTTTATTAGGCAACATAAGTTCAATATGGACATAGCCTTTGATAGGTCAAGCTTATAAGTTATGAAGAAGGACAATAAAGAGTCCATAAAGGAATACGCCCTAAGGTGGTGTGAGGCAGTTGCACAGGTTAATTCTCTATTGAAAAAAGAGATGATCAATATATTTTCTAACACCTTTAAAGCCTTGTACTTTGAATACTTGATTGAAAGTTTTGCACAATATTTCAGTGACTTGGTTATTATAGCTGAGAGGATTGAACAAGCCATTTGGTTAAGTAAAATTGCTAACTTGAATGAGGAGAAATGCTTCACTAGAAGAAGAAAAAAAAGGAAACTAAGGTTCACGATGTCGAAGGTGGCTACAAATACAAGAAAAAAAAAAGCTACAAAGATAAAAATACCTACAACTTCCAAATACCTACCCCTTTTATAGCTAACTTTTCCACAATGGTCATCAGAAATCAATCATCCTGAAGATAAAGCTACAATGTCATTATGATGAGAATGGTCTCCATACAACCGCAACTAACTGTCAGGAAGATGCCCATTTAATGAGCTTATAGGAGTTGAGTGATTGAGAGATTCTAGAAAAACTCAATCAATGGTTGTTAAGTGTTGTGTGCTTTGCTTTGCTATTATGTTTTACCTTGCTATCAATAATGGCTCAAGATGTTAGTGTAAAGTTTTTTTATCGTTGAGCCTCTTTTCCAAAATTCAATGAAATAATGAGTTCTACCTTCAATTGTATCTTTTTCTTTGATTTACAACCAAACATTATTCATTTTCAGAAATTCTAAAAAAGAATCCCCATAATAACCCACCTTTGCAGACTTGCATGATCTCATAATTCAAAATTTGTTTTGTAAAAATCTTTTTCCTAGTGGAATTTTAAAAAATTGAACTTGCTTTTGATTTCAGAAATAATTCGATGTTTGTTTAAAACAACATTTTAAGATTCTATTTATAAGATGACAAATGAATTAATGAATCAAGAAACTCCCGCACTAAAGTGACCAAACTCTAAACCAGAATACATGAATAGAAAAATGAACAATCACCTTCACACCATGTCTTTTGAGCCATGTTTTAGATGTATACATAATGATATGTAGTAGATTTTTTGTTCATTGATTCTTGAAATACATTTCTTTGCAAAGTCCAAACTATTACACTAGAAAAGGTTAAACTTTATTGGTTTTAACTGTTTGCGCTTGAAATGAGGAAATATTATATTTGTTATCCATTTCATATTCTAAAATGAATATATTCATTATGGTCCTCTTTTGAGCCTAAATAGATTTTCCTTCATAAAAAAACCTCACACCCCACACTAGGAGAAAATGATATTTCAATGATCAATAATTGATGGAAAAATTGTGAGAAAGCTGAAAGACAAGAGCCCAAGAAACTCAAATGCTAGAGGGCATGTCTAAATCAAAAGAAAAGGTGATAGTCAAAACAAAATGAGGATGCTCGATCAAAACAATAAAAAAGGACAAATAAAAGAAAAGCAGTAAAAGAAAAGGATTGAAAGACACAATAAGTCAAGCTGATGATAGTGATTTTAAGTCTTTGAAACCTTGAAATATTTTTTGAGCTTTATGAATTTATTTTTTCATAGCCAAGAGCCATAACCTACATTATGTGTCTTTAAAAGTCCTTTCTAATTAAGCAAACAAGCAACCTCAACCAATAAACGATGCTGTCAAAATACAAAAGACTTTTTCATAAGATTCGTGATATTTTAAATAAGCTACTCATTATTATTCATGCTGATAAAATAAGTTTTTAAAAAAAAGACTTTTCTCAAACAAAACCTTGAGCTTTTACTTGAGCCTCTTGCTTTTACTCGAGCCTTTTGCTTTGAAACCTACAAAAACAAGTCATATTATCATGTACCTTCACCAATTTTAATATTGATGACACAAGAACAAATCTTTTTTTTTCTTCAAAAAACCCCTAGAGAGTTGCAAGATTTCAAAAGCAAATTGTTTTAAACTCATATTAAAATTCAAAATACAAGATCAAGATTTCAAAATTCATTATGAATAAAGATTTCTTCATTGAAACCAAGCCAAAAAAGAAAGAGGGGTTGCTCAAAGCCATTGTTTGTTTGAGTCACTAACAAAGCGCATTAAGGGGTAATGGTCAAAACAAAGGGCTAACGTTATATTTAGAAGGCGATTTGATCCATTCAAGGAAACATTGAAAAGAGAATGCTTCTGGTAGTGAGACAATTGGGCATCGTTGTTTACAAGAGGTTGTTTGAATCTTTCAAGACAATAAGTGGCACTGAATTTTTTTAGTAGTGAGACAACGAAGTAATGAATGATCCCCTCAAATTAATCAACAAGACATAGAATTTAAGTAAATGGGTCGCGACAAGCACCATAAATGCTAAGCCGTGTAAAATTATAAATACTCTGAAAAAAGACTTATAGGTCAACTCGAGTGGGTTAGAAGTCAAATGACCAAGATGAGTTGGATCAGAAATAGCAAACCTCACCAATCAAGCAAGAAAGGGATTGTGAAAAAAAGGGGGCTTATATTTCAAACCATGTAAATATGCATGCATATCATCTAATTCCAAAGCATTGAACGCGTTTTGCGAATAAAATCACAAGAAAATTTAAATTTTTTGATGGAATCCATCAAAAGGTAGGCCATCTTAAAACAGCTAAATTTCAAAATACTTTTGAAAATGTTCCCTTTTTTTCACACCAATAGGCAGGGTCGCCTAGAACAATTAATTTTTTTTCAAAAAACATCTTTGTATTTTTTTTTTATTGGGTAGGTCACTCATTATAATGAGATCAATGTTGAAAAATTTAATGTTTTTTTACGAACAGGTAGGTCACTTGAAAAAATGAGACCAATCCTAAAAAATCTTCGTATTTTTCACTTGGGTAGATCATCCATGAAAATGAGATCAATGTTGAAATTACTTTCATGTATTTTACAAACAGATAGGTTGCCTTAAGCAATTAGATTTGAAAAATCTCAGAATTTTTCACCAACGGGCAAGTCACCTAGAACAATTAAATCACTTTTGAAAAATCCCAAATTTTTTCACTAATGGGCAAGTTGTCTAGAACAATTAGACCACTTTAAAAAAATCTCAGAATTTTTCATACCAATGAGTAAGTCGTCTGGAACAATTAGACTACTTTTGAAAAATCTCTGAATTTTTCAACAATAGACAGGTCATCTATAACAATTAGACCACTTTAAAAAAATCTTTGAATTTTTCATTTTCAAGATAGGTCGCCTCTCAAATGACCAATTTTAAGATTTAACTGTTTCTCGAGGAAAGTTGCCTCTCAAATGACCACTTTCAAAGTTTTGCAAGATTTGAAAAAAAAAATCGCTTTCATGCTTTTTTTTTCTTCACAAACTTACTATAAAAAGCCAAAAGAAAATAAATTTTTCAATGTCTTTGCACTGTAAGTATTGTAAAGAGATTGCAATTGTCATAACTCGATTTTAACCAATTGGCTTTTAATTTAATTTAATTTTTAAGGGGGGTTAAAATTTGAAATTAAAATATTGGGGGACTAATTTAGATTAAGAGAGTGATTTGTCAACTTGTGAAAAAACTAGGGACTATAATGTGTATTTGTCATTCTCTCATTATCTTCAATTTGAAAAGGATGATCATGATATCTTACTTTTTCATTTTCAAATTTGACTTTAAACTCTAATCAAGTTTAAATTTTAAAAAAGTTGATGAGATTGTTTTGGACTTTGAATTTCATATGGTCTAGGACTCTTGTATTATGAATACAGATACCAGTATATAGAAAATAGAGAGGGGATCATATCAAAATCTCTACATTGAGGAGAGATAAAAAAAAACATTCTACTTCAAGAGTAAACCTAAAATATAAAAAATAAAGCAAGATGCTAGAACTCCTATACAGAACCTAAAAAAGATCCAACTCTTCAATTTAATTGTCAGCCAACCTCACAACAACTGTCTCTACCTCCCTTTCCAAAACCTAAGCTTTTATTGACAGTAAACCCATGTTGCTCTCTCTCTCTCTCTCTCTCTCTCTCACACCGTCATAGACCCATAAACCCAAGACAACAATTAACAACCCTTAAACACTACCACTTACAACGGACCATCATCATGTGAAACCCATAACCTTTTTGTCATAACACCTTTCTTCACTTAACTGTTTCATCCAAACCAACCTTCAAAATAGTCGACCTACACCAGCGTCGTGAGTCGCGCGACTAACAACTCTTCTTACTCCAACTCACATGCCACCATCGTTTACTCCCAAAATGACGACAAATTTGTGAAGATAGAGGGGATTAAATCAATTTTGCTGTGTGAATTTTTTTTTATTTTTGTAGGTAATATTGATTATATCCACAAGCACAAACATGAAAAGAAAAAGGAAAGCTACCCAATCTGTTGTGCCATGCTCGTTCCAAGACCACACTCGATCCAAGACTTCGAAGCGTCATTCCATGCGCTGTCATTCATGGCAGCATGTGAAAAGCACGCACAGTAGGAAACCCACTATTCTAAAGCATCTGGTTTCATTTCGGCAGTCTCATCCTATTTAGCAACACTATTAAGGTTGATTTAGAAGCTAGGATTTGTTTTTTGCAAATTAATTATGTGTATTTGTTGTGAGTATTTTCGAGGATTGTAAAAGTAGGGGTGTGTGATGCATGATTTTATTTTTTTTAGCATGTGTTAGAATAATAACATAAAAAACAAATAAAAATATCATAAAGCATTTTTATTTACCATTTCTAAAATTTGCATCATGGTTAAAACCAAAAAAAAATATGAAAAATGCATTTGTATTAACTTGTGATTTCTTAGCATAAAAAAGAGCTCAAAAATATTTTTGCAAGTTTTATTAATTTTATAAAATTGTTATTTTATCTCTTTTTGAAAAAAAAAACAAATTTTTGTTTGCATATATATTTTATAATGTTTATAAAGCCCATTAGAACTTGTCCCAAATAAAATGACATGTGGGGCCTACATATAAAATACCAAAAACTCATATCTTTGAAAACATCCAAAGCCCACTTTTCTTTTGTTATTCTCACGGTCCAATGACCATTTTAAAACTCAGAAGTGTTCAAGGTAAGTGGATTCATGATGAGTATCAATTCCAGTATTTATTAACGTCATAGTTAGAAATATCAACTCCGGTATTTATTGACATCAGAGTAAAAATATCAATTCCAAGAAATATAATAGACAAATCATTGATAACGAAGCACAACAACCCATAAAAATTTAAGACGCTTTAGAGATGATAATATTTTTTTTTAGCATAATTAATTTATTATCATATAATCTCTAAAAATCAGTTAGTAACCATATTTTTTTTAAATTCCTGTGTAATTGTGAGGTGGTTTAATTACTATTACCTGTGCATAATTTTACCTCTAGAAACTGCTGACAGCAGTTTTAAAACGAACTCTGATTTTTGTCTTGTATTACAATTCAATTCAATGCAACTTACCAATCATTAGAATAAAAAAATCTCCAAAAATTAGAAAACATAAAACGTGTGGAAATGCATGACTTCAATTTATAGCACTGACCTTTTGGCTGAACTGCTTTAGATGGAAGCCCTCTGTTGCTTTCTATTTCAGTATATGCAAAATATGGGATGCTCTGGGGATAGGAGGAACTTATTTCACGAGTGGAGTTCTGTTGATGGAGCATGGAAACTAGTGTTTTAAGATTTTAGATGGAAATACTAAAGCAAGCTAATGAGATAAGGCATGATTTTGGAAAGGATTAATTAACCAGCTCGCTACATGGCAATCTTGTGCTGTCACTGATGTTGTGGGGTAGCTTCCTAGGACTGTTTCCTGGGCATATAAAAAGACATTATCCACGAAGGGAATTTGTAATTCAGCAGACACCTTGTGTTTTTTTTCTTCCTTCTGCTGCTTTCTTTTTGGTTTTTTTCATATTTTTTGTAGTCGGGTGATACCCAGCATGCAAGTCAGATGGATATATCGGTCCACCTGATAGGTTCTGATTTATAAATATCATCCCTGTGAATAAGAATAAAATCTTACAAGCATTTTGCACTTTAGCATAAACTAGATTTCCAATTCTCTCCAGAGTATCAACTACCACCTCAAGTCACAGGGTATTTTATTGATAAAACCTGGTTTTATGTGCCTACTCTACATGAAAAGGCAATGCTGGAGCTGCTGGCAGCCGCAAATACAACACTGAAAAATGCAAAACTTGCGTGCGTTTGTGATGGAAGGAGCAAATATCATTACTTGAATTACTGGTTGGCAAATTTGATTCCCTTCTCAATAGATGATTGGAGTTCAGGCTTCAACTTTTCTAAACCTTCCTTTTCATAGTCAGAGAGAGGACCTAGCCCCAAAACTTCCTCCACGCCATTCTTTCCGAGCCTCACCTGCAAACACAAAAAAACGAATTCCCATGTTTACTATCTGATCACCCCAGCAAGCATAAAAATACAAAACTTCCACAGCAAAATGCACGTGTACAGCAATGCTGCCCTAGAAAAGCACCGGATACCAGAGTGCTACATCTTATAAAGGTGCAAAGCATCACGGAACCTTCACAAAGTAATGAACCTTTTGTCATCAGAGATATCTGCACAGCAGTTGCTAAAAACAAGGCGTGACAGATATTATAACAGTTTCATTTTCCCACTAAGTCCCCATTTGTTTTTTCCTTTTCCTTTTTTTTTTTAACTAAAAAAAGAATCAAGTTATTTGACAGCGAGTGATAGCATTGTCGCAAAATTAGTATCTAGAAAAAAATGCTAAGATCCATGCATGGAAAGACAATAACCAAATTAAGAAAGGCATCTGCAGAGAGGAGATGCAACTCTTGCAGCAAAATTAAGGAAAGGTCAAAAAATAATTCAATCATATTCAGCATGTATGGGAAGAAATCCATGGATACACCAGTG
>Ga0307517_10013492_pt1 | contig 11083 bp, 13 predicted proteins | sample 23_EM_MG_FD_194515 | JGI IMG/M metagenome (GOLD analysis project Ga0307517, IMG submission 194515) | Populus trichocarpa ectomycorrhiza microbial communities from riparian zone in the Pacific Northwest, United States - 23_EM | ecosystem: Host-associated > Plants > Roots > Unclassified | place... | reverse complement strand
ATCTGTCTGGTGTATTTTGAATATGCTAAACATGTGCCAGTTTGGTATATGATTGGTTCTTTATCCCCAGAACTTGCAACGTACTTGCAATGTACCTTGTCAGTACATCACCCCTTGCCCCCAGTGACTGAGGCTTGTCAGCAAGCGTTGACTCCACAAATAAGGTCTTATGTCTTCGATAGGAGGGAGAGGGAAGGGAGAGATGAGGTTGGGGTTAGGGAGTTGGGGAGGCAACATACACTAGCAGGAGACTCCTGCTAAGTATGTTAGTATAAAGATGAAAGCGGTTTATTGGAGGTATCCAACTTACTGGTTGGAGTAGAGGTTACAGAGAAGATTGAGGATAAGGGGAAAAGAGAGCCGGAGGGGCTCATCCTTATATACTCCCAGATCCTGGTCACATGATTTACTACTTTCTGTGGCTAAGTCTACTCTTCCCTTGGAAGCGTCTACCGATAACTATATGTGACTCATACTTAGTTATTATGACTACAACCGATTCCTTCTGGAATTTTCTGATTTCCAATTGATAAACAGAACATCCTTCTATTTGATGTGATGGGAAGGCTGCGCATTGATGGGCTGTGCTTTTGAGAAGTTTGATGGTGTTTCAAGGAGAAATCCCCGGATCTAAAACTCCCCTCCAATTATGACTTCTTTTGGTAATATTTGATGGAAGGTTCTGATGGAATCTAAGATCCGGTGTTTCAGGGTTAGGGTTCTTACCATCTATTTAATGATGGGTCAATAGCTGGTTTCTTTCCTCAGTTCGCTTTTCCTTTCCCCCCATCAATCACTCAGTCCTCCCCTCTTAAAGTTCTTCCCCAATCATGCCTATCAACATTGTGTTCCCTACTCCGTCTGCTTCTTACAACGAAGTTTGGGGTATGGATAACGGGGATTTCTATCACCCGGATCCATCCAAATTGGTACGTGTGGTGAAGCGTTCAGGGATGTTCCTGTGCTAACCCTCGCGTTAGATTGATCTGTCTTACCGCGCTGGTCAGCGCATCTACCAGCATCCCCCCACTGAACTACCTCAGGTGATCTCTGAGGTTGTCGCTTTGAGGATGAACGAGGAAGTTGCCGGTCAACTCTACTCTGGTTTGATTTCCATCACCGACGACCATCAAGATCGACTATATCGTATGGAGACTCATATCGAGGGGTTAGAGGAAGAGAATGGTCACTTGAGAGAAAGTGTCATTGCTTTGTCTAAGGGACTGGCCGATGTTCGCATGCAGTCAGTAATGTGTCATGCGATGTTGATGCATTACGTGGAAACTCATTGGGAGCCCATTGGTCATTTGTTTGGACAGATTGCGACTCTCTCAGGATGTGGAATCGTCCCTCCCTCAGGAGCTTGCTCATGCGACGTCGTCGATGAGCCGTTTAACTCTCAGGGAGCGGATGGACCAAGGACGCCCTCTTCCCTCCCTTCGCTTGAGTCTCAGTCCCCCTCAGTCATATCCGGACCTACCCCTTCCCCCATCGACAGCGTCTACTACACCCCCTCCTTCCTTCATTCAGCATCAGGACCGTCGCCGAACCTGTTGCAAGAAGAAGAATTCCTCATCGTCTTCCAAGGAGGATCAGTCTCCTCATCCTCGGCAACGTTGCCTCCCTCGATCCCAGGAGACTCGGGATTGTCTGGTGAAATTGACCAAGGAGGAGTCGTTGAAGTTGGCGTTGAAAGACTTCCATTACCTGGTGATGAGAGATGGTTTGGAGGAAGCGGTGTCTTCAATGAGGTGGATTTTGCTGCAGGAAGGGATTGAATTGGAGCATAACGTTTTTGGTTGCTCCTACTGTGAGGTGGTTGATGGACGCTTTGTATACTGTCCTCGTAGTGTACACCATTCTCGTCATGTCCTTCATGACTTGCTTGTAGAGGACCACTCAGAGTGTGGTTGTGAACATTGATTGTACTAGATTCGTCTGACAATTTGATCTTGTTCTTCTTCCTCTCTTTTATGTCACGAATCTCAATAGTGATCTGTTTGATCTGATCAATCAGATCACGCGTTCGTGATAAGAATCTCCCAAGACACCTACCGCATCCATGACATGTCCGTCTCTCATACTGACCAGGGACGCTATCCCCATTCCCGCTCCAATGTTTTCACTGTCAGGGCCACTCTTCACCCTAATGTCAGGGTTGATGCCTGCTTACTAATTGATGGACACCAGAGGTGTAGTAAGTGATGGGTGGTTCAGGGTGAGGGGAAGTCGAGGAGCTCAATCTGGGCGGAGGTTAGGGGACTTGTGATCGTAGGGGAAGACCGGCTTCCAAAATTTATCAACAAAGTCGGCAAGTGCGTGTGAAAACAACCAGAAGCTTTCCTCTTGAGGATAAAGGTCTGCTTGGGTTTGTAGCCAGGCGATGACTTCTCCAGGAAGTCCTGTTGGAAAGTCCCACCAACTAATAACACAAGACTCACAGAGGAAGAGGGGGTGTTGATGGATGTGAACGAGTGGCTTATCTTGCGAGTAAGCGGGGTGGACGATGAAGGTGATGACTGTGAGAGGTTGATTAGTGTATACTGATCTCCACTCGAAATAGTGATCGGTGGTAGCAAGGAAAGGTGGGGCGGGGGCTCCACTATCTAATGAAGAAAAGGGCTTATAGTAGGGACAGTGCACGAGCTGGCCTCTGGTCTGGTTAACACTGAGGCTTGTTGTCATCGCGCACGATTTTCGGACTTCTTTTCTCTTATGTCTCTACATCTTTTGGACTCCTTTACCTTCAAAACCCCCACACTCTTTACTTTCTTTCACACTTCAGAACAAGACACCAAGATCATATTCGACTACTCAGGGAGATTGGGATGCACGAGATGAGTATCTACAAGGGTATCAACCATGCACTCTACCTCTGCCTCGAGACGCACAGCTTCGCGGAACTCGGCGTATGAAGACCACCTAAGGACGTCATACCCTAACAAGACTCTCTCCACCTCGTATCTACTAGGAGGACCATGCTCTGGCAACTCCCCTAGACGACCCGGACTCTCCACTCTTGGAGGAGTCACTGGTGGACAGTCCTCTAGATGTCCCTGGTCGACCACCCTCTGACGACGCCTGTCGCTGCTCCCAAAACGACTCGCCTAGAAAGGAACACCCCATCAGAAGCTGCCTACGCCCAGTACGACGAGCACGCTGACCGATACGAACCGGCAGGATCTCCGCCATCACAGGAAGGGCAACTGGAGACGGAGCACTTGAAGACTCCCCAGTACACCCGGAACAACGGGCGATCTCCAGAACCTAGAAGACACGTTAGGGCCACAACACCAAGGATTGGTCCCAACGACATCTACCTCGATGTCTCCCTCCTCGGTACCCAGCACGGGCTGTTCCTCGGACATGGCCGGATAGGAGGTGTACTCCAATTCATCATCAAGGACCTAAACGATGTCAACACTTGGGCTTTCCAAGATGAAGGCAGCGTTACCTCGATGGGAACCTCCTTACTCCCGGACAAGCCACACTTGCAGATCTGATCCTAAGAACGTTGGTCATCAATAAGGGTACAAACACCCCAAAGGGACCAGCGCACCTGCAAGACCTCGACGCGTCCACGCAACTCCAGGGTGAACTTCTCCTCCTCCATCCAGAGCTTCTCAAGGTTGACCAACCGTAGGGACAAGTCCCAGTTCTGCTGGAATACTTCCTCCACCTTGGAAGCCTGTGCCATAAAGGCCTTCTCCATCTCGCTGCGCTCGTTGCGTTCTCTAGTCACCTAAAGGAAAGGGTTAAGCGACGTCTAAACCAACAAAGACGTTCGATACCCTCACCTCCTTTTCAAGAACATCAATCCGACTCAACAGCCGACTACCAATGGACGACGCGTGCCGCATCTCCAGACTAGTCGGAACCCCCCTCCCCCTCGTCGACATACCTGGCTCCCTACTTGAATCCAAGTCTTGAACCCCCATGGTGATTAGGCGATCCAAGACCCTGTCCCTCTTCGGATGAGCGAATCGACGATCACCCTGGAGCCTGGCAGTCTGGATGGATGTCCCCCACAAGAAATCCTCATTATAGAGATCATTCATGGGATTGTCGAGATACGAGTTACCATCCCCATCCAGACGGTTGATGATACGTGTGTTCTTGGGGTAGGGCTCGATGACGTTGGCACGAGAGTGAGGGTACCTTCCCTGGTCGGTGCGAGAGACGGACACCTCAGCAAAACGATAGGTGTTCTGGGTGACGCGAGGCATAGTAATGGAGAGATGAGGAGATGGTAACGAAAAGCTAGGTTTGTTGGATTTGGAAGAGGAGCGGATGATGAGTTGTCGCCCTAGGACACCCCCTTTTTATCCGCCTCTCCCAAACCAGGCCACGTCACCACGGTTGCCATCACTTCTCTTGACAACCACAAATGGTGCCACTCCACCTTAATTTCCATTGGCTCTTCCCACGTTCTCTCATCAGTCCCCCTGACGATGATGGTGTCACTTTCCTTCTTGTTTTCTCATTGGTTGTTCTCACGCTCCGCAGTTCTTCTTTGTCATGAATGTTCTCACGATTCATTCCCCCTTTGTTCTTATTTTCCCACGACCCACTTTCACTCTGATCATGATATCATAATGTTCCCACGACCCACACTTGCTCCGATTATGATCTCATGTCACAGTCACATGTCACAGGCCACTCTGATAGTATATAAGGACTTCAGATAGCACTTGTATTCTTTAGTTTTGTTATTACAGGATTTCCTCTGCCTGAAGACGCTCTTCGGACAAGCTCAGAGACTTACTGCAAGAAATCAGACCTCAGATCTGCTCTCTTCTACTCTATCCCTCCTCTCATCTATCACGCGCATCCACTGCCTCCTCGACCCATCGTCTAGCGTTGTGCAAGGCCCTGCCTCATCCCCCTATTAGGTTTGAAGACCTCTACCCACTTTAGTGGTTCATTGTTGTCTCTGTTAGCAAGGGCAAGCTACTCAAGAATCGGTTAGTGACTTGTAGTGACGAGTCGTTTCCTGGAGTGGTCTCGGCGCAGAGTGGCCCTGACACTTGTCAGCAAGTGTTGACTCCACAAATAAGGTCTTATGTCTTCGATAGAAGGGAGAGGGAAAGGAGAGACTAGATTGGGGTTAGGGAGTTGAGGTGGCAACATACAATAGCAGGGGACACCTGCTAAGTATGTTAGTATAAGAGGGAAAGCTGTTTATTGAGAGTATCCAACTTACTAGTTGGAGTAGTGGGTTACAGAGAAGATTGAGGATAAGGGGAAAAGAGAGCCGGAGGGGCTCGTCCTTATATACTCCCAAACCCGGGTCACATGATCTACTACTTTCTGTGGCTAAGTCTACTCTTCCCTTGGAAGCGTCTAATGATGACTAGGTGTGACTCATACTTAGTCATTGGAACTACTAGTGATTCCTTCTAGAATATTCTGATTTCTGATTGATAAATGGAACGGTCTTCTATTTGATGTGATGGGAGGGCTGCGCATTGATGGGCTGTGTTTCTGAGAAGTTTGATGGTGTTTCAAGGAGAAATCCCCGGATCTAAAACTCCCCTCCAGTTATGGCTTACTTTGGTAATATTTGATGGAAGGGTTTGATGGAATCTAAGATCCGGTGTTTCAGGGTTAGGGTTCTTACCATCTATTTAATGATTGGTCGTTGGCTGGTTTCTTCCCTCAGTTCGCTTTTCCTTTCCCCCCATCAATCAGTTGCTCCTCCTCTCTTAAAGTTCTTCCCCAATTGTCATTATGTCTGCCGCCTCTTCTGTCAACATCAATCTTTCTCTCCCCATCGTTATGGGATCTCAGGATGAGGTTTGGGGTCACGATAGCGTGGACTTCTTTGATGGCTCCGACCCATTGGTACGTGTGGTGAAGCCTCTAGGGATTTGTCCTGGAACTTAACCTCATGTTTAGATTGATCTTTCTTATCGTTCCGGGGAGAGCGTGTTCCAACATCCCCCTTCCACTGTTTCCGAGGTTGCTGTGGAGATTTTATGTCTTTGTATGAACGAGATAGTTGCTGGGCAACTACATGCGAATACCATTAACATTCAAGACACTCAGGCTGCTAGTATCGTGGAATTGGAGCAACAGTTGGATGGGATGGGTTTAGTGATCCATGGTCTTCATTCCAGAGTTGAGGGTTTGGTGGAGAAGTTGGATGAGGCTCATGTGCTGTCAGTAATGTGTCAAGCTTTATTGACTCATTACGTGGAATCTCATTGGGTACCTATTGCTGGTCTTATGGAACAGATCGGTTCCTATGCTGCCTGTCAGCTCGTCACCGGATCCCCGCCTCATGGACCCTGTGATTTCTCAGATGCAGGGGTTATCCTTAAGGGAGCGAATGAACCTTCCAGTCCTTCTTCCCTCCCCTCGCTCGAGTCCGTCTCCTCCTCTTCCATCGACTCCGTCTACTTCACCCCTGGCTTCCTTCAATCAGCGCAAGGAACGACGTCGTTCACGCCGCCAGAAGTTGTCCCGTTCGTCGTACAAAGAAGATCAACCACCCCGCCAACGTTGTCTCCCTCGTTCCCAGGAAACACGGAATCGTTTGGCTTCCTTGACCAGGGAGTCATCGACGAAACAGGCTTTACAGGATTTCCATTACTTGGTGATGAGGGATGGAGTTCAGGAGGCAGTGGAGGCGATGCGGTGGATTCTGTTGGAGTTGGGTATTGAGTTGGAACACAACCCTTTTGGTTGTTCGTACTGCAAGGTAGTTGATGGACAGTTTGTTTCACTGGGGGCAAGGGTACCCAGAAACGAGTGGGAACATTGAAGGAACATCTCAAGGTCTGGGTCAATTTTACTGCACTGTAACCAACAGACACATTTATGGAACATTTGGAATGTGTTGCTAAAATGAAACTGAAATGTTTCCATTGGTAACATTTAAAATGTTCCCAGAAATGAGCTTTAGATATTCTTAGGCCCATATCAAGTGGAAACATCTTAAGTATATGGCCCGTTTGTAGGAATATTGAAGGAACATGGACTATGAGGCTCATTCCTGCCAAAAACATTGGAGGATTATTTGTGGCAACAGGTTAGGAACATTTTTGTAAGTATTTCTGAGAACATTTTAAATGTTACCATTGGGCACATTTCAGTTTCATTTTAGCAACACATTCCAAATGTTCCATAAATGTGTCTGTTGGTTACAGTGCAGTAAAATTGACCCAGACCTTGAGATGTTCCTTCAATGTTCCCACTCGTTTCTGGGTACCCTTGCCTCCAGTGTTTATTGCTCTCGTAGTGTACATTATCCTCGTCATGTTCTTCATGACCTTCTTGTAGAGGACCACTCAATGTGTGGTTGCGAACATTGACTGTTCTTAGCTCCTCTGATGAATCGATCTTGGGTTTCCTCCTGTCCTTTATGTCACGAATCTCAATAGTGATCTGTTTGATCAGATCAAACAGATCACGCGTTCGTGACACCTAAGCTCTACTGCACCAAGGTAACGATCTGGAGAACAAATCAATCCAGATACCAATCACAACCATGACAGCTTGTGTGGTCGCTTCTTCTGGTAGGTGTTCCTGCTGCACAATGGGGTTAACCCAATAGGACAATCACGAGCTACTTGGTAGATGTGAGCCTCAAACCGAGGGCTTATCTGAGCGAGTGTTGGTCTTGACTTGAAAGTTGAGTGAAGGGGTAACAATGATGAATGGATAGAACTGAGTGGAGGAGAGCAAGAAGAGTGCTGGGGTTTCTTCCAAAGGAAAAAGACTTGCTTGTCCGTAACAGTGCAAGAGGGCTGAGAAGGGGAGAGGATTTCCTGGAATTGCAAAGCTAAAGAGACACCAGCCACAATCTATCTACCTATATAGGAAGAGTGGTCATGACAGTGACAAGTGTAACCGGAACAATGCAAAACCAGTGGAGGGAGAGAAAGGAGAGAAAGAATAGAAATGAATGAGCGTGTGGGAACTACCAAAACCTAAAAGGGTAACATGTACCAAAAATGGAAAGGTAGGGGTTGGATCTGATGAATGAATGATCAGAGTGAAATAGGGGATAAGATCAATAATGCAGATGAATGTGAAATGTGTAGGAGAAATGAATGTAAAGGGGCATCAAAGATAAGTCCAAAACATGTCCATGAAAGTCCAGAAAGAAGGTCCAGGTCATGATGTCATAAATGTGTCATGATGATGCAATGATGATGAAGGAATGATGTCATGGATGACAATGGTAGAGCGAATGATGTCAGAACGTCGTCAGAAGTGATGTCAGAAGTTGAGACTCATGTGCTGCGGCTGACTGAGCTGGGCGGTGGATGATGTCATGAGTGGTGATGAGCTTGGGTGAGCGGTGTTGTGAGGATATGGGTGGTGATGAGGTATTGAGTGAACCCTTGATGGTGGGAAGAAGGTCTGGACCAGAGGTAGCATTCAGGGGATAGTTGGAAAGCATATAAGCAGGGCAGATATGTGATCAATCCCCATCAATCCTTCCTTCCACTTCACCAATCACCAATCGCCAACACTACACCTTGATGTCTATCCGTAATGCAGCCACTGTTGATAACTCTGTCGGTTCTCATGCTGTGTATGTCGCTCCCGACAATAGGGGAGAAATCACCTGTTGTGACAATTGAGGCCATACACGGAGTCAGATTGATCCCAACGCAGTCTATCCCAGTCCAGTTGAGGCTAGTATCCTGTTGTTGTTCTCCCACGGTCTAGCAGCTAACCTTTTTGAACAGATCATGGGTCGGATGCTGTCCGGAGATGTCAACGACATCCTTGGAGAGTGTTGTCAGCTCGATTGCTGTGGTTCCCCAAAATGAGGGGTTTTCCGGTGCAGTCTTGGTTCGCTTGTTTTTATGCAAGCAGGCTGGTTGGTTAGGTCAGGCAACTAATGACCTAATATCCAACTCCTCAGGGGGTGTGGGATTGACATTCTCCGGCTGCTGCTCCTGATGAGTTCGCTGAAGACTATTAGTGCTTCTTCAGTAGCTTGTTGGGTACTTCAACGGTCTTCACACCGGTCTCCTTGTGATACTCTGTAACCCTGACTGGAGGTCCTGAGAAGAGTAGCAAGCGTGGGAATCTGATTTCCTAATGAGGAAATGGAGTGGTCCTTGGATGAGTGTCGACGGAGCGGAGTGGGAAAAGGTTGTCTAAATGGGGAATGGTCTCTGTCTGTTCTCCTGAAGAGGTTAGACTGTTGATCTGATCAACGTCTTGGCGGTCAGAAGGTCTCTGGTGAATGGGGCTAGAAGTGGGCTAAGTAGCCTGATCAATCCGTCTGTGTTCTGGCTTGAAGTCGGCTAAGTGGCCTGACTAAGCGTCTGTGTTCTGGAGAGGAGGCCTGATCTAGATCGCAAGATCAAAGGTCTGTCGAAGTGGTGTGAATCTTCCTTGTCTAGATCGCAAGATCAAGGGTCTGTCGATACTGAGAAATGTCTCTGAAGGCTCTGGGGATGGAGCACTCTGGATTATAGGTCTGGTGTTTTTTCAGAGAAGGATGATGAGTGAAAACCCTGAAGGGGTTCAGGTGTGGGAGATGACTCTGAAAGAGTTTGAGAGAGAGAGATGTGAGAGAGGGAGATGGGAGATGTGAGGTAAAAGGGGGTTTATTGGCTAATTGTGGTAACTAAAGGCAGGGGTTCAGGGGGAGGGCGTTACCTGCCTGACCCTAAAACCATGAGGATGAGTCCCTTATATACTTTTCCGTACATACAAGTATCTACAGTTCTCATGCCTTTGTTTGGTTGGGGGCTGTGTGTCACATGTCACTCCTGCCACAGTCCTTCTGTATTGAGGCTGTGTGTTAGAGGGTCATGTGAGGTATCTACTGAATGAAGCTGTACTCTGGCATAGCCTCATTGTTTACCGAGTCCTGTGCGTTCTGTCACATTATTCCTTCTGTCACTCCCAACTGAATTAGGGCTGTGTGTCAGGGTTGGATGCCTGCTTACTAATTGCTGGGCACCAGAGGTGTAGTAAGCAAAGGATGGTTTGGGGTGAGGGGAAGTTGAGGTGCTCGGTCTGGGCGGAGGTTCGGAGACTTGTGATCGTAAGGGAAGACCGGCTTCCAAAATTTATCAGTGAAGTCTGCGAGAGCGTGGGAGAACAACCAGAAGCTCTCTTCTTGCGGGTAGAGGTCTGACTGGGTTTGTAACCAGGCAATGACTTCTCCAGGGAGACCAGTTGGAAAATCCCACCAGCTGACAACGCAAGACTCACAGAGAAACTTGGGGTGTTGGTGGATGTGAACGAGGGGTTTCTCTTGAGAGAAGGCTGGATGGACGATGAATGTGATGACTGCAAGTGGCTGATTAGTGTAAACTGATCTCCACTCGAAGTAGTGATCGGCAGTGGCGAGGAAAGGTGGGGAGGGAGCTCCACTATCTAATGAAGAAAAGGGCTTATAGTAGGGACAGTGCACGAGCTGGCCTCTGGTCTGGTTAACACTGAGGCTTGTCAGCAAGCGTTGACTCCACAAATAAGGTCTGATGTCTTCGATAGGAGGGAGAGGGAAAGGAGATAGAAGATTGGGATTTGGGAGAGCAGGTGGCAACATACAATAGCAGGAGACTCCTGCTAAGTATGTTTAGTATGAAGGGTAAAGCGGTTTATTGGAGGGTATCCAACTTACTAGTTGGAGTAGTGGGTTACAGAGAAGACTGAGGATAAGGGGAAAAGAGAGCCGGAGGGGCTCATCCTTATATACTCCCAGATCCTGGTCACATGATTTACTACTTTCTGTGGCTAAGTCTACTCTTCCCTTGGAAGCGTCTACCGATAACTATATGTGACTCATACTTAGTTATTATGACTACAACCGATTCCTTCTGGAATTTTCTGATTTCCAATTGATAAACAGAACATCCTTCTATTTGATGTGATGAAAGGGCTGCGCATTGATAGGCTGTGTTTCTGAGAAGTTTGATGGCGTTTCGGGGAGAAATCCCCGGATCTATAACTCCCCTCCAATTATGGCTTCTTTTGGATATATTTGATGGAAGGGTCTGATGGAATCTAAGATCCGGTGTTTCAGGGTTAGGGTTCTTACCATCTATTTAATGATTGGTCAATGGCTGGTTTCTTTCCTCAGTTCGCTTTTCCTTTCCCCCCATCA
>Ga0307517_10013491_pt1 | contig 11084 bp, 5 predicted proteins | sample 23_EM_MG_FD_194515 | JGI IMG/M metagenome (GOLD analysis project Ga0307517, IMG submission 194515) | Populus trichocarpa ectomycorrhiza microbial communities from riparian zone in the Pacific Northwest, United States - 23_EM | ecosystem: Host-associated > Plants > Roots > Unclassified | place... | reverse complement strand
TCATCTTAGGCGCAGGTAAGATGGTGGCTTCCTTTTTAACTTTTTTTACTCTTTGAAGCGCTTCGAGAGAGGACCTTTGCGCAACTTGTTTTGTATCCATGTTGCTCCTCATCTTAGGCGCAGGTAAGATGATGGCTCTTTTTTTTTCTTGTAAGTTGATCTTTCCTTCCTCCAGCAAGAGGTGGATTTATAAGAAAGGCATCATCCGCAAATTATCCGATGACTAACGTGACAATGACCTTTTTTCCTCTGGGACCACTCAGCCACGATGCTAGAAATAGAAATAGAAATTCCACCTAACTCATTGGTCCCATCCAATCATTTTTCTTTGTGTCGTAATTCAATTTTTACCCCTTTCAGAAATAAAAGAATTTACATCAAAATAATATTTTATACATAAGAGTTGATTAAATTCTTAAAAGAAAGACAGTTGTCCCAAAAGAAAAAGAAAAAGAAAAAGAAAAAAGAAAAACACAATTAAAGATTAAATCAAACAAATAATAATTTTAATTTTAAATTAACGTGGGTGTCCAGGCCAACTTACATGCATTTCAACTAATTTCACAAACCCTTAAGTTAACAATAATATAAGTTTCCAATGATCTTAAGGTTTATATAATTTAAATTAATAATTTTTAAAAAAACAAATTTAGAGTTTGATCAATTAAGCTAATTTATTAAAAAATAGACATAACAGTTACAAAAGGTTGGGAATAATTTTGAGAAACAATGAGATTCTAATAAAGGAATTAAATTAGAAGGGTGTTTGATAATAATTCACTCAAATCAATTTTTTTGATGATGAAAGTAGTATAATAAGTTAGTATAATTTAGAAGTTGACTTTTTATTAAATTAAAACTTGTCTCCTTTAGTAATAACGTTTTGATTGAAGCGAAAAAATTGTTTCTAACTAAAAATATTTATAACTTACTTTTGACTCAAAAGTTAAAAAAATAAATTAAATCAATTTATAAAAATCATGCCAAAAAGAATTATAATCTGTGTTGGATTTGCCATGAGTAATTTTGTAACGGGTTACAAATACAGGATTATTGTATAAATTTTCATTTTTATTTCCTGAACATTTTGTGTGACAATCAACATTAATAAAGATGGAATATTCAATTGTATCTTAGGAGTACGTATAGACTAATTTAAATTGCTATTCTTGCTATTCTAGAAGGGAAATGAAGTATTTGTCACAATGATTAGAATACTTATATTGGGGTTGTCGCACCCTCGCGAGCGGAGCGCGGCGTCGCGACGACTTTCAATTTAATTTCAGGGTCTTTTTTTTTTAAAAAAAAAGAGTCGCCACCTAGTATTTTAGTCACTAGGAACCCTAACTGGTCTTTCAGAGATTCTAAGGTAAGGGACTGGTTGTGTAAAGGGAAGGTATTAGCACCCCTAGTACGCCCTACCTAAGGTAAGCTGCTTGGTGTTTGGTTTGCTCTATAATTGCTATGGTGTTGGTGTTTTCTAATCCCATCCGTTTTTCTAGTTTTGATTCAAACTAAATTTATTAGGATAGAAATCCAAGGAGATTTCATGTGCTTTGAAAGCTCATTTTTCCCTTAGTATTTCAAAAGTTTGCGACTCGTAAATCGCAAGGGGGGATAAAAATTTAAGAATCTAGGGCGCTAAAAAAAAAACCTATTTTTTTTAGTGTTTTATACTCTCACGGCTCGTAAACCGTGGAGTAATAAAAAAAAATGAAATGTCCTCGATTACAATCAAGGCTTCTTTCAAGGATGTGTGCGGATTTATTATTCCCAATAATATTTTGGATATTCGTCCTTTAAGGATTTCTTTATCTAAACATTAACGGTGAATAATAGATGAATTTTCCCCCCAAAATAAGATTTTTAAATTTTTTGGAATATTGGCCAATACCCTTTGGAGTTTTACAAACATGTTGTAAAATCCAGAAATGCAAGAAATTTTTTTTGTGTGTTTAAGAAATCCATGCGAAAACACATTTTTCAAAACTTCGAATATTTTTTGTGTATATATATATATATATATATATAAAGAGCGTTCAAAACATGTTAGGGTATTGGCCGTATGCAACACACAAGAAAACAAACATTTTTCTTTATATATATTTTTTCAAAACGCAAACATCACAATTAGACGTAAACACCAAAATGGAAAATAGCAAGCCATTATTCATATTATAAGAACTTCAAGAAACTTGAAACAATTCGTGACAAAAATCATTTAAAGCCAAATCAACTTAAAATTATGTACACTGGAAAATACTAAACCTGTATGCATGAGGGAACCAAAGTTTCGAAACTGAAATTTTGAAATCAAAATCCTACTACATGTGTCCATGAATCATGACCTATTTTTTTTACCAATCCGGGAGAAACTGGCATACTAGTTCCATACAAAAAGGAAGAGTTTGGGACGGCATGCTTTTATAACACAATTATATCACGGACTAAAAACTACAGAAAACCTGGCCGGCTATTTCAATTTAAAAGCATGGAAGGATACGAACAGAAAAGGGAGCTGATGATGAAGAAACAACAGCCCCCTTTCCCGGTTCCTCAGTTCTGAAACAGCGAAAGAAAGAAAAAAAATGGAACACCAGAGGCTAGCCCTCTTAACATAGTCACTCATCTAAAACTCAAAGCCATGGCAGGAACAAAACAAAGCGAGCGTTCATTGAAGTAAAAATAAACCGAATGTACAAAGCAAGGAAAACACGGGTGCAACAAATTTAAAGGCAACAAAGGAGAAGATAGTTAAGACTTACCTGCAGGTCTCACTGTTTTCTTTTCTGCAGAAGATGAAATAAAACCAAGCGAACGTTTGTTTTTCTCTATTCTCCTCTCTTTTCTGCCAATAACACCAGAATGCAAGACAGAAAACTCCCTCTATTTACTGCGTTTTTTACTCTGCCTCTCTTGTGTTTTTTTTGTCTCTCTTTGCTGTGTTTTTTTTTCCTCACTCTCTGTTTTTCTCCTCTGTTTCTGCTCTCTCTTTGCTATTTTTCTGCTCTCTCTTCTCCTTTCGTTAGGTCATTAGAGGGGCTTATATATAGTCTAAATATGTCTCTATTTAGGAAGGATTCAATGCATTAATTCTAGGATGCAAATCCCTACTGATTTGCAGTAAAAAAACGCAAAAAGGAAACTGCAATATTCTGATTTTGTGTTGGTGCTTTACGTCTGATTTCTTTCCAGTTTTAGAAGAGGGTGTGGCTCTTTTCTTTCCTTCCATAGGGCCAGCTGCTCCCTTTGAAATGAGGCAACAAAAACGTGGTTTTCAGCTCCAAAAATCAGGCGTGATGATAAAGGAAAAACAGCAGGAATTTGCAGAGAAAAAAGGAAAGAAATCAGATGGAGGGTGCAGCTGCAAAGTCTTGTTTTCCTTATTCGTTGTGGTAAAAATCCTGTAATTTATGATGATCCAGCCCCCCTCTCCAGCTTTCAATATCCTTCTTCTAATCAATCCCTCATTTTAGCACTTTTCGATACAGTCCTTGGTCCAAAAAAAAATCCTTCGAATCAGTCCCGCGAGCTTGGGCAAAAAAAATCCTTTTTGCTGCAGGAATCCCTGCTTTCACACTAGTTATTCAAACAGGAATATCTTGAGCTTTTGATATCGAAATCAAGCGATTCAAAAGCCCAAATTTATCTACGCGTCTAGGACTACAACTTTGATGAAGGAGTTGAAGTGAGATGAAATCTTTTTAAAGAACAGAATCTGGCAGTAATCTGGTTGATTAAAAAGGGTCTCCTGATCTGATTTAGAAACTGACAATGTCGAGAATCCCGATATGACTGAGAGTATGACCTAAGAACAAATCATCACAATTTGTGATGGAAATAGAGTTTTCAGTGCAAAAATCGAATCGTGATCCTTATCGCGGCAGGAATTCCTGCTTTCACACTAGATATTTAAATGAGAATATCTTGAGCTTCTGATATCGAAATCAAGCGATTCAAAAGCCCAAATTTATCTACGCATCTAGGACTACAACTTTGATGAAGGAGTTGAAGTGAGATGAAATCTTTTTAAAGAACAGAATCTGGCAGTAATCTGGTTGATCAAAAAGGGTCTCCTGATCTGATTTAGAAACTGACAATGCCGAGAATCTCGATATGACTAAGAGTATGACCTAAGAACAAATAATCATAATTTGTGATGGAAATAGAGTTTTCAGTGCAAAAATCGAATCGTGATCCTTCTCGCGGCAGGAATTCCTGCTTTCACACTAGATATTCAAAGGGGAATATCTTGAGCTTCTGATATCGAAATCAAGCGATTCAAAAGCCCAAATTTATCTACGCGTCTAAGACTACAACTTTGATGAAGGAGTCAAATTGAGATAAAATCGTTTTAAAGAACAGAATCCGGCAGTAATCTCGTTGGTCAAAAAGGTTCTTGATTTGACAATGCCGAGCATCCAAATCTGACTAAGAGTCTGCCCTAAGATCAGTGATTCCTAGGACCCAATAAAGGTGTAGGTCAATTTTTCAACATGTCATGAGTGACAGAATATAGCTAGGATGGTCAAATATCGTACGAAACCAAGTCAAAATCAGAGCCTAATTTGGAACAAAAAATTGCAATAGCAGCAGTATCAGTTTTTTTTTAGTGCAAAATTTAAGGGATTTATCCAACCTTAAAAACAAGATAACGAAGGAATGAATTTAGCATTATGAAGACCCCTAGTCAGTCTAAGAAAACCTGATGATTTTGGCAGCAAAGAGGAAGGATAAAGAGAGCAGAAAACAGCTCAAACAGGTTCTCGAAAAAAAAATATATTTCTTTCTCTACTTTTGTCAATTTTCCAGCAAATATGAGCTACACTTTTGCACTTGGTTCGAAAGAGGTATACATTGTCTCTAGCACTTGGGGTCCAAAAATGAGTAACAACAGGGGTTTCAACTATGGATCATTCTGACGATTTTGTTTTTAATAAAATACGAGTGATATTATTTTGCACCATTATATGCTTAATAAAATTATTATATTCCATGATTAAAAAAAATGCGAGACTCTACATTGGATGTGTTAAAGCAATCCAAATTAATACAAAAAAATACAAACATAAGAGAGAAGGGGGCTAGAGTTCTTATAATCTGTTTATTCTAAAGTACAAGTTTTAACTTAAATACAAAGATATTATATATAGACTAAACTAAAAATATTATTCCACCCATAATAAATAAAACAAGATAAATGAATTTCTTAACATCTCCCCCCAAACTCACGATGCGACAACCACAAGTATCGAGAGTTTGCTAATTAGAAAACAAAAATGAGAAATGGAATGGGACTTGGTATAGAAATCTACAATTTGCAAGGAAGAAGAAATAAAAGGCAAAGTAATGGTGTCATGCTAGAAATGATGACGAGTAAGATGACAATCGATCTCAAAGTGCTTAGTTCGCTCATGAAAAATCGAGTTGTGAGCAATCTGAATAGAACTCTAATTGTCACAATACATAAAAGTAGGATAAGAAAGGGAAACTCTCATATCCGCAAGTAACAAACGTAACCAAATAATCTCTTTTGTAGTAGATGTCATAGCACGATATTCTGCTTTGGTTGAGGATTGAGAAACAATAATTTATTTCATACTCTTCCAAGAAATAAAAGAATCACCTAAAAAGATACAAAAACCAGTAACAGACTTACAATTTGTGGAATTAATGTTGTCGCGGGGAGCGTCGTGACGTCGTCAAGTGACGGCGCAGTCTTTTATCATGCCCTACTAATGAGGTGTGGTGTTGGAAAGGTTTTTGAATTTCATCACAAAATTATGATTAATGTTCAGGACTCACCACTTAGTATTGTGGTCACTTAGAACCTTCGGTCTGCGAGAGTCTATGTAAGGGACTGGTTGTGTAAGGGGAAGATGCATCACCCTCAGTGCACCCTACCTAAGGTAAGTTGCATTGTTGTTTGATTGTTTTTCCAGGTCAGGTTTCTATTTGTTGGTCTCGTCTACGGTTCAAGGTAGATCTTTTTTCATGAGAGAGTCTCTACTTTATTGGGTGAAGTCTTAACCGTTTTAAAGTAAAAATTTACCATCGTATTTTCTAAACTTTGTATTTTTAATACCTGATGGTGTACTTTATCTTGTGATTTAACACTCCACATATATTAAAGTCTACATCTAGACCAAAAAAATTGAAAAAGGTTTTTTGATATTTTGTTCAAACTCTAATGGATGATTATAAACTAGTTACAGTATCTTTTTTTTTTTTTTCAAAATATGAGAAAGATGCAATTGTTTTATGAAAATATGCTTCGAAAATTTTTAGGATTTGGCCGTATACATGCCAATAGAATTTTATTTTTTTGAAAAGGAAGATTAATTTAAAAGTTTTGAGATTTTTTAAAAAAAATGTTTTGAATTTTTTTAAAATATTTCAAAAAAAATCAGGTATTTTAATACTAAATTTGTATTTTACAATGTAAATATATAACCCGATATTATGAAAAATTGGTAGAAACATATTTGAGAAAAATACAATTTTTTTGAAATTTGAATTTTTTTTTGAATTTTTTGAATTTTTTAAAATATTATAATATATTCATTATATATATTAATTAAATATTATTAAAACATGGGGGCTGGGCCGGCACAACTAACTGGGCCAAGCTCAGCCCTAGAAAAGGGTGGGCATATCTCGGCCCAACATATTTTTTCTTCTATTTTTAAATTTTTTGGGCCAAGCCGGACCCGGCCTCGCCATTTGGGCTAGTCCATAACTGGCCCGGCCCAAGTGAGAAGTGAATTATTTGCAAAATGTGAACAGTAAGTTTATGTTCTGCATGCAACTTTATAGTTGCAAACGACAGAGTGGAGTAGGAGGCAACCTTGCGAAGGAGAAGGAGCTGCTGTCACTGGCCTAACATGAGGTGGGTGGAGGTTCTGGTGGAAGAAATGGCGGCGGAGGAAGAAAGAAGGAGAAGAAGAAGAAATTCTGCAGAGAAGAGAGGGAGGAATTCGAGGTGGCTACCCCTATCACCGACGAGGAGATGAGTTTGGAGAGAGGATGAACCGCCGTCTATCACGGCGTGGAGAAGGTTGTGGTGGCAAAGAAGCAGCGGGAAGAGAGAGAAACATCAATTGGAAAAATAAAGAAAGCTGGCTTTTGGCCAAATTTTGACATGATTGTTTTCATGCTCAGGTCATGAAATCCACTCCTATTTATAGGAGGTGGGAGAGGGTAATGTTGTTTACACAAGGAAAAAATTTCACCCCTTGATTCGGTTAGTAAGGATCCCAACTATTGGTTCAAATAAGGCACCATGAACTGTCAAATCTAACAGTTCAAGGCTACTTGAGGTGGCCACTTTAGGCCTATGCCGGGGTTTTTATGGTGTCAATCAGCCAAAACAATTCATGTGTGCGACGTCGCGGCTAGAACATCCACCCTCAAAATTTATCTAATTTATATGGCAAATGTGCGGAGACAAGGAATTCTTGTGTTTTATTAGTGGAAAAATAAAATGGAAGTCGCCACCTAGTATTTTGGTCACTAGGAACCCTAACTGGTCTCAGAGATTGGGTACGGGGACTGATTGCGTAAAGGGAAGGTATTAACACCCCAAATACGCTCTACCTAAGGTAAGTTGCATTGTTTTATTGTCTGATAAATCTAAGGTTTTGTCGTGCTTTCTAGTTGTTAGTCTGTCTATGGTTTAAGAAAAGTCCTCCTCGGTAAGGAGATCCTTATCTTATCGGGTAAAACCTAACTGTTCTGATGTCAACAAAAGAATTTAATATTCAGAATACGCCTTACGTATAAGGTTGTAACCCCAAATATTTAAAAAAAATTGTTTTTGGAATTTTTGAAATATTAGCTTCGTTCTCGTGGCTTTAATAAACTGGTTATTAAAGCCAAAATGCATGCTAATACATATTTTTTGAAATTTTCTTTGTTGTATGAAAATACAATATGATGATTTTTTTTAGAGACTTGGTCGTATGCATGAAAACAAAAACATTTATTATTATTATTATTTTTAATGTCTTGATGAAAACCAGGTATTTTAATACTGGATTTGTACCTTTACAATATAAAAATACAAACCGATATTGATCAAAATGCAGTAAAAATTTTGCGGAAAATCACAGATTTTTTAAAATATTTTTTGAAGAATTTTTTTTTGGTTGGGCCCAGCACGACCCATGTGGCGGAGCTGGACCCAACAAGCCTGGCCAGGTCACTGGCCCAAGCCAGTGACCCGACTGGCTGAGAGTGCGTGAATTTGTTTCACGCGTGCTTGAACAGTGCGAAGATAATTAAATTACCTTCGCACAGTGTATATGCTCATTTGTAGATTTAAGAGAATATGAAGACGAACGCACCTGGTTTCTAGAAGAATTGAAGATGATGACAATTCTGGTCTTGCGTTCTTTTTATTATTCTGGACTTTCTCTCTAGGTTTCTTCCCTTACTTCTGTTTCTTTGGTTTTATTCCCTTGCCTCTGGTTCCAAAGGTCAAGGGACATCAACGATGGAGGCTGGTTGCTGTTGGTTTTTTTCTTGTTTCTGTTCGTCTGTTCCTCTGTTATCGTCTCCCTATGCTGTCCAGTTCTCCTTCATGTCTCCCTCTGTTTCTTTTTATTCTCCCTGTTCTCTTTCTCTCCCTCTATGTCTCGTCTTTCTCCTTTCCGTTGTGCAACGCTGGTGCGGTTGTGATGGAGAATGGCAGTGGCTGCTGGGATGAAGAAGATGATGAGCTGATGATGGTGTTGGCAGTGCTGGTGCGGTTGTGATGGAGAATGGCAACGGTTCTTCCCCTGTTTTAAAACAAGCTCCTCCCTGTTTTCATATCTTTCCCGTCTTCTTCTTTCTCAGTTCCTTTCTGTATTTTTTTAATCTTTTTCTCTCACTTTGTTTTCCTTATGCCTTTTCCATTTCTCCACCCGGGTCTCCCTTTCTGCTCGGTCTCTCCTCTGGCTTTTATAGCCAGAGGATGCATGCGTTATTGCATGAATATAGTAATGGTCGGCGTGCATTAGCTGTGAAATGCTCCCCATGACTGAAACAATTTGTGGCTTTTGTAGCTGAATCAATTCCTCTGTCTATTGAAACTGCTCCTGAAGAAGAGAATGAATAGTGCCTCTGAAACGGCACTGTTTTCCTATTCAAAATGTATATTTTCGATTTGGTCATTGGAGTTTTGTATTTGTTTGTAAACAAGCCCCTCGGATAAATTGTAATTGAATCCCTTGATTTTAGTGCCTTTTCCGGTTTGGTCCTTGGTTTGGATTGTTTCAATTAAGTCCCAAATTGGCCATCAAACTTCAACAATTATGCAATTAAACCCCTGATTTGACCAAATCAACTCTTTAAAATTATAATTGGACCCCAGAACTTTAATTTCTTTTAATAGAAGTCTAAATTAACTTAAAAAATCAATTTTCTTGCAATCAAACCTTCCATAAATTCAATTAAACCTTAGATAAAATTTAATCGAGTCCATAAACATCTGATTTTAGACTTTTCTTCCTCAACTTGAATTTTCTTTGTCAACAGGGCCCTCATCAGTTAACGATAAACTGTCAAATTTCAACATTTTGCATTTTTAAACCTCCTCAATCAATTTTTGGCTATTTTTCAACATTCCAGCATCATTTTCTCGCTCATATTATTTTTTTTGGATTTCTTCCGAATATTTTTTTGATATATTTTTTTTGTATTTTTTTCATTTTTGTGTGGGAACCCAAAAATAGGTACCAATAGATGCCCCCTCTTTACAATATCTACAAAGCAAAACATCATTAATGTCTTGCATAGTAAGCTTGTAAGGAAAAAAGAAAAAAGAAAAAGAAAATGATCTCATTAGCTTGGGAGACCTGCCCTTTTTAAAGAAAATTGGTCTACTTTCACGGGCGACCTGCCCTCACACTCACATGGTCTATTTTCATGGGCGACCTGCCATCACATGTTCTTCCTGGTCTATTTTCAGGGGCGATCGGCCCACACACTCACATTGGTCTGTTTTCACGGGCAACCTACCCACAAATGTTCATCCTGGTTTATTTTCAGGGGCGACCAGCCCACACGTTCACACGGTCTATTTTCACGGGCGACCTGCTCTCACACTCACATTGGTCTATTTTTAGGGGTGAGCAAAAAAACCAAGAAACCGAGAAAAACAAAACCGAAAAAACCGAATCGAAAAAAAACCCGATTAAACCGATTTTTTTTTTCAAAAAATTTTAGGTTCGGTTCGGTTCCGGTTTCCAAAACCCTAAACCGGCAAAACCCCAACCGAACCAAACCGGTTCGATTTAAGGGGTACTATAAATAGGAAAAAAAAACACGTTCTAATTTCTAAAACCTAATTAACCCTAAACACTCCGCGACTTCGTCTCCTTGCAGCCGCCCTCAATCCTCACAGCCGCACCTCACACAATTCACATTTTCACCCACTTTGAAACAAAATCAAGGTAATCCACCTTCGATTCTTCATCCATATCGCTCTCTGGCTCTCCAACGCCATCTTCATCTTCAAAACTAACAACCTAGCCAGTCAGCCACATCCCTTTCCCACACGACCACGAGTCACATGATACACAGTTACACACCCCATCGGCACACCGAACCTCCAGAGTTCACACCTGAACTCGAATCGTGTCCCAACTTACACCAGGTATGATTTTTTTCTGTCAATCTCTATTTTTTTTTTTAACATATGCGAGTTTGAGCATTTTGTGTATTTTGGTTGATTTTTTTTTTGCATTAATAAATATGTTATTATGTGTAGTGTGTATTCTGTGATTTAGCGCAGGGATGATTTGTTTTTTTTTTTGTGCATTCTGTCTCCAAAGTCCAAATCTAGCAAACCAGTCCCTCCTTCTTTCACACCCGAACTCGAATCGTGTCCCAACTCACACCAGGTATGATTTCTTTTTTCTGTCAATCTCTGTTTTTTTTTTTTTTTTACATATGCTTTGTGATTCTGTGTATTTGTTGGTATATCCTTACAAAAAAATCAGAGTTTGAGTATTCTGTGTATTTTGGTTGATTTTTTTCTGCATTAATAAATCTATTATTCTGTGTAGTGTGTGTATTCTGTGATTTAGAGTAGCGATGAT
>Ga0307517_10013490_pt1 | contig 11085 bp, 10 predicted proteins | sample 23_EM_MG_FD_194515 | JGI IMG/M metagenome (GOLD analysis project Ga0307517, IMG submission 194515) | Populus trichocarpa ectomycorrhiza microbial communities from riparian zone in the Pacific Northwest, United States - 23_EM | ecosystem: Host-associated > Plants > Roots > Unclassified | place... | reverse complement strand
AGTTTTCATAGCCAAAATCGGTGATAATTTTTTTTTGTAAGTCATTATGTCCCCAATGCTTTCCGGGTTAGTAATAGATTCATCCATTAACATGGCAAGGTACATTGTGTGATCGCATAATTCGACATTTCCATACATATATATATATATATACTCGATACACATACCACACAACAACATTTTTTTATTGATCAAAATGTAAGTATGTATTATAGATCAAAAGTAACTAGGTTGGAATCCCAACAAGTTTATATACAGTCATGTACAATCAACATAAAGTAACCAAAGAGGAACAAGGTCCCAAACACAGGGACCTGAACCTAACAACCAATAAAAATAGGCGATGGCTAATAATAATATATCATACTAATAACAACCAAAGGGAACAAACTCCCCACAAAAAAATTTAACAAACTTATATCATAAACATAAATGGTTAACTAAGGAACCTATGAAGTGGATAGGTGCTGAAGTTAACCAACCTCCAAAATTAACCAACAGATTAGCATAACATGAAGTATAGCAAATCAGAAAGCATCAGAACCTTACATAAAGAACCTGCCAAGCAGAAGAAGGCAAGACCAACGCCAAGATTAAAGGCCATTAGATTCAGCCATAAGATTACCAACAACAACTGCCCTTGTGGTCAGAACCAAAACACAACAGTGAACAACAAAAGATCGCAGTAATGTAGCAGCCTGGAGCGACAACAACCGAGCCCTTGACCAATCACCAACACAACAAGAAAAACATCCAACCAACCAGCAAAGCATAATATCCAGATTGAGAACCAAAGTAGCTGCAAAAAGTAGTCATGCAGGTCGAAAATGGCAATGGGCCGTGAAGGATAACCGAGAACACAATCCATAGTAGGTGGCTCCAATAAAAACTCAAGAAACTACAAGGTCATCCAGCAGCAACAATTAGTCAACTTCCATGACTCCAACCAAGCAGAAGGAGAAATGCCAGCACCATAAAACTGAAACAAGCCTAAGTCCTAGCAGACAACTTCAAAACTCAGAAATCCTATAAGCAAAGATCAACCACCATTTTCAACATGCATTAAAGTTTCACTAGGAGATAGCCTTCCAAACAAGCACAAGGATCCACAACCTAAGGAAACATAAATAGTTGAAAAAACAATGTAATAGTTCCTCTCCACAGCAAGGAAGGACCACCAAATAAACACAACAGGTATTGCAGGAAAACCATCAGTCTACAGAAGCTACAACAGACCTAATAGTGTATGTAGCAGTAAAAAAGAAAAAAAATGATTGTGCACGGTCCATAACCACCCGTAGCCCTGGACCATAAATGCCTATAAACACCTTCCTCAGCAGAACCCTTAGTTATTTCCATGCACCTCAACAAAGGCATCAATAACACCAAATAAAGTTACAAGAGAAAATATGGGTAGGCGCGGGCAACAAAAGCCTCCAGCAGCCATTAACTAAGAATAAATAAGTGACATGATAGCTACCATAACAAATCCAACATAGCATGATCCCACCCTTGAGGATGACAAAACACCAATCAACTAAACAAATCACAATAAAAAGATCACTGCATGCTAGAATCCGACATCAACACAAGTAGGAGAATAATCCAAACTGTAGCTAATGTAAATAGAGAGCTCGATGACTTTATCATCCAACATTGATAGTAAAATGCTTTTTTTCATGAAAATGAAGAACCATGTAGAGTATGACTTAGAATTTATGGAAAATAACTTCTACCAAATTACAAGTAGTATCAAAGATCCTCTTGTTTCTTTATTCCTATATTAAATAAACCACAACAGCTAAAGAAACTCTTTTCATTCTAGCTTCAAGGTTCTTCTTCCTTGAGATTAATCCCCTAATGGCACTGTTTAGAGTGGACATACTCCTATTCATTCTTAGCCAGGATTTAATCTTCCTCTATAGTAGAGAGGTCCACTGACAATCAAAAAATAAATGATTATGGGTCTCCTCCTCTCGACTACAGAACACACATGCTTTATCTATTGAAATAAATCGAAGCCTATCTCTAGTTTTGAGCTTTCCTATAATAGCCAACCACAAGACGAAAGCATATCTAGGCAAGGACCATTTCTCTCATACCACTTTCTCCTAAAAAGCAGGAATTCCTTTAATCCTGAGATATTCATAAGCATTAGCAGCGAGAGGCCTTTCACAGTTTTCCCAACTTGAGATTATAGCAATAACTTTAGGCCCTCCCCATAATTTACAACCAAATGATCTTTAAAAGAGACAATAAACTTCCACAGAGGTGATAAATTTTTTTTAAAGAGGAGTATTCCAAATTGAATAGTGCTACAAGTAGTAATGATGTACCCATTGTATCTAGATGGAATCAGTTTTGAGGTGAATATTACAAAGTTGTTTAGCTATGAAACTTCTGTTTCTAGCTTTAAGATCAAATAAACCCAAACACCCTTCTTTCTTGGGTAAGCAAACAGTTTTCCAAGCCACCAAAGCTATGTTTTTTCTAAAAATATTGCATGTCCATAGAAAGTTCTGACAAATGCAAATAATCTAGTTGATAACAATACTTGGCATCAGGAAGATACTTAGCCAAAATCGTACCATACCATGGAGAACTGACTTAAGTAACTCAAGCCTACCAGCATAAGTACGATTTTTCCCTAACCAGCTTTGAATAGTTGATTCCAACTTATACAGAAGGGGGAAGAACTGACTGGCCAAGAGCTTGTAAGGGCTGATAGGAACACCAAGATATTTGAATGGAAAAGTTCTTTATGAGAATCCAACATCTTGAAGAATGACATGTTTCAAGTGATCTCCCACTCCACCAAAATAAATAGAAGATTTCTCTGCATTTATATCTAACCCTGAAGTCTTCCTAAAGATCATCAATTGTTGGAATAAAGTCTGCACAGAAGATCTATCCCCTCGGGAGACCAAGAGAATGTCATTAGTAAAAGTAAGGTGGCTGATCCCATGAGCACCACATTTCGGATGGAAGTGAAAATTCATCTTTTGAGAGGCTAATTTCAGCATTCTAGAGAAGTATTCCATGTAGGAGATAAAAAGGTATAAAGACAAAGGATCTCAATGTCTCATACCACTGCTCCTAAGAAAGAAGCCATAAAGGTCTCCATTAATAGCCACAGAGAAAGATGTAGTTTCAACACATTGCATAATTAAGTGAACAAATCTGCCAGGGAAACCAAGCATCAGAAGAAGCTTCCTTAAAAAAGACCACTGAACCGAGTCAAAAGCTTTCCTGAAATCAATTTTGATGAGACATCTAGGAGAAGCCCTTTTCCTGCCATAATGCCGAAGCAGCTCTTGCACCAGATTTATATTATCAACCATAATTCTACCTCCCTATAAGACATTTTGCTCTGGACTGATAATATCAATGAGAGCATGAGCCAATCTCCCAGCTAAGATTTTGGAGATTACCTTATACACCACATTGCAAAAAGATATTGGTCTGAAATCATTAGCAGAGGTCACATTTGCAGACTTTGGAACATAAACAATGATAGAATGATTGATCTGCTTCAACAGCTTTTCAGAGACGAAGATATCCTTTACTGCTGCATAGAAATCCTACCATTTCCCAAGATTTTTTGAAGAAGAGGGAGGAATAGCCATTAGGCCCAAGGGCTTTATCATTACCAATGCTGAATAAAGCTTTCTTGATATCATCATTTGTAATAGGACCTAATAGAAGGGCATGAGAAGATCCATCAAGACATTGCCCACATTTAACAACATCAACATTTAGAGGAACAAGTTCCTTTGAGGATCCCAGAAGCTGCTTAAAAAAACTAACAAATTCTTCCCCTACTTCATCCATCGAGTTAGATAAAGTACCATCACAATATTGAATAAAAACAATGTAATTTCTTCTATGCTTCTGGCTCATCAATGCATGGAAAACACTAGTGCCTCTATCACTTTCCTTAAAAAACTTGCACTTAAGCTTTTGAGCAAAGAACATTTTTTCGGTAGCTTTAAAATGCATTAGCTCCAACCTTAACTCCTTGTCTCTGGTAAAAGATGGATGTTATCCCTGTCATCATGCAGAAGGGTTTGATAATGATCTAAAGCAACCTCAGCTTTAACAACCCTTTCGAAGATGTAGCTGAAATGAAGTTTATTTAGCTGCCTTAAAGGACCCTTCATACACTTAAGTTTCCTGCAAAGAATAAACATAGAAGTGCCCTCAACATGAGATTGCCATTCTTCATATATAACATCCAGAAAATCTGAATGGTCAATCCATATATTATAGAATTTGAATGCTCAATTTCTCATATGTTGTTTACAACCGATTTGAATGCTAGCAGGGGAGTGACCAGAGAAGGCTTCAGAAGGGGAGAAATTGACATGGGAAAGGATATGCAAGTGACACCATAGGGGGTTTACCAAAACTCCATCAATTTTGGACCAGATTTTGCCATTTGACCAGGAGAAATGACAACCACTGTAGTTCAAATTAGAGAGACCTAAATCAGAGTAGCATTATCTAAAATCTGAGACTTCATAACTACTAACAGGATCCCCATTATGTTTATCATATAGACATAATGGAATTGAAATCCCCTAAGATAATACAAGGACAGGCAGGAGCCCACGACCTTAGGTCATCCCATAATTGTCTCCTTGCAATAATCATATTGAAACTATAGACAAAGGTGGTAGCAAAAGTATACTGGCTTTCCAAGCTGTTGATAGAAACATGAAAAGCTTGGGTAGAAAGATCAATCAAATCTACTTTGACAGTGGAAGGATTCCACAAAACAATAATTGTAGCAATGCCAACAGCCTCAACATTAGAAAATGACCTCCAATTCTTCAATCTGAACTTGTGCATGAATTGAAGTTTGGAAGAAGTTAACTTAGTCTTCAAAAGACCATACACATTATTTTTTTTTATATGGCTTACAACCTCATGCTGTTTCAGAGGGCTATTAAGCCCTCTGATATTCTAGCTGAGCAAGAGCATTACATAGAGGAAGTGGTAGGAGATTCCCTACCACTTTCAGATGCTCTAGAAGCATTCTTCTTTTGTGCACTCTTGGTAGTAACACCATCAACAGCCCCTTCACTGCCTCTTCCTTTATTACTTGGTGTTGGTCTAGCAATTTCCTTGCCCTTTTTAGAAATAAGCTTATCACCCTTAGATACATCTCCACCAGATAAGCCCTTGTTGGTAAGGCTTTCTGGTTTTCTTTCCCTTGATAATTTCCTGTAACGACCTAGCTTTTTCAAAGCCAAAATCGGTGGGATTTTTTTTTGTTCTCGATACTTTTTCACAATGACATTTTGTGAATTAGTAATTAGGTTCCCTTCCTTATCATGACATCATACATATATAGTTTTCGTAAATCAACATTCCCATAAGACGAATACTCAATACACATGCCCATAATATTATATTTTTATATTCATACATTTACATTACATCATATTGACATTCTCATGAGTTTGCATTCCTGTTCTGGTCTCGTTATCAACATGAGTTTATACACGAGTGTCGAATGATAATTTTACACAACTAGTACTTTCTTTCATACGATCCTTATGTGATTTCACAACACAACATCCTCATAAACGAGAATACCACATAAATATATTCATAACATCGTATCTACATGTTTGCACATCCACATCCATGTTCCATTACAATTTTCATTATAAGTCTTTACAAAAGTGCCGAATGGCAAATACTCAGCATAACACTTAAGACATACTTTTGCATAGCACCTTTCAAAATATAAGAACCCGTGTAATGATTTTCCTACACACCTTGATTATGTGATGTCCCTGTTATAAAAACAACATGGATACAAGAATTATAAATAATCTAAACATAATAATAATAACTAGAAGGACATTATCGTTATTTTTTGTTATCAACTGAAGGTGAGTACAATCTTTCATTCACTTCTCATATACACTTTACAATCCTCATTATTTCGCTAGATGTATTATCTTCATTCATATGCCCCAACCTCTCCATAGAAGTGGTGGGGAAGAAGTTTAATCTTCGATCGGGGTTAATTACTTCACCTTAACCCGGTCATCCACCTTGGATGTTTTTAACCGTAGCTAATCGTAATATCTAAACTCGGTCATCTGTCTAGAATGTCATTTACCAAAACTAATCATAAAAGTCAAACCCGTCATCTCTTACGGATACCATTAGCCAAAGCCAATTGTCATAATCAATTCGGTCATCCATCTAGAATGTCATTTACCAAAACTAATCATCAACCACAACCCTGTCATCCATCTCGGATGCCATTAGCCGAATCTAATCATCAAGCACAACCTGGTCATCCATCTCGAATGCCATTAGTCGAAGCTAATCATCAAGCACAATTGGCTAATCATCAATCATAATCAACATTTCATAATCGATTTGGCATTCGTCAGCAACCCAATTTCATAACAGCTTAATTAACATCTCATAATCGGTTTAATCTTCATCGCAACACAATAATATATCCTCCTCAAACAAGTCATTTCAGGACATTAACATTTTCATCATCGTTTCAACATTCATCAAGAATTCAATCAAACATTTCATCGTCGTTTCATCATTCATCAAGGATTCAATAATATATCATCCATAAGTAAATTATTTCAAAACATTAACATCAATGGAGAAAAAGGTGGAAACCACCTACTTATTCCTCTAGTGGGGTGTCCTTTTCCGGTCGAAGGACCGATCCTGGTTGCACCACCTCACGAATCTAAGTATTTTTAGGAAAGAGGTTGACAATATTCTTCCCTTCTTCACTTGGTTTTTCTTCTTCTTCCCTCTCGGTTTCTCCCCTCTAGTCAGCTTCCTACCGGTTCTAAACTCCCTCTCCTTCTATGTTTGTAGGTGTTTAGCCCTCCCTCTAGCTCTCCCTTCTCTTTCTCACTTCTAAGGAGGCACATGCAACAGAGTTTGTTGAGCTCTCTTTGGGAATGAGAAAAGGGCAGGAGCATACAACTCATTTTAGGAGGAGAGAAGGGGGGCAAGAGCATATAGTTCATTTTGGGAAGAGTGAAGAGTCATCCTTTCTCTTTCCTTGTATTTATAGCCCTCTATAAGTGTGTTGGGGTGTTTGAGTGCTGGACCAAGGTTGTCCTTATTCCCCTTTTGGGTTTTCTTGGGCTGGTTTCTATTCCTATTCTCCTCTAGGATAGGCTGGTCCAACACTAATTTTTGTTAGGTTTTACAGTATGGCTGCCGATTCAGAAATTGGTAGCTAAAAACTGTGTCGCTGCCGATTCAGAAATTAGTAGCAAAAATTACGTCACTATCGATTCAGAAATCGGCAGTCAAACTGTGCCGCTGCCGATTCAGAAATCGACAGCGATGGTGGAGTCATTTCGGCTTTACTTATTTTTTTGTGAGTGTTTACATTTCCTATTCATCAATTATCCCTTTAAATTCAGCTTGCATCGGATCAAAAATCTGCTCCTCAGCCACTGTTTTCTCCATTTCTGTTTCTAAATGTATATTTGTAATAGGTCCTAGACGATAAAAAACACTATCTTGTTTAGAATAACCCTTACTTCCATTTGCATGACTGCTCATCATTCTAAACTCATCAGGAACCGCAGCCTTAGAACATACCCCTGTAGTGTGACAAAGTACCCTGCAATGTTTATAGAATTTGGGCAGTGTCTCATAAACAACTAGCTATCTAAGAGTGGTTCCATTAGGCAGAACTATTTCAATGGAGTTAGAAAGATCATCAAGCAAATCTAACTCTACTAAGACTTTAGCATACGAGAGTCTTGACATGGTAGAGGCCAGCTTATCACTTTGAATTGGTTTCCCAGGCATACTAGTAATCTTAGAAAGGCATTTAGTAGACCAACATTTTAGAGGCAAATTCGGGAATTTCACCCAAACAGGCACCTTAGTCATTTTTGCATTAGCAAAATCAAAATATTATGGCATAGGTTTCAAGATTAATGGCTTGCCATATGCCAGATAAGGACCACTAGCAAGAACAACCAATTTATCATCAACATTACTCAATCTATAGATCAGCCACTCGGATTCATGGATAGTTAGACTAGCATCACACTGCCAAGTATTAACAATAATGTTGTTCAATGCTTTAAATCCAGGAAATTTGCCAGCCACATAACCCGTAATGCATGATTTCCAAATATCACAGTTACTGTCAAAATCTTCATCAAGCAAAGTATAGTTTTTAGCAGCACTAATTTGTGAGAAATGCATAAGTTTAGGGTAAGATTTAGTGCTATGATAATATGCAAATAAGCCATTTGCCAATAACAAGTTCTGAAGATCTTGAGGTACCTGATTGAGAACCTTCCTTAGCGGTCGATTTTTGGTGCTCTCCCTCTTCTAGTTGTCATGAGGTCGGTATTTATAGGGGGTGAGGGACATGTTGGACCACCCTACTCATGTCTAAACAAAAGGAAAAAAAAAAAAGTCGGTCTGACAATGTATTTGGGGTCACTTTGCAGAACGGATTTAGGGTTGCCAATGGACCTATTTTTATACTCTTGTTAAGGTACAATGACAAGCAATAAGAGTGGTGTGTTTAACGTCGTGGTGTGGGGAATGTGGAGAAGAGAGAGGGATAAAAAATGGTAAAAAAATATGAAAAAGCCATCTCTTATGTTTGTAAAACTGGTGCAGAGGAAGAAGATGGTGCACAATGATATAAAAACAACGTTGTTTCCTTCTTCTTCTTCTTTTATTAATTAATTAACAAAACAACATCATTTTATACAAAACGTGTCGTTTTATTTAAATGAAACAGCGTCGTTTTAGCGCTTTAGATTCAAATTAGGTTTAAAAACTCCTCTCTTAATTTTTGTTCTTAATTTTTGATTTATTCATATAGGTCCTTAATTAAACTTTGATTTTAAGAATCAAATCAATTTCATCATTGCAAAGTTTTAAGAATATCCTCTGATTTTAGTGCCTTTTCCATCATAGTCCTTGGTTTTGGATTTATGTAAATTGATCCTTAATTGACCATTCAACTTTCAATTTTTTTCAATTTCACCCTTGTTTTCAACCAACTTTGGACCTTGAATTTGTGTGCCTTTTGCATTAAGTCTTTGGTCTTGAATTTCTTCAAATTGACCCTTAATTGACCATCAAACTTTAATTTTCTTGCGATTGTGTCCTTGATTTCAACCAATTAAACTTAAAAACAAAAAATATAGTCTTCTAAAATTCTAATGTTTTCAATCAAACTCATATTAAACTTCCAGACTTAATTCTTTACTAATTAAAACCCTAACAAAATTAATTTGACATATTAAAGGTCCAATTAAGTCCTTTCACTTAATTAAATCTTTTAATTTAACCCAAATTAATTCTTGAACTTCATTTGTTATGCAAATTCATCCGATAATGATTTAATTTGACCTTATATTTGCATTGTCTTTCAAACTTGGCTATAATTGGGTTCCTGATTCTATCCAAAACTCTAGCTTGGTTCCTCCATGCATTTGAAATCTTTCTTAGTCTGCTCTTGACAAATTGCCAAATTTTTTTTCATTTTCATTTTTTTTTGCTTTTCATTTTAAAAGAAAAATGGTAATTCTAGGGGAAACCCAAAATTTTTTATAACAATCATCTCTTTTTTTTTTTTCGAATGAGGTCCTTATGCTCTTAATTGCTATTTTTTTATCCTTAATTTTTTTTATTTCATTAATCGACATTTGATTTTTTGAGATTTGATCTCCTTGGTTTTTTCCATTGTTTTTAGGCCTTACCCAAGAGTCAATTCGAGACAAGTACCAGCTTACAGGTCGAGTGGGCTAACTCGAGTTAACCCAAGTCAACCAAATATTTTATTTTATAAAAAAGTAAAAATGATACCATTTTAAAAAAAGAAAAATTATCAATAGTCTTTTACTCTGTTTTAACTAGATTTTCCTCGGGCTTACTAGGACATGGGTGAACCCTAGTTTTTGACCCCCTTACACTAGATCAATTCTCCTTGAATTTCTTTTGAAATCTAACCCGGTCTAAGCCATAAGTCATTTGGGTCAGAGGTCAATCTGTCGAGTCAAGCTGAGTTTTAAGATAATGGCTTTTTAGATGCGGTGCTTCTAGTTTAGTCACTACTTATGGTTATGAGTTTGAAAAATTAACATAGGTTGACATTGTTTTCTCTCCTGGTTACATCATTCGAAGTTGTTCATTTTGAAAAATGAACTTTGTTATTTTCTTTGATTTTATTTTCAATCAAGTTATCCCCATCTCATGATCTAGGGTAGGAGGTTTGTTTAGGTGGCCTAAGTTTTTTTAGGTCGCTTTTTTTATCCTTTTTTATTTTATCTTTCAAAATTCAATTCTTTTTAGAAATAAACTGTCTTTTTTCCTGTTTTGTTTTCTATTGGATTATTCCATTCGCATGATCCTACTCGCGAGTTTTGACGACCTCACCCGGTTTTGCTTGTTTTTAAGACTTTTTTTTCATTAATTGTTTTCCTGATTTCATCATTCTACATTTTGATTATTGAGGATTGACGATCGTTATTTTTTTTCAATTATTTTTTTATGATGTTGAGTTGTGGATTTTTCTTGTTCTTTAAAATACATTGATAGCACTTGAGCATCATTTTTTTACGTTGCAAAAAAATCAGCTCAGCCTACGACGAAGAGCGAACCATCTAGTAAGAACCTATAACAAGTTTTCAAAACTTTTGAAAATAAAATTTGTTTTTCAAATTGATTTTTTACATGAATAGTAATTAGGTAGGATTGAATACGAGGCACTTAAGGTTAGGTCAGGATAGGGTTTTTTATTAGGGATAATAACGGTGATTTACATATCAAATTTTTTAATATTTATATTTTATTCATTACTTATCAGATAAGAAATTTAGATATTTCAAAATTATTTATCAAGTTTCAAGTATCTATATAATTATTTATTATTTTACTATTATTTATTATTCAATAAAAAATAAAATAATTAATATATATTCGAAGAGTAGACACCACACACACACACACACACACACACACACAAATATATATATATATATATATATATATATATATATATATATATATATATATATATATATATAAGTGTTATGTTAA
>Ga0307517_10013489_pt1 | contig 11085 bp, 4 predicted proteins | sample 23_EM_MG_FD_194515 | JGI IMG/M metagenome (GOLD analysis project Ga0307517, IMG submission 194515) | Populus trichocarpa ectomycorrhiza microbial communities from riparian zone in the Pacific Northwest, United States - 23_EM | ecosystem: Host-associated > Plants > Roots > Unclassified | place... | reverse complement strand
TATATGTGTTGCACAAAGAAATAACGCTGTAGATTTCACTTGCAGGCAAAGGACTCACCTACGTGAAGCAGAAGATTGAAACAATTGATGAAGAGAATTTCGCATACAGCTTCAGTTTGATTGAATCAAACGTTTGGATGGAGGGAGTTGAGAAAGTCATTTTCGAACATAAGTTTGTGCCCACTCCTGAGGGAGGATCCATCTGCAAAAGAACAAGCAAGTACTATATAAAGGATGGTGCTGAGATCAAGGAGGATCAAATCAAGAAGGATGGCAGGAAGACCGAAGGACTGTTCAAGGCTGTCGAAGCTTACTTCTTGGCAAATCCTGATGCGTGAACCTGAAAATTCCTATACCTTGTAATAATTAAAGGCTGCAGAAGAAAAAGCAAGTACTATATAAGTATGTCAAGATGGTTTCTGAAGTCTTTCCTTGTACTTCAGTTGATGGTGTTGGATTCTGCTTTGTAATAATTATCTCCTTGCGGTGGTTCCGATCATTTTTTTTTTTGGTGGTTCCGATCATTTGATCACTAGTGTTGGGTACTGTAATGAAGAGAAAAGGTTTTTCTTAATAATAAAATATTCTGGTTTTGGTTTCTCTGATTGAAGTTTAAAAGGAAGAACCTATTTAATTCTCGCGTGGCGCAACGATTACTTTTAATTATTAGAATTTAAATCCTCACCCAATAATTAGCAAATAAAAAAAAACATAAGGAAAACTCACAAAAATAGTTATTATTCAATAATTCAATATAAATTCTTTCAAGAACCAAAAAGTTTTGAGTTTTCCTCACTTACAAATATTATTCTAAAATCAAAGTCCGTAAAAAAACTTAAATACAAATTAAATAACTTTATTTATAATAGGTACAAAATATCCTAAACAATTTTTAAAAAATAATAAAAAAAAATTAAATCAAATAGGAAAAAAAATTCTAAATTAGATAGAAAATAAATATAAATCGCGCATAATAGCTTTTGAGCCTTATTACAAGGCTTTTTAGTTGTCCGACTGACTTGCAATTTTAACCATGTATAACACAAGACCTCTGAAAATTTTTGGTAAAATTTCCACCCAGTGAAATGGTTAAATTGACAATTATGTTTGTTAGCATAAAGGTATGCATTGCAAAAAATCAATCCAAAACAGACTTTAACTTAACTATATATTATGCTGAAATATTGTTGTAATGTTAGGATTAATTGCGAAATGTTAGGATTAATTGTGACCACCTATCTTTCCTTTTAGAACATGAAAAGTTCTTTTTTTGACTAAGAAGTCTAAGATAAACCTTCATGTTCAGCTATAAATACCACTTACGCTCAACGCTATTTCTACACTGTAAAAGGACCATCGATCCCACAAATCAACAAACGGTGCTCAAAAAATTATAAGATTGGTTAATATGCCTTGTAGCCATTTCTACGCTGCAAAAGGGCCATCGATACCACTTATGCTCAACGCCATTTCCTTTCATCAGTGTGGTAGTTTAATATGCCTTGTAGCCAATTGATTGGTTACACATGATATTATTATATTCATGTAATATTAGATTAATGAATCTACAATAAAGATAAAGTTCATAGGACAAAAATTCTTTACAAAAAAAATTATAAAGTTGTTATAATTATAGGATTCCTATTGCATCAAAACATTGTTCCTAAAATATTCTTGGTCGATACTCTCTTAAATACTCGACATTCATTAGACCCGTAGAGACCAATACATATTATGTTCTTTCCTTTATAAAAAAAAAACAGTTATTCTCATAAGCTGATGTATAAGGGATACCTAGAATTAATATGCAGGTGCTTGTCATAAGACATGTACACTGAACCTACCCACATGAGAATTCCATATGGAGAGATCACCTATGTCTATGGAAAGGCTCATGTGACGGTTACATAAGTGATCCTTAAACTTCATATCACTAACTCATCTAATATAGAAAATATTATGCTTTGATACTGTTACATGTTATCTTAATCGAGATAACGAAAGAGTAAACATTAGGTGTAGCATGAACTATATGAAGATATTTTAGTGATCAAGAGATGATTCATCACCTTAGATGAAGAGAAAATATTTCATCTATTCTCAAATAGTATGACTAGAAAATCCTTGGTCAAGGTGAAATAAGATTTGAAAAGAGTCTCAAATCTTATGATATACAAGATTTGGCTAGGTTATTAGTAGAATAAATAGATTTTTTATTTCTTATTCTCCCTTCTAATTTAGAATCATGGTGGAACATGTATCCCCTGTTTTGATTATGAAATATATATATGAAATAAATAAATAAAAATATTCAAGAAAGAAATATTATTGGAACTCTCCACATCCAGTTCATCCTTCAAAACCATATCACATCCCTAATTTGGTGAAATGGGATGAATTAAGATGGTATTTTGTAAATATGTAATTACTTTAAATATATTGATTATTTCTTTCTTTTTTTCGATCATTTAGAAGGGACTAAAGAAACATCTTGCTATTTCTTCAATAATTTATTATATCTAGTGGACCTCTTAGTAAGATTCAAACTAAGATGAAGTTTTGACCACTTGTTAGAGGAAAGAAATTAATGAACCTTGTAGGACTCTCAATAAATTCTTTAATTTCTTTCAAAAGCATATGCTTATTCATCTCCTTCACATCTTTCGTGAATAACAAAAATATCTAGAAAGACATTTAGGGAACCAATCTAATTTCATCTTTGTTCCTTCCATTTGAAGAACAGAAGATCTCAAAAAACCGAGATATTTATTTTAGTTATTAAATATCTCTTTGACTAATCAATTATATTTATAGTAATGGTCCTTTTATATCATATTAACAATTAAAAGATGGTTGAAAAAATAATATCTATTTTTCAAGGCTTCTTCCTATTCCTATGAATTTCATTGGACCTATAAATGATATATTGAAAGAATCATTTGGGTCTTCCTATATCAATATGTTGATTGTTTCACTCATGTATCTTTTAAAAAGAAAAAGATCTCTTACTCGATCTGAAAGAGAGTACTTGAGTTCTTCCAATAACTAAAAAGTGTATCATGCTTGAATCTAACTAGGTTTCATGGTGGTGGAAGACTGGATTGAAAAAAAGGACTCTAGTTATTAGATATTTAATGAAACCGTCTTTTGAATTGAGATCTCATTCAAAGAGAAAGACATCAAATATTTGGAGTTTCTTCTGAATCTTTGTCAAATTTAATAAATATTGGTTGATTGTATATTTCATTATAGTTCTATGATTCATAGTTTTGAGGCTCCTTGGTGAAATGTCGAGTCAGATTGAATGACTAGCTTGAATTGAGCCCCTTCCATCTCTTAGAATCAACAGGAAAAAGTAGGCAATCATGGGAACTTAGGATCAACAATTTAGAAATAAGGCTTACAAACCTGACCTATAACTTCACCCCTTCTCTTTTCCCTTAAAGCCCTTATAGATTAGTCACTCAAAGCTAGACCTAGCAACTAGACTTTCAAGACCACCCGATATATGAATTAATTATAGAGTTGTGACACAATCTTTATTAAAGGTTATTACTCATTTTCGTACTTGCTATTTTATTTTTTAATGTTCTTACCTGTAATGGATATTACATTAATAGGAATATAAGTTGAAACATCTTCCAATCGGGTTTAACTATTGATAAAACAATCATACTTCCTTCACCTAAAAAAAAAACTTGGTTTAGCGACTCATTCCAAAAGGTGTGAATGCAAATAAAAAACATATATTGGAAAAGTTTCACAGCCAGACGGTCTTTATTAGAAGAGACATTTGATGATAAGCTTGTGCTTGTTACATACAATATTTAGCCACAACTACTCCTATACAAGGACCCTCTTTATTTTAATGTATTTTTTACTTTGCATTAATTTTTTATTTAAATTTCAATTAATACCCTCTCTTCCATTGTGGGGTATTAATTTTAACCTTATCATAAGTCAAAAAAAAAAAATTCTTGACGGCTACATACCTCCAAGGTCGATGTGGACCCAAACACTTTAAATATTCATCATAATATAAAAAATGATAATATATTAAAAATTATCCAAAATAAAAAAAAAATTATTTGGGGTTCAAAAACAACTTTAAGACTTGTTAGAGTTGACCAAAAGTTGATAAAATTAGATTGGGTATTGCTGGTGGACTGTTTGTCTAGAGTGTGGCGCATGTGCATCACGTGCTGTCACAAAACCTAGAAAACTAGCAAAAACAACTCAGTCTTTTTAGGTGATTAGAAGTGTGAGAATGGATCTGATTTGCGACTGGGATTTCAGGTCGGAAAAGGATTCGGTGTTGCAGTGGAAGGAGTGTTACATGGTTGTTGGGATTTTTGGGTTTTTCAGATTTCGAGTGTGGATGATCGGTTAGAGAGAATGACTATGCTACGATGATTCATAAGTGGTAACTTCATTTTATAGTGATCGGGTTGGTAAGTATAAGATTATAAGAAATGGTGTGTAATGGTGGTGGTGAGAGGTTGTTTTTGGTCTAGTTCATGGTGGTTTGGGTGGCGTTTTGATGGTGAGCTGATTTTGATTAGAAGGGTGGTTGACTGAAGCTATGATGGTAGAAGGTTGGTTACAATGTGTTTATATGAGTTATGTTAGTGGATTCTTGCAGGGATAAAGGAAGGGAAAAAAAATTGTTGTATTTTTGGCTAAAGAGATAAGCTTGTTTTGTTTTGTTTTTCCTTCTTTTTATTTTTTTTTAGGAGTGCTTTTTTTTTTGCTTCATTTTCTCTTTGGTTTTCTCTGATTTCTTTTCTTCAATTGTATGGTCTATTTATAACTCATTCTCTTCTATATTTATATTTTTATCCCTTCTTATCTCCTTATATCCCTAACTTCTAATCTTTTTATCTTCCTATCTCCTTATCCCTCTATTTTCTTATCTTCTTATCTCACCCACTTTCCTTGTTTGCTTATCATTTCACTCATTATTTTTATTTTTGAAAACATCTTTTAAAAATTAGGTGATAAAAAATGAGTTATGATATTTGCTCCTTCTTTACAATACTTACGGTACAAAAACATTGAAGATTTTATTTTTCTTTAACTTTGTATAATAATTTTGTATTGAAAAGAAAGCGAGCTTTGCTCAACATTAAAAGAAACAACCTTATTGAGAGGCGATTACCCGTAACTTCAAACAAAAGAAAACAACTACACAGTCTCATTAAGAGATGATTACCCTTAAAATAAACTAAATAAATAAATAAATAAATAGTGTTATCAAGAGATGACTACCCTCAAAACAAAATAAACAGTCTCATGAAAGATAACTACCTTTAAAATGAAAAGAAAAAAAATGCTCTAACGAGAGATAACTACCTTTAAAACAAATTAAACAGTCTCATCAAGAGACAACTATTCTAAAAATAAAATAAAAAATCTTATCTAGAGATGACTACCCTAAAATAAATAAATAAAAACAGTCTTCCATGAAATATACCAACTTTCTCTTGTCATCTTAGGCTATTGTCCCGATTCTCACTTCTAATCATCATGATATTAGGCTCAATTATTTGCTTGATTTCGGTTTCTGAGTAAGCGACCTAGTTTTGAGACTTCTTGTGCTTTTCCATCATGATTTTTTTTTTTACTTTCTATCACATATAGCGTCTTTATTTGCCCCAAGATTTCTTTCTACTATTGTAGTTCTTATTTCTTGATGACATGTCATCCCACATTTCATTCTTACATAGCCTTGTCATAAATCCCTTTGATATCCTTCTTTGTCAAACATTTTTTTGTCTTTATTATCACATTTATTCTTTAAAATAACATTGTTGCCTATTAAGTCTAGAAATAAAACTCATCCCAATGACCATTTTGCAAAAGACGTCGAACTCTGAGAACCCAATTGGCTGAAATTAGGAGTGAAATTGAAGAAATTTAAAAGTTTGATGGTCAATTAAGAATAAAATTACATAAATCCAAAACCAATAACCAAGATAAAAAAGGCATTGAAGTCCAGAGCTTAAATTGAAGTTTGTCAGAGGTACAATTGCACAAAGTTGAAAGTTTGAAGCCAATCAGGGGTGCAATTAGGAATAAATCATAAATCGAAGGACTAAAGCACAATTGGCTAAAACGAAGCCGTTTTGTTGCGATTGTTCATCTTCTTCTTCAGAAAAGCTATTTGAGTGGCCTACTTCTCAAGGCATTTGATGCTTCGTTTCTTCATCAAATTGGACAAAACTTACACCAAAATGATCATCTGACATCTGACTCCACTCAAGTGTGATCAGTTCTGGCTGACTAACACCACAGAGGCGGTGGCACCGCTCCAAAGTGGCCAACCCGACCAGCCTTTTTCTTGCAACAAACCTGATAGCCCATAATGACTACTTTGAGCCAACAGTTAGGATTCTTTTGGGTCAAATCAAGGGTCAAAATTTGGCATTAGTGGAGACCAAACGTTCCTCTTCCAACCCCTATAAATAGATGAGGATTTCATGTTCTAAGGGGGAAAGAAAGTCAACCTTTCCCCTTCATTTCCTTTCTGCCACCGTGAACTTTCTTTCCTTTTTCTCTCTCCACTATGGCCTTTAGCCACCACCAGCCTTTCCCTCCATTAGCATCGTCACACTTTCCTCCTCTCCATTGACTATTTCTCCTTCTTCCTCCACAGCGCCAGCAGCTCCTCTACCGCAAGCTCCCTCTTCTCTTTCCTCTCCTTCTCCCTTCTCCTTCAACTGATGTTGGCGTCTCCACCCACCGTTCTCTCCACTAGCTCCGCTACCAGGTCACCAGCAACTTCTTACGCCAGGTAACCCATCTGTCTTTTTTTCCTCTAGTTCACCTCCCCCCCTTCCCTTTATTTTCCTGCATGCAGAACGATAATTTGTTATGCATTCTGCATGCAGGGCACTAAGGGGAATAATTACCCCCCAGCCTGGGCTGGACCCGTTCCAGCCCACTTCAAGTGGCTAGGCCAGGTTCAACCCAAAAAAAAGAAAAAGAAAAAGAAAAGGAGAAGCTTAGATTTGTTGGACCGCTAGTCGGCCCAACCCATATATTTTATAATATATTTAATTATGATAATATAATAATATTATATATTAAAAAAAAATCCCAAAAGGGAATTTCAAAATAATTTTGATTTTCTCGCGTGTTATTCTATCAATTTTGTTTAATATTGGGTTATATTTTTACATTGTAAGATATAGATTCGGTATTAAAATACTCAGTTTTCTCCGAAAATTTTCAAAAAAAAAATCTCAAAACTTTTAAATTAATTTCCCCTTTCAAAAAACAAAAACAAAATATACTTTTTTAATGCATACGACCAAATTCTAAAAAGTTTTCCAAGCATATTTTCATTAAAAAAAGACAAAAATTGCATCTTTCTCATGTTTTAAAAAATCCAAAAATAGATATCATTTCCAGTTTATGATTATCCGTTAGGATTTAGCTAAAATGTCAAAAATCCTTCACCAATCATTTTGTTTATTTTATATTAGGGTTCAGAAGTAGACTTTTAATACTTGGGGGGTGTAAAACTACACAATAAAGTACACTCTCAGGTATTAAAGATACAAAGTGTAAAATAAATACGATGCTAAAATTTGAACTTTAAAATTGTTAGGATTAAACCCGATGAGGTAGAAACTCTCTCATGAAGGGAGATCTACCTTAGACCTTGGACAAGACCAATTAATAGAAACTTGACTTAGAAAAAAAAACAATCAAATAACAATGCAACTTACTTTAAGTAGGGTGCACTGTGGGTGATGCATATTCCCTTTGCACAACCAGTCCATTACTCAGACTCTCGCAGACCATAGATTCCTAGTAATCATAATACTAAGTGGTAGCTCCTGAACCTTAATCATAATTTTATGATTAAACTCAAAAAAATTTCCTTCCCAATAACACGCCTCTTATGGAGGCACACACCCATATTTTTCAGCGAGCTCAGCCATACATCGTCTCTATCACGTGCGAAGGTGGCATAACAAATCAAAATAGAGAAGGGGAGGTTTAATTCTTGATGGAGAAATTGAAATATTTTGGAAGTATAATATAGTTTGTATATAACGCCCCGTAAAATTCTCAACGTTCTAATGATATTTTAAGCCTTGAAATCATGTAAATAAGGTAATTTTTTTTTATAACTTGCATATCTACTCCCAGTAACACCATTCATATAAATATTGAAACGTTTCCATTAAAATTGTCACATTAGATTCCTAATGAAATTTTGATAGAGTTCCTTCTGTCAAAGTCACTAAATTTTTTGTTTCTCTTCTTTTAATAACCTATATAACAATCATTGAAGATTATGAATCCTGCCCGTAACAAATTATATCCAAGTAATGGCCTCAGGCCATCCAATCAATCCAATAAATTTTACATCAATATCTATACATTAAAATTCTTTGAAACGTTAATACCCTACTTAAAGAAACAATACAATGATGTACTTATATGACAATTTACATTATTTTTTACTACATTATATATATAGATTGATCTACTTGGTATGATCGTATAGTATAAAATTTTGTCATAGTATCAGCTCTGTATTTGATTCTTTCATTCCCTGGCTAGATCATGCAAAAAACACTCTTGCAAAACACAAAACTTATATTAGGTTTTTTCTTCCAACCCAACAAAGACTCGATTCACATTATTCATAGTTCATACAAGTTAATAACTAAAAGTTTAATTCCTTCATTATATTTTGTAACACATACTACACTAACTAAATTTCATCAGTTTCAAACTTTTACTCGCATTCCATTCTTTATACCCCTAACTCAGGGTCTTATATATAACATATTTAATATTCTATTTCACCAAGTAGTTACACATGTTTTGAGGTGGCATCATCTATATAAAATCACTTAGAGGCTCATCCCTTTAAACCCTTCTCTTCAACTTATCAATCGCCTACTTGTTTTCAGGATTTTTATCCCTTATGGTTGCTCGAAGGTAGAGGTGAGTCCCAACCTGAAGCTATTTGTTTTAATCATTCTGAAGTGTATAAATCATCTCATTTACCCTTTCATGACTAAAATATCAGTGATTCAAACCTCAAGTCTGGATCCACATACAATAATTATTTAACATTCAATCTATTATGTTGGTTCAGTCAAATGCATTAATACCATTTCCTTTCAATCATATGACCCTATTTTCATAAAGAATATGCTAGTAATAGTCTTAGGAATCTGACTAAAAAAACCTTGTTTGTTAGTTTTTTAAAAAAAAACTGGATGGGAAGCCTATCCCCAACCTATAAACAGCGTTTAAGTTGTTCTTGGATGTAAAACCAAGAGAAGATGTGAGTCATAATCACATCTACTTGTACATATACATGTTCTAAATCAAATAACAAAAAAAAAACCCTTTAACTAGCCTATCCATATAGGTGATATGATTGCATTCCTTTTCCATGTCTATAAAATATTTTCACCCTTCCTTTTATTTTTATTCAGCTCATACATTCAAAGAGTATAAGATACTGTAGAGATGACAAGATCCTCAACTCTTAAAATAAAAAATATTTGTGGATCCAGTCCTGAAAAAGAAAATGAAGTTTTAGAATCAACAAATTATCTTGGTCGGGTAGTAGCTGAGAGAAAGACTCATTTAGTATATGGGGGAGGCAACTTTGGGTCAATAGAAAATGTGTCAATAGTTGTATATTCTTCATAGACAATCAAGTTTTGGGTATCAACCCAAAAGCTTTAGCCAATGAGAACATCACTAGAAAAACAATTGGAGATGAACTAAAGGTCTTGACAAGGTCTGAACGAATAGCTACAATACTTGAACATTTTGATGCCTTTATTTCTTTAGCAATTAGTTTAGGTACATTCAAAGAGATATTTCAGATTTTCTCTACACCCAACTGAACATTAAATGTTAATGATTTTTATAATAATTTGTTATCTTTTTTTTTTATCATGTTGGAACAAAAGTTTATAACATCTTCGACATAATGAAACATAATATCTGTTGCAACTGCTGAACAATTGATTGATCAACTACAAACTTTCATCCCTAAATTTGATCAATCCATGAATCGAATAGACTGGTCAACCAAGAAAAGTTGTAAAAACAAAAGATTGGGTTTGAGCCTTAGTGTGTAAATATTTATGTCTTTTGATTTTACCCATAATATATTATTTTTTTGTTCCGTTATTTATTATATTTGTTTAAGTGTGTTTCAGGTTTTTAGTAGTTGTAATTTTAGGTAATGTCTTCTATACACTACTGATCTGACTTTAAATATTGAGAACAATGTCTCATTTTTGTTAGGGGGGAGAGGATAGTTGAAATAATTAAAAAAAAACATTTTCTTCTTGGTGTTATTAAAACCATTTGACATAATTGTTACAATTAGAATGGCCAAGTAAGAAGGAACTTTACTTTTGAGATGACTCTTGAGACACATTGCAATAAATATTTTATTATGGTTATTTGTAAAATTCATAACAAGGTTTTATCACATGCTTTTTTTTTTAATTATTCAAGTTTACAAGCTCTCATATTGTTATCACTTAATTCTGCTCATATACTTATTTAGCAAGTATTCATAAACCATCTTCTTCACACACATACTTTAACACATGTTTATGGGTTGCAAATTAGATTATTACATTATTTGTGTTCTTTTATCGTAGGTGGCAACTAAGAGAATGATAGATTATATATATAATAAACTAATAAAATAAATACATAGATAAGTTCAATTTTGTAGTCTCCTTAACCTAAGCAATTAAGCACGAATGAGTGTTTTAACACCTAATAACTTAAAGTCAACTAATCTGGAAGTTACTAGCCCAAAACTTGTTACATGAGTTGAGGAAAAAGCTTAAGGGAATCAAACATTGCACTATCTACATGTAAGTATCTGTAACTCGAGTTATTAAGCTCATAGTGTCTCAATACCTAATGCTCTAAGGCCAACTTATTTGAAAGTTTTTAGCCTATAACTCATTACATGAGTAAAGGATGCATTATGTTTTTTTTTAAAAGCTATGTTATTTAAAAAAGAATGAAAAAGAAATATATATATATATATATATATATATATATATATATATATAT
>Ga0307517_10013488_pt1 | contig 11086 bp, 8 predicted proteins | sample 23_EM_MG_FD_194515 | JGI IMG/M metagenome (GOLD analysis project Ga0307517, IMG submission 194515) | Populus trichocarpa ectomycorrhiza microbial communities from riparian zone in the Pacific Northwest, United States - 23_EM | ecosystem: Host-associated > Plants > Roots > Unclassified | place... | reverse complement strand
TTTATTATATATAAATATTTAATATTATTAGTAAGAAAAATTATATAATTGTGTACATGATTACAAACAAAAATATTCAACCATATGAGTTTAAAGTATTTCTAAAAAGAAAAGATTATTAGTGGTTAAATATTTAATCTAAGATAAAGGTTTTTTGGAATCATTTTTACTTGGATCAAGTATAACAAATAATATTAAAATTTAATTATGCCAAAAATATTTTTATAAATATTTAGATTGAATTAAACATAATTCATTAATAATAAAAATGTATAATATGAAATTTTATGATATTAAATATAAACTTTTAAAATTATTAAAAATGCTTAGAAGATTCAAAGTTTTGCAGCTTATTAAAACATTTATACAGATTTTTATTCAAATATTGCATATGTCACAGCATATAATTTTTCTTATGTTGCTCATTTTAAGGAAGCATATTATTTTATTTAAATAATGCGAATCACATGTGATAAAAAAACTAATATATTAAAAAAATTATAAACTTTTTCTAAGAATATTTCTATTTAATTAAATGTATAATTAAAATAATAAATTAAAAAAAATGTTAAATAATGCAAATCACGTGTGGAGTACGTGATAAAAAACTGTTGCTTATTTATCAGAAGAAATTATACTATACTTCGAATGCATGGAACATTACCGTGTTGATATTACGTAGATAGAGTATTTATATTGTAGATCATAATGCAGGTATGTAGAGAACTATAAGAGCGTTGTTTTTTTTATTTTTTATTTTAAAAGTTGTTGGTGCGTATTGGATCAAGGCATAGTTACTAGATCCAAATTCCTTGGAGAAGCTTTAAACAATAAGGAAATAGCACGGTATGAGTATTTTAAAATGAAGTGTTGTTCTTATTATAGAAAAAATTAAAAAAAATAATTATAATTTTTATTTAGGATACTTTAAAGATAATTATATATATATAATTAATTAACATTTTAATTTAGAATACTTCAATGAATGATACTTTAAATGTTTTTTTAACAATTAAAAAAAATTAATTAGGTACTAATATTAGATTTAAGGCTCGTGGGTCTTGTTTAGCTGGCAGATCTAAAAGCTTATAAAAAAAATTTTAAAAAATTAATTAGAATTTTTATTTAGGTTACTTCAAGTATAGTTTAATTTTTTTTAATAAAAAATAAAAATAATTTATAAAAAAAACTTAATTAAAATGTTTTTTAAGATACTTCAAAGGTAGTTTAAATGTTTTTTTTTATAAAAAATAGAAAACAATTATAAAAAGATTATTTAGGATACTGCAAGGATATTTTTAATTTTTTTTTATCGAAAAAATAAATTTTTTTTAAAAAACATTAAGTAGGATTTCCGTTTAGGATACCTATAGAATAATTTAAATTTTTTTTTAGAAAAAATAAATAAAAATTTATAAAAACATTAATTAGAATTTTTTTTTAGGATACTTCAAGGGTAGTTCAAATGTATTTTTTATAAAAAATAAAACAAATCTATAAAAAATTAATTAAAATTTCTGTTTAGGATAATTTAAGAGTAGTTTAAATTTTTTTTTTTATAAAAAATAAAAAAAATATAAAAAAAATTAATTAGCATTTCGGTTTAGAATACTTCAAGAATAGTTTAAATATATTTAAAAAAAAAAATAAAAAAACATGTATAAAAAAATTAATTAATATTTCTGTTTAGGATACTTCAAGGGTAGTTTAAATGTTGTTTTATAAAACAATAAAAAAAATTAATTAAAATTTCTATTTAGGATACTTCAAAGATAGTTTAAATGTTTTTTCTATAAAAATTATAAAAATAATAATTAGCATTTCGGTTTATGATACTTCAAGAATAATTTAAATGTTTTTTTAAGAAAAAATAAAAAATATTTATAAAAAAAATTAATTAGTATTTCTGTTTAGTATATTTCAATGGTAGTTTAATTGTTTTTATAAAAAATAATGCTTTTCAAAAAATATTAATTAGAATTTCTGTTTAGGATACTTTATAGATAATTCAAATGTTTTTTTATAAGAAATAAAAAATAATTATAAAAAAATTAATTAACGTTTCGGTTTAGGATATTTCAATGGTAGTTTAAATATTTTTTTTATAACAAATAAAAAATAATTAATTAGACATGACTGCTAGATTCAACTAAATCCAAAACACTTAAAATATTCTTTATACTTTTAAGTTTTTTTTATATTTTAAAAAATAATTGTTATTAACTCGTTACGGAGTGCAGGCTACTATACTAATTAGTTATATGGCACGCACATTAGCATCAGTGGAATAAAGTAAAAAATAATGATTAATTTATTTTTTCAATAAACTAAATGATATTGCAAATATCACATATAAATTTATACATGAAAATATTACGTTTTAAATGCTATACAATATTTGAATAAATTCTTAGAAATAAAAATAATAATTTGTAAACTAACAACCAGTTAATAATTTTATCTATATTATATCACTTTAAAATAATAATAATCTGAATAATAATAATTAACCATTCTTTTGCGTGAAGTTTTAAGTGGAGAGATGTCCTTTCATTTGTTGACAAAATAAACGTTTTTGTTCTTGTAAAAAATTTAAAAAGATAAAGAAACACACAACTTTACCTTAACTAAAAAAAATATATATTGTTGAACTTTTCAATTTATTATTTATTTCTTCTAAATATGTATATTGTTGATGTTCCAAAATTGTTTAAAAATGAAGGTACTGAATGTTTGGATAAAGGAGGGTTACATGTTGATGTTATTTTTTTTTTTTTTAAAGTTCACGAAGTTAATGATTGATAATAGAAGACCTAACACCTGTAAAACAATTATTTTTGGTGGGATTTAGGGACATCCTGATGGTAAAATCAATGACTATTAATAAGAGATTTCAATAAATAAAAGAATGAGTTTTAAATTTTAGGAACAAAAGTGTTTATTCTTAGTTGTGTATGATAAATGTTCTGAAAATAAGATTATGAATACTTATAGAGACTATAAAAAATGTGAATAATTTATTTTGGTGGTTCAATAGTATATACAGCCTCTAAACTTTGTCATGTTGCTTGAATAGAGGGGTTTAAACGTCATTTATTTTTATAGTATTAATGAGGGATAAATATCTTTTACACAATATTAATGAGGGATAAATATCTCTTACACAATATTAATGTTGATGGAAACATGGTAAATCTTTCTAAGACTTTTATACACTTAGGGATGTAGGAAAGATGATCATTCTTGACTTTTAACATTTTATGTCAAAAGACATGAGAATAAACAAATAAATCATTGTGATCTAATATGGGACCTAAAAAAATTATCAACTTCATATGTATTTGGACTTGGAATAATTCCAAACTTAAGAATGATGGGTCTCGCAGTATATCAGACCTATATATACTTGGGCTCAGTGCGTAGCTGAACCTAAAAATATTAAGTTTGGTATCTCGCTAAATCCACTTTTTCTTGAGCTCAACATATAGCCGGACCTAATGATGCTGGGTATGGCATCTCGTCAGATCCACTTACATTTGGGCTCAACACGTAGCTAAATTCAATGATGTTAGGTCTGATATCTTGCTAGACCTACATTTACTTAAGCTAAACATGTAGTTGAACCCAAGGGTATACCATACCCACATGCATTTGGGCTCTGTTATATGGTGAACCCAAGAGTAATGAGTCCGACATCTCACTAGAATCATATGTATTTAGTTGAACCCAAGAATATTAGGTATGGAAGCAAGCTAGACTCGTGTCATCTAGGCTTGGTATTCTACCAAGTTTAAGTATATTGAATTATTACTCTATCTTTGACCCTTTTAATTATAAGATTTCACACACACACACACACAAGTGCAGAGCCAGAAATTTTTTTTCTGTCTTGGGCTACGAAGCAAATACATATAAATTGTTTTTCAAGATCAATTATTAACTTGTATATATAAATTTGTCAAGTTAACAATAAAGTTTCAATCCAAATACATAACATAAAATATAAAAAATTAAAATTTAAAATTTAAAGTACATAAAATTGAAAAAAAAATAAAAAAAATTATGTTATTGAAGTTGCACCCTTCGATGCTTTGTGGAATAGAAATCATCTATGATAGAATATGAATTGATATCTTCAGCAAGCTCTCATTCAATGTAAATCATCATAGAATTTGTTAAGAACTCCTCTTCTATTTTATTGCGAAGCATAGTTTTAACATGTTTCATAGCTGAAAATACCTGCTCTATAGTGGCAGTGGAAACAAGCAAAGTCAAAACAAGATGAATCAACCTGTCAATCAAATGATAGTGTTGCAACTTATTTGTTTCGGCTAATCCTTGACATAATTTAGAAATGGTAGACATATTCTGAAAGCTCTTGTGATGAATCACATCAATCTGATAATACTCTAGCTGAGATCTCAAATAATACATCTCTTGTTCATTGAAATCTTCAGGATAAAAATTCTCAGCAAGCTTGTAAATAACATCAATTTTAAATGATTTAAAGTTGTCCTTAGGTTCTAAAGCAGAGCTAAGTACAAAGAGTTCCCTTGTCCCATCACTAAATCTAGAATTTAATTCTTCCAACTAAAAATCTATTGTTGAGTTAAATATATCATAATGATAATGTTGGTAAACTGTCACTAATCCTTGTTGCTGACCTGAATGACCTGTAGTCTTATTATATAAAGTATTCATATGTGGTATATCAATCTCATATTGTGTACAAACAAATTGCACATTTATAAGGAGAAGATCAAATCCGGCATCTCTCAAAGTTTGAAGCAATGCTTTAGTAGTTGATACAAGATCCATTGCATTTAAGATGTCCAGAGATTTTTGCTGCAAAGTTCGACAAAGTAAATCAGTAATCCTCATTATTTTATGCATCAAATATAAGATGAATATAAATTCAAAAGATTTCATCACAATCAAACAACCACCAGCTTCTCCACGTATAGAGTTAGAAGATCTTTTTTTAACCATACTTTCAAGCACAATAATAGTTGCACCATACATATCTATTAAGCTGTAAATAGAATCAAAATGAGAGCTCCAACGAGTAGTTCCATGTTTGGGAGAAGCACTAATAAGATTGATAATGATTGTCAATTTTGAGAAAAATAACCATATAGAAATCTCATTTCCAACTGCTGCAACTAATGCCAGTTGTAGTCGGTGAGCAAAACAATGTACATAATATGCATAAGGGCAATCTTTAAGAAATAAAGCTTGCAGTCCATTCCATGTACCATGCATATTGCTAGTACCATCATACCATTGACCTGGCATATTGATAATATGCAAGTTATATCGAGCGAGCGTATCATAAATTTCTTTTTTGAGTGTTAAAGAAGTAGTATCTGAAACATGAACAATACAAAAAAAACGCTCTCGTAAAAAGCCTTGAATGTCAACAAATCTCAAAACAATAGCCATTTGTTCTTTATTTGATGCATCTTTGGCTTCGTCAATCAAAATACAAAACTTTGCATCTCTAAGTTCTTCACAAATCTTTTTCCTCACTTTGTTCGCGAGAATATGCAAAATCTCTTTTTGAATAGTTGGTGAGGTATACTTTGCATTTTTTGGATCTTTTTCTAAGACAACATCATCAATGTCAACATTCAGTCTCCCCATAAGTAACATCTCCACAACATTGCCTTGATTATTAGAAGCTGAAGATTCATCATGACTTCTAAATGCACATGCTTGTAAGCTAAGCCATTGAACACTTCAATTGTTGTCATAAGTCTAAATCGATTTTTCTGAACTTCTTCAACAGTTTTTGCATTTAACACTTTATCAATATGTCTACTTATTTTCATTAAATCTTCAGCAGATTTCACAACATTATTATGTGGTGAAGTGGGACTTCCCATATGCATCAAAAGTTCACATTTAACCCCATCATTAACCCTCTTCCAACTTCTAAAGCCTTCGGTGGTGAATGTGAGATGATGAGGCACTTTGTTTTCAAAGATAAAGCATGGAAAAAAAATATTGCATCCTTTGATGGAGAGTACTCTAGCCAAAGAAATTAATCAAACCAAGTGTATTGAAATCGACGATATTGTCTCCCTGATTTAGTCATTGGATACTCTGCTAACTTAAGTTGATATGGATCCATTTTGATATAAGCTCTTCTAATTTCATCTTGTTGATTAATAGGATGTTGTTGCACTCGAATTCGTAACCCAGGATCTCGTTCAAGAGTATTAACATCAATTTCAACTCTTTGAGATTTGAAAGGGGGTTGTTCACTATGATTTAAGACATCAACATTGGATGGAGAATGTCCTTTACTGGTTGATGTTTGTTCGCTTGGTTTAAAGAATGAAAACATAATTTTTCCTCTCTTGCTTCCTTGATTTTCCATTATAATTTATAACCTATTCAAGTAAAAGGAATTAGGGAAATCAGGTGCAAGATGAAAGGATACTAATGCCATAATAGAATATTCATGAAATGTAGAATATACAAGGATAAAATAGTGATGCAGACTACTAGGAGATTTGGGGAACTTAATTTCGAAATAACTAGTAAATTATTAGTACTAGTGCGTTAGCATCCGTTCATTTACTCCACTAACAATTTTAATTTTTTTTATTAAAATATTTGCACAAATTTATAATATTATCATCTCCAATTGGGTTTACAATTCTGACCCCCATTTCCACCTCTTAACAACTTCAACTATCTTTGCAACAACAAAAGCATTCAACATTGGCTTTTTTAGCCCACCAATCATAACATGGTTATTAACTCCCGACATAATTGACCTTATACTTTTATCTTTACCACTATAAATAACACTCCCTGACTCATCTAAATATTCTATATCCTTAGTCCATTAACTAGACCTAGTTTCACCTTTATTTTCAGTGCAGTAATTTCTAAACATATTAAAAAAACTAAACGTATTCAAACTATTAGATTTTTAGGGTATAGTTTACTGCAATGAATATTAAATATTGAATTCAAAATAAAAAGTTAGGATTTATAAATTCTTATATGATGATTTTGTACTCTTGTGACTCTTTATATGGATTCATTTTCAAAACTCAAGCTAAAACTGTATATTATTGAAAAGAAAGAAAAACTAAAACCTAAGTTACTTGGATGCATGTGAATCTGATTCTCACGATCAATTAATTATTTATGTTTATGTTTGCTGTAAAAGACAAAGGCAAAGTTGGCGGCCAATTAAGATTTGTTGTAAAAAAATAGGGAAAGTGAGCGACCAATTAATTATTGATGTTTAGGTTTGTTATAAAAGACAAAAGGAAAGTGAGTTTTTTTACCTAGGCTACAACCCACCGGAGCCTTCTAAAAGGCTCCGCCCTCGCGCGCGCGCGCGGGTGTATATATATATATATATATATATATATATATTTCATTCTTTTACCACTTAATGCTTCCATCTATGCGAAGGGCAAATTGTGCATCCCTAGCTCATGATCTGTAGCAGCTTGCACATTCAGCACGCGCCAACATTCCTTGGTAAAAGGGCACTGAGCAAACAGATGATCAGTAGACTCTTCTGCATGCCCACACAGCACACACGAAGAATCCGCTACTTCCAATCCATGCTGAGCTAGCCTCATTTTTCGTAGGGAGATAGTCATGCCCGATTCTCCAAAGAAAAAGTATTATTTTGGGAGGGAGTTTTAACTTCCATATATAGTTTCTTCTACTCGCCCTGCTTTATGTCCCCCACGTCTAGATTCTCCACTTCTAATGCTATTTTATAGCCTGATTTTGCCGAATAGGAGCCTTCCCTGTTGAAATGCCAAATGAGCTTGTCCTCCAGTCGACGGCGAGAGAACGGAATGCTGATGATAACAAGGAAATCCCTTTGGTTAAACAGAGTCTCAATTAAGTTCCAATCCCATCCCAACTTGAGGAGGAATGTTCTGTGATGTCTCCACCTAAAATCTTCAGCGTGTTTTCCCAGTGATTTATTAAGCAAAACCAAATCTATTGTTTGGTAAGTAGCTTATCTTTAAAAGTATTTTTTAATTAAAAATATATTAAAATAATATTTTTTTATATTTTATATTTTTAATATTAATATATAAAATTATTAAAAATACCTAAAAAATATCAATTTAATAATTTTTTTAATAAAAAATAATTTGAAAAACAAAGACTAATGATATTTGTAGCTACAATACCATTAACAACAAGTCATCGAATATCTGAAATAATAAAATAATTGATATCATTATTATTATTATTTATCAATTTCACTTTTTCAAGTTTTCATAGAGATAAATATTTTTGTTTACTAATCACTATCTCAAAATTCTTTATAAAAAAATTATTAAAAACAAGTATTCAAAATATAATTATTTAAAAATTAATCAAATTAACCCAAAAAAAGCTCCTATAAAAAGAAATTCATCATGACCATAAACTTATCCAAAAGAAAATTAATCTTAGCTAAGACAAAAACAAATCAATTCTAAAGTTAAAAAAATAATTAGGGTACCCATGAACCTTATCTCATCTAGGCTATTGTTGGTGGATACCCTAATTAGGTGATTATCGTGTTCTAAAATTATAGAATCCTGTAAGTCACAACATCATGTCAAGTAAATATAATTTTAAATATACCTTAATTAGTCCAACACAAAAGATTTTATCAATTAAGTATCAAATGTTGGACATATTTCTCAATTGGATCCTTTTATCCATGTTTGTCAATACTTTCCAAGTCTTTCCGGAAAGAATTTGATTAAAAAAATAAAATTAAAAGATTTTTGAAACATTTTGACCTAATTGATAAATTATCTTGTTTTTAAACTAATTAGAGTTTTATTCTATAAATCCCAACTAGTTGAATAACATTATCACCATATTTATTTAACCCAATTTAATTTAACAGAACAACTAAATAATTTATAAAATTTAAAATCTAATAAGATTTAAGTTTTATTTCCAATCGTTTTGAATATTGATCCAATCAAAACAAAAAGATCTAAATAATTAAATTATAATTTAATTGACCCGATCAAATTTATATAAATCTCAATTAAATCATTTTTAAATAATAATTATTTTAGAAAAAATTAAAGTGAACCGATGACTTATAAATTAACCCAATAATTTCCAACTGCACCAGATCATAGACGATGTCTGAAAATTATGCTACTGATCCCTTTCCCTAATCCATTAAACTCAAAACACACCGTGTTAGAAAAATTCGGGAAACTAAAAAAACCGGGTATCCGTTAACCCAAAAGGCTGTTAAAAACTGACCATTCTCTCTATGATCCATTTTTTCCGTTGACTTTCTTAAATTTCCAAACTCTCTAAATTTCTCTTCATTTCTCCATTTTCTCAAAAGCGAATTATGGAAATTACCCCCTCTCCATCTCCTCCTCCTTCAGGGAGATTCAAACTTTTTGACCAATTAGAATTGCAAGAATTCAGCGACAAATACGTGATCAAATCCGTTGAATCTCCTAATCGTGGCTTCTCTATCAGTCGCCTCCACGGCGATATCCAGCCTCTTAATAATGGTAATTAAGACTTAATCAATCATTTTTTTCATTCTTAATCAAGCTCATTCGATTTGCTATTTTTAACAGATAATGATGGTGGTGGTTGTGATGAAAGTTCCGTTAGTCCGTCAAAAACCTCCGTGATTTACGGCGTCGTCGGCACAATTAGATTGGTCGTAGGTAATTGATTTTAATTAATGTATGTAATTTTCGAACTTCTTGCATTAATTTTCTGCTTAGTAGTGAATTTTGTGTTAAATTGGTGTAGGAACGTACATGCTTGTGATAATTTCGCGGAAAGAAGTTGGAGAATTTCTTGGTTTTCCTGTTTTCCGAATTGCTGCGATGAAGTTTTTGCCTTGCAATGAGGCATTGAAGTTTTCTACTGCGCAAGAAGTTAGGGTTTCACTTTGTTTCGTGATTTTTTTTTCTAATAGAATGTAGTTGTAATTTTTTTTTGGTGCAGAAAAGAGATGAGGCCTACTTTATGAATCTGTTGAAAGTGGTGGAGTCAACTCCAGGGCTGTATTATTCGTATGAGACGGATATAACTTTGAAGTAGATTCTCTTTAACTTGCAGCATTTTCTTTATGTTCTGTTCTGTATTGTTATCAAATATTGTGTTTATGCGGTGTGTTTGGTTGCTTCTTCTCAGTTTGCAGCGAAGATGTAAATTAGCAGAAGGGTGGATGAGTAAACCGATTTGGAAATCAGTAAGATTTTACATTAGTTATTAAGTACAGGTTATTATTTGAACTCTGCAGATTACTTATTATGTTTTAAAATGTGAGAACTTACTGCTGTGACAGAGGGGTGTAGTTTTCTTACATATTTTGCTTGGTTCTTTTTTTTGTTGATTTTGGAGTGTCTGTTGTAGTTTCAAATTCAGTATTATGTATTTTTCTGAATAAGCTTTGGTAAAGGATAAGCTCAATGTAAAACACTTGTCGTCTTGTTTAATACCTTCTCCTTCTTGTTGTTGGATCAGCTTTCCTAAAGTGTTGGAAACCTTCATTATATGTTATATTTCTTCTGTAGCGATCATGTACTGTAACTCATGCTTGTGGAGAATGTTGAACTTCTATTCTTCTGTCTTTCAGGCTGACCCTCGATTTGTTTGGAACAAAAGTCTTTTGGAAGAACTTATTGAGTTTAAGGTTAGATATTACATATATTCAAATCAAGGAATAATTGGGTTAGCATTTAGAAAATGTTTTCCTTTTGGAAGAAAAAATAGAGAGAAGGATGTTCTTTCCAAAACTAAACAACCATATCCTTGCAATTCTTCAGTTAGTATCGTCAATCAGTTTCATTTTTCTAATGTTCAATCGTTTTTTTCTGGTGGCAGCTTGATGAGTTCATCATTCCTCTACTTCAAGGAAATATCCTGACGTTTCTGATATCTCATGTCATTTATTTAACACACACTTCCCTCTCCCCTTGCTCAGTCTCTCTCTCTGGGAACATTTATTATGTACACCACATATAGTCCCTTATTTGTTTTGTTTTCATTTAACTAAGATTTACGCTTTGGAGCTGCACAGCTAAAGATAAAAGAGTCATCTGCCACAGTT
>Ga0307517_10013487_pt1 | contig 11086 bp, 4 predicted proteins | sample 23_EM_MG_FD_194515 | JGI IMG/M metagenome (GOLD analysis project Ga0307517, IMG submission 194515) | Populus trichocarpa ectomycorrhiza microbial communities from riparian zone in the Pacific Northwest, United States - 23_EM | ecosystem: Host-associated > Plants > Roots > Unclassified | place... | reverse complement strand
TTGAAAATTATAATTTTGTCATCGAAGCAGTAAAAAAATTAGCAAAATTTATAATTATATCATTTCTACATGAAAACACCATTTTATTTTTATTATATGTATAATTTAGTTTGTTCTACCTTAATCCTTCAGGTCAGTCAAAAACATTATAGGTTGCTGTATCATCCCCTGGTGTGGTTAGCATGAATTTTTTTTTTCTTTTATGGAAAAACATAAAAAATAGGTCAAAGGAGGTTTATTACCACCAAATACTTGTAGAAATACAAATGCGAAAGGAAATGGAGAAGTTTATTGGTTCTTTTTTCTTTTTTTTTTCCTCTTTACACCCAGAAATTGATGATCTGAAAGAAATTGACCACGCATATTACACTTGCTGAGAAAGAATCCATGATTCAAGAGATCACATCCATCCATCCATCTTCATTGTGCTATTTATTGAAAACTAGCAGCGGGGCAGATCTGCTGGAGGATGAGGGAGAGTCTCGAGGTGCCCATTCCCATTCTTCACTATAAAAACCGTACCTAACCCCCACGACTGGTGTATATCCAAGTGACAATGCATAAACCAAACACCTATAATAAAATTATATAAGAAGGCTGGTCAAGTAGAAGTTTTTTAAAAAGTAGTAGTAATGGACTCAGATAAATTTTTTTTAATCAAGTGATATGTTTGCTTATATGTGTCTTACCAGGATTGTCAGCAACAAATCGAATGGCGGCCCATCCACCCACTGGAACTCCGATTGTGTTCATGTATGGTGGATCAACTAAATTTAGATTTGCTGTCTGCGGATTATAGTTTCCTGCGCCATAACCCACAACGTAGAAGCTATAGCCATGAAGATGAATAGGGTGATTCTCAGTTGTTACCGTCCCAGTATCCTGCAAGATCATTTGCACGCGGGTTCCGTATTCAAGGACCTTGACCCTAGTCCCATTCATCGAGCTGGTGTCGTTAGGAGCGTTGTTCGGTGCCCCATTGACGAAGTCATAGAATCTGAAGGGTGCCCCGGGAAAGTTATCGGTGAAAAACCCGTCAATTCCCTTATAATAAGCTTCCAAAACTGAAACTGTTGGCTTGATGAAACTGATATTGTTCATAGAAGCTGCCATCGTCCCATTATTGAGGCCTTGGCAGTTCTGCTGTGGTGTCTTGGACCTACACTTGTTAACGTTCATCCCAATGGTAAGAAAGAGGTTAGTATCAATCTCTTTTGGAACATCGGAAGTGTTTAGGCCTCTTAGGCCATCCATGACTGTCTTAACAGCCAAATTGTCGTTAAAGCTGGGTAATCTAGCTGGTAAAGATAAGCTGTTAGGCATTGCTCCCACGTACTGGAAGTACGCAATTGCAGATATATTCTGGAATGCAACGTTTTGACCTGACGCATAAGGTCCCATGGCCATGGAGTATTTTCCAATTGTCTGATCAGCGGTAACTAGGACGATCATGGTCTGGCCTGGTCCGAGCATCACACGGTCTGTGGTGAAAGGTTTTGTGTATTCAGCATCGGCTTCCACTATTGTTAATTTGTGATTAGCAATAGCGAAGAAGTTCTCCATGTTTAAGCCTGCGTTTATCAGCCTTAACAAGTAGGTCTTCCCAGGGAGCACATCGATCTTGTACACATCTGAAATGTATTACGACTTTATAGTTACCACGTAACAAATTTAAAAGCAGGATTAATTGAAATATAGTAATGAAATAGTTAGTAGCTGAGCTGGTAAAAAAGAATAGACGTGTTCGATATTCTTTTATTTTTTCAAGACTTCCCATCAACATGAATATTTAATATTTTTCAGCGTACTTGATGTTTCATGATTTAATTTAATTCTTGAAGTCATTTCTTGCTGACGAATGTATGAGAAATTTGACGACTTCCAACTCTCTGAATAAACTTGTCGTCTCATGCCTTACAGCTTCACTGTTAGCTCCAGGGAAAATTAAGGGGGTTTTCCTTTGTTGGGTCGTTGCTGTTCTTCATAATTCTTTTCCAGTATAATAAAGCTACTTTTAACCAACCCTTTTGATAAGAAATTGAAACAATCAAATCTATAACTTATTAATTACCAGTAGCAGAGCAATTGTAGTTAGGGCCAGGATGACCATTAATGGTGTACGCATTTGCTGGTGGAGGACCTCCCCCGCTTGCTACGACTTGGCGCTCAAGTTGTACAATATCCTGAAGCCAGTATTCCCCTAAACACAAATCCAAGCAATGATAGAAATATTAAAATAACGATTTAAGAGAAAATCTGTAAACTAGCAAGTGTAAATCATTGATTAGTAGTGCTCTTCGCATGATGAAGTAATCAATTATACAGTGATGGTTAATTAGAGGCTAATGATGTACCTAGAATTACAATATGCTCTTCGTATGGGTACTTGAATGGGTATGGGACCCCAGGCTTTGGATATACGACCAGGGCACCGTAAACTGTGGCCCTGAGCCAGGAAACATGAGCATGCCAGAAGAAGGTGCCCTTTTGCCCCACCAATGTGAACTCATATGTGAAAGTCTGACCAGGTTGAATCGGACATTGGGTGATATACGAAGGTCCGTCGAACCAGCATGATAGTATCTGCCTGACTCCATGCCTATGACATTGCCAATTTTTACCAAGAATTTAAAACAATTAAACAACGACTGATAATCGATAAGTTCGCCCAATATAATTAATTAGATTATTATGTGTATCATTGAAAGTTATATGGAGTAAGCATAATTACCAGTGGATAGTGGCGTTGTAAGGTGACTCGTTACTAACTTTTACGATCAATCTATCGCCTTGTTGGGCATAAACAACTGGTCCGGGAAACATATTGTTGACTGTCACGATTTGCTTAGAATTGCACAGTTTATTGACTGTCATCGTTTGAATCTGTTTATCATAACCAAAAGAACAGGAGAAAAAAAGAAATGGGGAATGGTGTGTGAATATTATATGGAAACATATCCAAGTAGAAAGTATGGAATTGCCATGCATGTATGTATACATGGATAGAGTAAATTAAAGAGAGACCTTGAAATCATAAAACCTGGTCGATCTCCCTCGAGGCCACTCTGGAGCAGCATGAATAGTAGTGTAAGCATAGGATATCAAGCATAACCATAGCATAAATGAAGTTACTAGGTTGGCCATGTTGAGAGAGAAGAGAGAGAGAGAGAGTGTGTGTGTGTGTGTGTGTGTGTGAGGAGTTTGAAGTGGGAGGCTAGAGGGCTGGAAAGGATGCATTTTAATAGAGTTAAAGCATATTAATTTTTTAAGCATGGGAGGGAAAAAAAAATAAAGGGCTTGTCTAGTTTTATTATGTTTGTCAGCTTTCATGATTCCTCTAACATGGATTCGTGATAATAAGGTGTTGGGGGCGTGATTATTCAATGTGACCCAATGTAGGGAAGGGTTTAGCTCTCTCTCTCTCTCTCTCCCCCCTTGAAAAGGAGAGGGGTTTATGTGTTCCTCTTGATTTGTAAGCCTTCAGCAATTTTTCAGTGACGAAATCATGTCATTTGACTCAGGAAATAGCACACCTGCTTCCAATTAAACACTGTCTAAATCCACTACAACAGCTACGTACCTGCCCTGCTGATAGTTTATAGTATTATGTAACATGTATTCGCCATGAAAGCATCTTCAGTTGACTCATGTTACATACAACCGCAACATGCAAACGATGTCACAGAGAAGGCTTCAACTTCATTTTTTAATCAGTATTGGTTTTGAACCATTTATATACTTCTTGTTATTGTCATTTATTGCTTTGTTTCTCTCAACCTGCATTATTTGCAAATAAGACAACGCATAGAGAGAGTACTAGCTAGCCATGTATCTTTTCATCCATGTTTATAGAGAAATGTGTGTGATGATTTTGAGAGAGATGAAAGGTCAAACAAAGCTACAAAAAAGGCAAAAAGATTAAAACAATCCAAAAGATCGAATTCCAGCCTCTTTTTGCTCTTTCTTTTTTTATATGTTCAAGAATCCTACCAGCTTCTTGCGCTAAAAGACAGCAAAAAGTGAGTAAAGGTAGGGTTTGTTTGCTGTGTTTTTCAAAGACATCTCTTGTACTCAAATCATAAGCATAGTTGGTGCACGCCTTCCCAATCCCCATGGACCAGCTTCCTTGGGAGCGCTATGGCATGAACTTCCAAAGCCAAAATCTTTGTATGTCTACAAGTGCTTTAATCGATCTCTCTTCCCCAGTCCAGCCATAATTAATTACTCCTTCTCCTTAAAGGGTAAAGCTTTTAAAAATGTGCAATCCTTTTTATAGATTAACTTGGCTGCTATAAACAAAGCGTTTTATTTGCTCATTATGCCCACCATTTGCAGCTAACTATATATCCCCTTTTCAATCTTTTTGGACTATAAGTGGGACAAATTATGATTTTGAGACGATATCTGATAAGAAATAATAATAATAATAATAAAAACCTTCCCATTTACCCCATGCCCTTATGATAGATTTGCTTTCCATGGATAATGCGCGTCTAATTGGGGAAGATTTCCTTTGGTAATTGATACAGATCGAAGAATTAATTATTGATATAATGAAGTAGTGATTAATTTATCGGTCTGGTTTTGACCCACTAATCATACATTAATTTCTTTTATTTCAACTGCTTGAACACTAATTAATATATCAAAATCTTTTTCAAACGAGTTTTAAGAGAATCATCTATCCTTGATTTGATGCTTGTATTCACATCAAAAAAGAAATATTTTTCTCGTATTCTCAGTACTGCCTCATGGGCTAAGACCTTAAAGGTATATTAATCACACATCATAATACATTAATAAAGCCATTTCCCCTTCATGGGTAAAACTAAAAGATATTGATGAACAGGCGTGAACAAATCAATGCCATAAAGGGGAGAAAAACTTCACGTGATTAGTGTACGAATATTTCTTTATGTTCCCTTTGTAGTCGTTTGTTTGATTAGAACATCAGAGTACAAATTAGAGACACAAGTGTAGAGCTTTACAAAATTGCCAGCAGAAGTTTCCGAACATAGAAAAAGGTGAAATTAAAAATAAATTTACAGGCGACCAAAATTGAGCCACTAGATCATTGTGTTCTTTGGCATGGTTTTTTAACTTCAAATTCACGCTTCAGGAATCAGGAGCACTGCTGGTGTTATATCGTGTCAGGACTTAATTCTGACTTTGAACCCATAAGCATGCATTTGATTCTCCCTCGTCTCAAGCTCCAAGGCCTTCTTTCCAGCTTCTTCTTCTTCTTTCTTTTTCAATTGCTCGGGTTCCTCATGCCACAGTACAGCTGTGAAGATTACTTTAAATATAAGGAGCAGTTAATCAGCCTAAGAAGGTCCACTTGAACGAAAGAGATTAAGCCACATCCCAACTAACTTGATTGTAGCTCTAATATTTCTGACAAATTAACCAGTTCTCTAATTAAATAAATAAATATATTCCAACATAACTTATATAGACCTTTTTGTTCTTTATGAATTGCCAAACTAAGATCTCTGCCGTGATGCATGGAGGAAATATTATTTAATTTGTTTGTTTTATAATGCATGCAAGGATGCCATTGCATGAACGAATTAAAGCCCACCTTTTCACGTAAAATTATAACTACGACTCCTTTCTTTCATAATTAAATGAGGATTAGGATAGGATTCCACATGCATATATCGGTCCATTGAATAGGGTAGAAGCTCGGACAAGAAAAGTGTAACTCTAAAAGAGTTGACCCTTCTACTTGTTTAATAAATCCGAATACCACAGCACATAACTAACCTCGACGAAATTTTCAACAGTTTCATGGAGAATCTGCTTTTTGAGAACCATTTTTTTATCATCTTTCTCATCGGTGCTGGAATCGATGGCGAGCATGGCCGGTTCACAGATTAAATTAAAAGGGATTGTTTTTTTGTTTAATATTAATTTAATCACTTGCACCTAATCTTATATAAATCAAGCCATTAACATTTGGAAAGCCCGTCCGTGTAAGGATCCCTCCCTAGCTAAGATGCTATTCACTTGTAAGAGCTTTATTATTATAATTAGAGAGTTAATTAATAATAAGCTCTTTTTTCAAGCAAATTGCAAATGTCTCATTGAAATTAATTTACAATTTACTCATTTGGTCCATTCTAAAAAAATCATTTGATTAAGTGGGCTAGCTACTATTTAGTTTAGTAGGTGGTTCAATTAATTAATCTCTTCTGTGAACAATATTCTTTGGGAAGGCACTGCTCATGTTCGTCACCATGGTTCGGCGAATAATAAGCTCTAGTAAATGTTGAAGAAACTGCCTTGTCGTATTAAAAGCATACTGTTAGGGGATTGTGAGCGTTGAGGCGCCATTTATGCACGGAAAATGCTATATATTTGATGGAGTATTACCTTCAAATTTGAAGCTTGATGTGGGTGGGTTAAAGGGTTTTTTTTTATTTTTTTTCCATTACAGCTGCTAACGCGGTATAAAAAGCTTTGATATATGGAATTAGTTTGCACAACATTGGATTTAAACTGTGAACCTACTAAGCAAATGAGGGTAGCTGAAGCATCCCCCTCCCCACTCTGTATATGGTAATAATAATAATAATAATAATAATAATGATCAATTGTGGGCATTTTAGTTTCAGGTTGGCAACAGATGAAAATTAAGTAACTATAGCTAGCTAGGATGAGTTACGAGCAGGACAAAGATATAAATTATGAAAAAGAACTTGTCAATATCCAGAATGCAATATCTCAACTAATTCTTATTGTAATGAGGGATTTTCTGCCCTTGTTTAATTAAGCATCTAAGTTGAAAAGGGTGGCGAAAAAAGATGATAGCCAATATCTATCTAATTAATAATGGGCTAGCTGGTGAAGAATCTCTAAATGATTGCATCATTTGCCAGGAAATATTGATATGATCAAGCATAGGAGGACGATGGCAAACATTTATTAATAAACAAATAAGCTTAATTTTCATGAAGGTTCTTCTAAAAGAAGCTTCGTCAAATATTAATTATACGCAAAGAATTAATTTCAGATCCTACTGAATGCATGAGACACTGAACAAAGCTTCTTTTCTAATCATCACTGTGCTGTTAAATAATTATCAGGATGATGAAGGATTGAGAGGGAAGGAAGGCAAGGCAGTCCTGCGGGTTTGTCCTCATAATTGTAAACACCACAGGGACATGAGATTTGTACAAATCAGCCTGCTTTTATTAGAAGATCCAAAATTCAAATAGTATCCCATTCTCTTTCTCTCTTTCTTTTTGATCTGTGGGATCTCATGAATAATTAGCAGTACTATTTTCTTTTAGAGGATCGTAAGTAATTAACTGCTATGAACGAGGGATCCAAGGGGCGAGCACAAACTATTTCCAGTATTCCAAGAAACACCCCCTAAAAATATTATGCCATTTTTGAGATTAGGGTTATATTTTTTTAAAAAAATAATCGCTTTTTTTTTTTTTTTTTTGCAGCTATTCATGATTCATTATGTTTTTAATTTAATTTTTTTTTCGATGCAAGTTTAATTATTGTTGCATGATTAATTACATAAAAAAACAGACTTTAAAAAACATTTTTGTATATTATTCTTATATTTTTTAATAATTTCACAGCACGGCATATGACTAGTTTGTTTCTGATTAGGATGGGAGAAGTTTATTCCCAATGTGTAATCCAATTTAAAATATGGGATCTTTCAATATAAAAATAATAATTAATATAAGATAGCGTGTGTAAATGAACCAATAAGTAGTTGTTCTTGAACAAATGACGTGTCCATACTTACTTGGGCATACTTTATGTTTAAATATTAACAAAAGTGCTAAAAGACATAGAAGAAATATTGTAGGAAACACTACCAATGTTTGGTATCGTGATTGAAAAGTATTTTTTAAAAAATTTTATTTTTATTTTTATTTTTATTTTAAATTAATATGTTTTTGATGTTTTTAGATTATTTTGATATGTTGGTGTCAAAAATAATTTTTAAAAAATAAAAAAATATTATTTTAATGTGTTTTAGAATGAAAAACACTTTAAAAAGCAACCGCTACTACACTCCCAAACATCATTTAAGAAATATTGTAGGAAACACTGTACATACATTCTAAATTTAGTATTCGTGCTACATTTAAATAACTTTTTTATCCTTCTATGACAAAATAAGAAGTCCAGGGAGTGTTTTGGTTTTTTAACATGATTTCATTAATGATTTGATTGGGAATATATGCGATTTTTTATATTTTTAGGACCAATGAAATAAATTTACTATCCTCTGGATCAAGTTTTTTTTTAAGCTTTTAGGTAAGGGTGTTTAAGACGTTTTCTTTAAAAAAATAAAGTTAAAATACATATTTGTCATTGGAAAAAAAAACATCGATTTAAGGGTCTTTTTGGTTTGGTTTTTTCATTAATTCCATAGCCATAGGATAGGGATAATTTTGTCTTTTTAATATAATTAATTAATTTTAAAATTTGAAAGGTTGTTAGCACATGAAAGTTGTTCGTACCTTTTGGGCAATGCAAGCGTGTCTCCTAATGATCAAACCTGTCATTTCACCGTGTTGTTTAAAGCTTTGTCGCGTCTATTTTTTTGTTAGAGTTGTTTTTCTTTTCAATTAATTTAACCGCTAATTTATTATTTTTTATTTATTTTTATTTTTACTCTCATTCTTTTAATTAATTACAATTTTTATTCAACATCATTTTGTGTAATTGATTTGTTTTCCTGATATCATCCCTTAGCATTTGATTTACTAGAGATTGCACTTTGTGGTTTTTCCATTTATGGTGCTTCCGATATAATGACTCAGGTCATGGGTTTGAAAATTTAACGCGGGTCAACATTCTTTCTTTTGCATATTTTTTTTTATTTCATTATTCGACATTAGTTTTGTTTTTATGATTGGTTTTGTGGTTTTCTTTAGTTTCTTTTATATCGAGTTATCTCGATCTTATGATCTAGTTTACGAGTTTTGCGAGTTAACCTGAATTGACTAGCTCTTTATTAACCAAGTTACATGTCTATCATGCTACCTCAGGGTGACATAAGCTGATTTTTTTTTCTCTTTTTTATCCAAATTCCTGCTTCCAAAGGTTTATTTTTTCAACTTAACATGATTTTATATACATGAACTTTATTTTTTAAAATAAAATAAAAATTATTTTTAGATGATATTTATGATATGTGCAATCTTGCATGCTTCTTTTTTTCCTTTTATTTTGTCCAATTAATTTTTGTTTGTGTATCTATTTGTATTATTGTTTGATTGAATAAAAAACAATTTTAATAAATAAATTCAGTAAATATTTATGGCTAAATTTTATGTTAAAAAACATAACTGAAAATCCTGTATATAATTTTATTATCACCATAGCCTTTGCTAACCAGTTTTGTGTGTGTGTAACATTTTACTTGGTTTTTTGTTCACTATAGCCTTTGGTGACCAGTTTTTGGTGTTTATATATATAACTTTTGCCTTTAACTGTTGCCTCACTCTCATTCTTGGGTTTAGTTTTTGTTTTTCATAAACAATATTCATGGAAATTTGACCTCCAGATTTTATTTTATGGTCCATTAAACAACACGGGTATTGCCATTTAGATAACGGTCCGAACGACATTAAAACAACAGAAGTCATTGTTTAGACTTAGGGTATGTTTCTTTAAGAAGTATATTACATGTTTTTTTCGAGGTGTGCCACGCATGAAGTTGGTCGCGCAACACACCTCACAAATAAATATTTTTTTAGTCTAAACACAACAAATTACTTATTTATTTATTTATTTTATTTATGTACCATCAACTACCCATCTTTAATATCTTCTTCCTCCTTTTTAATCACATTTCTGTTTGTAAAGTACATGACAACATAAAAAAAAAATTTCTCAAATCATTCATAATCGATATCTCACCATTATTTAATTTTAACCATCAAAACTCCACAAATGCTTAAAAATTCAATGGAAACCAATCATTTTAAAAAAATAAAATTATTAGATTTTGAAAATGTAATAAAATTATTGAACTTGAACGTATTAACTTAAAATTTATTAGAGATTATATAAGATTTTATTCTTTTGACAACAATATCCAATATTAAAAAATTAAGAAACATTTCATATATATGATTTATAAAGAAACAATTATTCATATTTATATTGTTAATTTCTTTATCCACGTCACGTAAAAACTTTTTATTATAAAAGGATTCATTGATACTACAAATAACATACTAAAATTTCTTACCACCCTCTTATCAACATCATGCACTTTATTTATTCACACTACTTGAATAGATTTTAATTATATAATCACTCATGAGTTTAAATAAAATAATTTATAAGTATTATATTACTAATATAATTTGTTAGGAGAAAACTCTGGAATTTCATGATATTAAAACACAAGTAATAGAAAAAATGATTTATAAACAATTTAAAATGATTTTGCTGCACACACGACAAATTTTATGATATGTAAGTCCGGATCAGAGAAAACACCAAGAAGCGCATCTAGTGTAGTGGTATCATAGTACCCTCCCACGGTACTGACCGGGGTTCGATTCCCCGGATGCGCATTGCTTTTTTATGCCAGAGCAGTTCATTTCAGCCTGCATTTCAAGACTGAAACTAATAGGGGATATAGCCATCATTTCTCACAGGATTGTAGCTATCCAATCACCACAAAATAATCGGATGTGTTTTGCCATCATTCTAAAGAATTTAGGGTTTATATATATCTAAACGGGATAAGTATTAGAGCGGATGAGCCTTGACTTAGCAGCAATCTTCTTGTCCTCTTCAAGAGATCATTAGAAGAGTGGAACTGTGGAAGGATTTTGAACCATCATTTTAGCAACCGAATAGCCAGCAATACTCCAGGTCTGATTTTTCCTTGCTTGCTCCCCAACATACCTGCCAGTCTTACCATCATAATACTCAAGCCACAGACTATAGGACAAGTTGTGCCATAAAAAATTATGTCTTGAGATGCATGGAGTCCATGGCGCTCACTTGGCCATGACCCGCCATTGTGATAACTCCAGCTTGTGTTTTTAGGATCAAATCCAGTGACTATCCTCCATTCATGTCCCTGTGC
>Ga0307517_10013486_pt1 | contig 11086 bp, 5 predicted proteins | sample 23_EM_MG_FD_194515 | JGI IMG/M metagenome (GOLD analysis project Ga0307517, IMG submission 194515) | Populus trichocarpa ectomycorrhiza microbial communities from riparian zone in the Pacific Northwest, United States - 23_EM | ecosystem: Host-associated > Plants > Roots > Unclassified | place... | reverse complement strand
CGCAGGCAAATGAGTGAGTTAACCCTCCTTTGCCAAGTTTACTTTCTGCCATTAATCAACCATCAATAACTTTACCAGTTGCTCCTAGTAAGGTAGTTCCTATCAGCGAAGTTGCAGCCAATGAGCTTAATGTTGAAACACGAATGACCAGTGAGAAAGCTATGGAAACTCCCAAGCGACTTATTTCGTTATTGAAGAGAGGTTCATGTTGCATCCTTCTTCAGTCCAATGGTTGGCACGAGTTCGCCTACATTTAAAGTCAAAGTGGCTAATTTCGAAACCACTCACTTGTGGTTGAAAGCCAAGTTCTTCTAACAAATTCCTGTGTTCTTGTTTCAGGTTGATAATTTTGATGTGGCAAGAAGATTTATGATGGAAGCACAAAGCCACTTGAGCACCCCACTCAATGGCGAGTTCTTCCTAAATATTGTCCAAGACCCAAAGTCTGACCGTGTGGACGTTGTGGAAAGGCGAAATGAATAGATTGAAGTGCTCGCTATCAAGACGGAAGGATTTGTTGAACAAGCAGCTAGCTGAGAACCCCCAGATTGAGCAGCGAATTCACGAGTCCTTGTGTAAAGGTTATAATCAAGAGAGGGCCCATATCGCCTCATCAAATGAGTTGGCAACTACTGAAGATGAAATCCGAAAGCTCCAAGAGAAGGACAGGTGAAGGAAGCTCTCAAAAGAAACAAAGAGTTGGTTATATTTGGCCGCGAGGAATGAGTTGGTTCCTCTATTAGCTCGTAGCTAAAGATCTTCCTTAAAGGATGCTTCTACATGATTTGCTGAGATTGAGTCTGACAAACGAGCTGAAGTTAGATGGTTTGAACATCACCGATCCATTATCTCTTCACTGAAACTTGCTAAATTCGATTAATCCTTAGCCAAGGATGTTAAGGAGGCATAATCATCGCAGCCCAAGAAAAAACCAGATTTTGTTACCAACAATGGAAAGGTCTCACAGGCATGGAGATTGCATCCCAAAACACTCGAGCATAGTTTGGTAAGAGAGAAGATAAATAGCAACGCAGAGTGGTCTCATAAGCATAAACATTAGATCCCAAATTAAGTAGTCGACGTATGGTACAGGGATCCGATCATGGCTTGGGCAAGACGCATGGCCTTTATCATTTTCCCATCATAATTCAAAGCCAATCTTGGCATGTATACGGTTGTTTTGATAGAACGTGGATTTCAAGGTGCTTAATTTTCAGAGTCGCTATATTGATAAGAATACGGACCACAAATAAACAAAAATCACATGACAAATAGCACTAATCAATTACTTTCAACGGCAAAAGTTGCTATATTAATTCATAGGTTGTCTTAATTAGCCATATAATTACCAAAGCAAGTCGCCACGAAAGATCTCAAGAACAGTTTTAATCTCTGACAACGCTCATTGTTCATTTCGTCATTGGAATGATCATCCTCTTTCTTCCACTGCTTTCCAGTATCTCCCTTCATAATTACTTGTTTGTTGTGCACGTCTACTGTGTACTCTTTCAACCCTGCTATGCACAGAGTAAGATTAACAGTGTGATTTCAACTATATATATATATATAATAATGAAAAGATTCTATAACGAACCAGACATCCTGGAAATAACTTGGGAAACTCTTTGACGGCATCGAGAACATCTCATGCTTGCTGTCATTACTATAACCTGAACCTGGAGAAAAAACGAGCAGGAAGACATTGCAAATGAAAGCAATATAATACCCCTCTCTCCTCCTCATTACTTTTTTTTTTCAAAAAATAAAAAACTAATTATACGACGATGAAGTTATTTGTGAACGAGCTTAATTATCATGCAAGGAAAAAAAATCTGAAGGGGAAAATGAAGGGCAGAAAAACAGGATGTTAATTGGATTAACTTACAGTGGGAAGCGTCAAATCCTCGAAATACATGAGAGATTTATTTGTTAATGTCACCATTGACGAAAGCTCTTCCTGCCTTCGATGCCTCTCTGAAATTTAAGAGCTAGCCTTCCATGTTGGACATTGTCAGCTGCATATATAATCAATTAGCAATTAGTTTGTGTATTCAATCCTGAGAATACTCTATTTATTATAATTAACTCTGCCTTAACAGGAAAGACATTAAGTAACAATTAAATTATGCATAGAAACTCAACTTGATGCATGTCACCATCCATTAATTAGTTTGAATAATAGTATATTTTTGTTCTAATCATCACGCTAACTGCTCGTTATTGAAACTGGCACTCCTTCCAAATCTTAGGTTGAAATTGGATGGCTTCGGCATATTTGGCACGTTAAGGCCACCAAGACTCAACGCTCAAAGCTTTTTGCATTTTTTTTGTTTCGTGGGCTTCATGTTCTTATCATTCCTTCCTTATCTGAATCAGTGATTGGATTAGAAAAATTGGTTGATCCAACACACAGCAAAACAAGCATGGACAAATTGATACTCTGGAAGTCATAAACAATTACTTTATTACACCTCCGAGGTGCTCCCTGACGGCCATGTCGTTACTTGTTGGCTAGCTACCACGGACGCGAGAGACTGGACCAGCTTACTTGGATAAACAATTACAGAATTTACCTAAACAATCTATCACTATTATCATTCATGTGCCAGGGTCACTATCAGGGGTTTGAAGAGGCCAGCTGACTGAGTCTCCAATTCAACCACTCAAATGGCACGCATCCGATCAATGTCACTGCAGCCGCAGATTACCATATGCCGATGCTTAGAAGCTACACCTAACAAAAGTCAAAATGAAATTCCCCATGACCTTGCACGAAGCTGGATAATTGCAGAGAAGAATTCAGAGGAAAATCTGAAATCCAGTTGAATATAATACTTCCATGGTTGGGGTGGCACGCATATAGACGTTATATTTTGAACCAGCAGTCAACATATTCAAAGACAGTTTGCCATAATGTGCTTCCAGTCAGAATCAAACTTGTCAATATCATCTACAGTTTCTATTCAGCAGTCTTGGAGCCATCCAACAGAGGCTGGCTGCTGTTATCTAAAATAATCAGAAATATCATGTGGAACATATGAATTCTTGGGAGAAACATGATCTATCCAGCAGCTATATACCAATAAAATAGCCAAGCATACCTACCATCCGATGAATACAATTGAAAAGCACTCTCTACTAACTTTTAACTCCTCATCACTAATTTTTTCTCCTAAGATTCTAGAGAACCCATCAACTCTTGAACACTTAACCAAGACAAACCTTTTATTTATTTTATATCCGCCACAGTAGGATCAAGCTTCTCATAAGGTTAATCAATATTTTTTCTGTAACTAATCTCCTTACCATAACTTTTCATTTAATTCACAGCCTTAATAATCCTATTAGAAAATTCATCAACTACTTCATTTCCTTCATTTTCATATTTTCTAACTCTTTTCTAATACTTTGTATAAAGATAATAGCTCTTACCTTCACATCACCTTCATATTCACTTTGCAAAGTCTGGCTAAAATTAATAGGATAATCAACTCTTCTTTGAATCAAACCAAGAGCTCCAAAATCTCTTCTCCTTTTTACTTTCAAATCTTTAAGTTGTGTTACAGAAAGATTGTCAACATTTTGAGTTCTTCAAATGCTACCTCCACCACCTCCCACGAGTCAAGAGAGGTAAGTAAATTCTTTATAGTTGTTTCCTTTGAATATTGGAGGTTGGACTGAACCCCAATTGGAGCACTTCTTTGTACATCTTCTTCATTCATGTGTAATGGCTTCTTCAACACACGTTTCTCTTTCACTCTCTATTTTCTTACTCTTTACCTAATATCTTCTCTAGTTTATATACTAGATAAAACATTCCAATGTACGCTATACACTTGGCACTACAACACATATCACTGGACAATTAACTTAACCACAATAAACTCAAGTTATTTTAAGCTAGCTAGTGAACGAATTTAATAATTATGATCCAGCACATTGCTATCAACAATGAGATTAAATCCGAGAAAGAAGTAACTTTCAAACTCTAGATCATTAATGGAATAGAAAATCTGAAAGAGACATGATTTTTTTATTTATCAATTTTTGATTGTGGATTGAAAAAAGAAATTCATTAAAAATTAAAAGATCAGAAAGCAAAAAATTGAATGAATTAGGGTTAAACTTACAGTTAATTTCAGATGTGAATAAGATCTCAGCTTATCCAATTCAATTCCCCTTGAAGCAAATTAGAACCATTTTGGTTAGCTAAAGCTAAATTTAAATTGCTCCAAGGCAAAGGACTTGTGTTGCTCCGTCTCTAGCAATAGTGCTCCATGCATTAATTATTAATTAAGAAATAAAAATAAGAAAGAAGCATTTGAACTTCCAGTGCTGGGGAAATCATATGATAATGAACTTGAATTTAGATGAGCTCGACCCAACTTTCCAAGTGAGTGTTTGATTTTAGAATGTTGAGATGAAGAACGTTGATTTTGAAGGGAATGCCGTGAAAACTGTGGAGAGAAAAAAAAGTAGACAACTGGGCTTGCGTAGCGAACTCTTTCCAATATCCCCAGGAATCGATTCCTTTTTTATTTTTTTTCATGTGGATTTCCTCATTTTGGATCAAGGACTGATCAAAGTGGAGAAGCAAGCAGGTGGGAAGATGCGATCCTTTTAAAGATTAGTAGGCACCCGGTCGGACAAATGACGAAGCAGCTAAAAAGTAAGTTCTTCCATCATCTCGCACGAAAAGGGAAAATGGGATTAGGGCAGACTTGCTATATTTTTGAAAAATACCCTAGCAATTTACATCTGTTCAAACAAAGCTTTCTCTAGTTACATATAGGCATGGTTAATGCCATAAGAATTCACGACATTCAGCATATAGATGATCTTTCAAGACTCCGCTCATGCAAGCATTGACTGGTGCGGCAGCCAGCCAAGCCCAAAAAAAGAAAATAACACTTAGAACATTTAAATCTCTTTTCCCATTTTTATCACACTAATGTCACTGCATACCTACCCATAAAATAATCAATCCTAAAGTGAAACAACCTTTCTGCCTGACATCCTTGCATGCCTCGAATTTGATTTGCATGGTTTCTTATGCTGCAAATTCGAATAGAATTCAGCATCGGTGTCTGATCAAAAGGGAGTGAGGTAGCAACGCCTTTGCTCCACGACCCCATTAGATCAGAAAATGAAGTCACTAAGTTGAACACATTTCTTATTGGCATTCTTATCAATGATATATGCTCTGTCCTCTACACCTGCACTCAAGCAATTCATCCTATGCCTGCAGTAATAAAAGCAACGAGTGATGTCAGCAGGTGGATGAGACGTACCTGGAACAAAATTAATATCAGATAATGTGACTGGACTCACCATTCAAAGTGATCTTCACAGCAAATAGAGCCAGAGATAATGGAAAGTCCAGTTCCTTTCCTGCAATCAGCAAATACAAGTACTGGTTTAATCTACCAACATAAAACAATGCGGACTTTGACCCTGGACAATTTCAAAAAATCAGCCATGCCACAAAAACTAAACACAAATCTAAATTTTACTTTCATATTCAGAGAATCCTCTCTTCTTACATGTCCAAGAAAAGTAACTTGGAACCTTTCAGCCCTCAAAGAAAGTAGGCCCAGAAGATGTTAACATGGATAATAAAGAATCTGAAACAGTTCCGAATACAGACACATACCAAGTTGCAGTATACATATCATAGAACTTGTCGAAGGCTTTATCAAAACAGTGGTGGCAAACCAAAAGATCACTAATGCTAGTCACCTTGCATGTTGATTTGCAGCATTTGACCTGCATCAGTTAAATGGCATTGTTAAGCAAATTATCAGCAGTTTTTTCCCACTACACAACCGTGCATACGCTTGTCGAACACACATTTATTGCACATAGAAAAATCATTGATGGCTCACTTATTTGGGAAAGGCAAGCCAAATTGGACAGACCATAAACTGTAAATTATGCAGAAAAGTTGAAAATAAATTACCAAACGCTTGAGTTTATGAGAGTAATATTGCTGATGGGATGGTTGTGCCCTTAAATGCTCATGTAAATGGCCTGCACTGAAATACACATATCTATAAGCAAGGCTCAGTAAGTAAAATCAAACAAATTTATTTTGCCAACCAAAGCAAAGAATCAACCAAGCATCATAAAGCATGGCATCCATGCTACCAGTGCTCCTAAGGAGTATGTTTCAACCAAGCACTTCAGCTCTCGCCCTTTAGATTCAGCACAAACAAAGAAGCAACATCAAACCACCCTCCTCTACTTCATTTCAAAGACTGCAACCACCTTTCCCAATTTTCACTCATCGACTACTAAGGAATGCATGACACAACTAAATGTAAGCCAAAGTAATTGAGCTATAAACACTTTGCAAGAGATTGTAGAAGATTTGCAAATGCAAGAGATAAAATGAGGAAAACCCAAGAGTTAAACATACAAAGAATGGATGGGAGAAAAAAAATCTAATAATATGATATGAGTTCAGTCATACAATAGTGTAAACAAGAGAGAAAAAGATTAGAGCTGTGAATCAAGTAACGTAGAAATCATTGGATAATGCACAACACTCTGAATTAAATCTTATAACATTCAAACAATAAGATACTTTGTGCTTACTTGTCACAGAGGATCATACTGCAATCAAGGCAAGTTGCCAAACTTAAGGAACCGCGGCAGGTATTGCAGTTTGCTCCAGACAATTTTTTACCAATCTGATGACATCTGCAGAAAGGGACTGGGAGTTAGCCATGAATTCCTCAAACACAAAAAAGAACAACATAAATAAATATTTCTTCCTTGGCCATTTGTTCGCGTATAGATTTCACATGAAGAAATCATCAGAAAGTCATTGATCAAACTGATCATAGCTACTAATTCCAGCTAACTGAATCTCAAATTCAGGCTCGGTGATCAGCAGAACCAAAATTCAGAATGTTATTGGAATAGACAGAAAATAGTAATGAACAATTATTTACATGTTACAGTTTAATGCAAAATGTGCTCAGTAAATCCGCCATGCAATTTCCTAAGCAATGAGCTAGAAAATCCATTTTTATTTCAGAAAAGTAGATGATTGGAACCATACACAAGAATTAATCATATTCCTAAATCTCAAATACCCCCATCAGCTAATCTACATCAATCCTAAATAGTATAACTTAACATACAATATACGGGGTAAATGCCACTTTTCCCGATTCCCCATGAAAGTGCCCACTATGAGCTGAAAAGCATGGCTTCCTCCTTTTTGTTCAGTGTAATATAACACCTCCTTGAAAACTTATAACCATTCAATTCTAACCATGTAAAGTGTACACATTGAACAGATATAGTCCATATTGCCTAGTGTTAACAGTAACAGAAAGGGCGGTGGGAAAAAACAGCAGGCTTTTTTATGAGGGAATTGAGTAACCAGAATACCCTTCAACACAAAGGTAGTGGATTTTTCTTACGTACTTGCATGATAAGTGTACTTAAAACTGTTCCTAATGCCAACTTACCAATTTACCCTTATATAATGGCAACACTTTTAACAAATAATGCTACAATGGAAATAGAGTAATACAATGAGCTAAGAACATGAAAATGTATTTTACAAACCTTCCATAAAGTCCAAGAAGATCTCTGGATATGGAATCAGAGTTCTTATTCCCCACGGCCACCTTCATGCAAGGTAACTTTGATAAGTTAATCTAATACATTGTTAATAATAGGTAAATCATAGCACACGGGTGCATACTCTTTGTTAATATCAAAAGAAAAACAAAAGCAAACCTGATTAGATGTTGTCACCAAACAGTCTTCCGGAAGGTGTCCAGGCCTCTGACATTTCCAACTACAATGGCAGGTTTATAAGTAAAACAAGCAAATAGATATAAGCAAGATGCATGTGCTTTCACAAGCATTTTAAATAGCTTCAAGGGCCATTTTTTTTCCCTTTTTCCTTTTCTTTTCTTTCCTTTTCTTTTCTTTTCTTTTCTTTTCTTTTGGATAGGAATATAGCAAAATCCATTTCAAAAGGAGTAAAAAAGGAGCTAGTTGAAGGGTTCAATATTTATGCTTCATAGCATGGTCTAAATTGTAATGTCATTTTCACTGCTGGAAAAGAAACTTTTACCAATATAACACATAACTAATATACATGGCATTGAGAAAAGACACATACCACTCATAAGCACAAAGATTAGATATCTTTTTGGACCAGCGATGGCGATTATAGTCCCACGTGTCCTCTCCAAGCAATGGCATTGGCAAGGCACATTTGAATCCAGATGAAGAGACATCGAGTTGTTGATTGCTTGCTGGACCCTGATAACATATAAATGAAATGTTTAAAGTTAGTAAATCAGTAAGAGTATAGACACCCTTTAACATTGTAATAAAGTTGAGAGTGGAAAAACACCTTAGCAAGTTTCAGACTTTGCAGAAGCTCAGCTTTGCATTCCAAGCTGCAGATATCATCATCGGTCTATGAAGGAAGACAAATCTTTAATGTCATTAACACGATGGAAGAACAACATATCAAGACAAGAAATAAAAGCAAAAAATATAAGGTTCACGTATCCTACCTCATTGCAAATATATTCACCATATTTTCCACATAACAAACAAACAGGCTCTCCTGGGACAGGATACCGTTGCTCACTTCTAGACTTCACTCGATCAACTTCATTTGGATGATCTAGCAAGAGAGGAAAAAGGAAAGGAAAACAGCATAAGCAATGACAAAGACATACTCAAATCAGCTTGATTTAACACCTACTTCAAATTACTTGATCAATCAGAAAATCTCAATGGTTGCGAAAGATAATGGAATCTAACCAATTATTCAAAGACAAAATGAGTCAAGATAATAACAGGCTAACCAGAATGCAAGGTATCATCCTGTCTAGAACCTGAGGAACCCTCCTTCTCTTCAGATTCCGAAGAATCACCTGGGGTTTTCATTAACATAAAAAAATAATCAACACGCGCAATAAGCAGCCTGATTCCATTTAACATCGCCTAATTAGCTAACTTGCATAATATTTTTTACCAAATTAGTATATAAAAAAAATGAAGATCACGACAGAAATAGAAATGCATACTTCCATAATTTACCAAATTTAAAACAGAGATCGTATTTCCCTGCTACAAGAAAAACAGAAATCAGTTAATACAAATACCAAATAAAATAGAAATCTCAAACCGAAAAGAGTCGTGAATTACCACTAGAACATCAGAAGTTAAATTTTCATACGACTGATTAGATGAGCTAACTTCTTTCCTGTTCAGTTCACAAAAAATAAAAATAAACAGATTGAAATGAATTAAATTAAGTTAAGAAGAAAACAAAATTACCTTCTCTTATTTATGTAATCCAGGTGAGACATCGGTTCATCATTCTCCTCAATCGCATGGCCGTGCTTATTGTGCTGTGGATTTTTCTGAATACGTTGTCGTTTCGGGCGGGCAATTTTGCTGTCGCCGCGAGGTTGTTGCTCATCTTCTTCTTCTGTAGTTAAAGGAGCATTACCGGTGGCGATGTTATAAGCCTTTAGGTTTTGAAGAGCGGAGGAGAGATTTAAGTCTTTTTTGTAAGAGAGAGAAGGCGTCTTGTAGAAATTTGTTCTCGTTCCCATTCTGTTTCTCTCAGTTTCTCGCAAACAACAGATCAGTGAAGAAAAACCAATGCAATTAAATATAAAACGCTTTAATTTCAATTTAGTCCCTTATGTTTGGACTCATTTTTAATTATCCCCAAACTATAAAAATCATTTCAATTTTTTTTTTAATATGAGTAAACATATTCTCTAATCAGTATTCATTGTTTAAGAGTTGCTCTTACAAGCCATCTCAAACTAATAAATGGTTTACAACCATACGAAGGCTCCTCGGACCCACCCACACAAATTATAATCAGTATTCATTGTTTACGAGTTTTTTTCAACTATAATAGCTTTCATATAATTTGGTTTTTTCTTTTAATATTTTATTTATATAATATTTATTGTAGTAGTTTGAATGGCTAATTTTAGTTATTTTTCAGGGTAAATATTTATTTTATTTCGAGTCTTGCTATGTATTTAAAGAGCTAATTTTATAAAGATCTTTTTTTTCTAGCTGTATAGTCCAGATAACCAGCCCTTTTACTATTAAACTATCTTTAGCTATTTTTTATTTTTTTTTCCTTCCCTAATCACCTTTCCAAGAAATCATACGTAGAATGGTGAGAATGAAGGGGTGGGGTGAATTGCTGCAATAATTTGAAAGGTTTTTTTCATTTGACCAGCACATGGACTAGAATATCTTGGCACCATATGGACAATTTAATTCTTGAGCATCAAGATAAATCTTGGGAACTTAAAAGGTAAAAAATTTAAAGCTTAATTTTCAAACTAATTTAATATTTAAGGGCAAAATTAAAAAAATAATCAATATACAAAAAAAAACTTAAATTGACCTAAATTAACCTGTCAAATCTATGACTCAGGTCATGAGACTATAATAACCTTATATAAAATAAAGTAAAAAATAATAATTTCAAAGTCCATTCCCTAATCAGTTTAATGTTGAAGGATGAAATTAAAAAAAATCAATTTAAAAAAAAACATAAAAAAGACTAAAGATAACTTGGACTAACCTTCTAGATTGATAACTCAGTCATGAGGCTAGGATTATTTCATTGAAGATAAACTTAAAAAAATCACAAAGTTTAATCTCCAATCAACATAATGTTGAGGGATAAAATTGAAAAGCAATCAATTAAAATAATAAAAAAAAAACAAATAAAAATCAAAAGAATAAAAATAGAATTTGATGTAAAAATAGAATGTTTGACACTATGCTATTTTTTAGAGAATTAGCATGAAAATCGAGGAAGATGAGAGAGAGAAAAGAGAGGAGAAGATATATAAAAAAAAAAATTATGCGCCTCCAAAGTGTACACATACAACACCACAATAAAGGGGTTGTCGGAGGAAGCCGCACACACTGCTAGAGCACGGGGAATTTTTTCACTCAATGACACGAGCAATGCACGCACCATCCTCTTTGCCACTAATCGCTACCCCAGTTCTTATAATTATTTTAAGTTTTAAATTTAATCTCTCAAATCTTAATTGTT
>Ga0307517_10013484_pt1 | contig 11088 bp, 16 predicted proteins | sample 23_EM_MG_FD_194515 | JGI IMG/M metagenome (GOLD analysis project Ga0307517, IMG submission 194515) | Populus trichocarpa ectomycorrhiza microbial communities from riparian zone in the Pacific Northwest, United States - 23_EM | ecosystem: Host-associated > Plants > Roots > Unclassified | place... | reverse complement strand
ATTGCCAGCAGGGGATACCCTTCTTGTCCTGGATTGAAGATCTGCATCCCACTGCAAAGGCAGAGGACGAGATGGAGTCATAGGGATGCGACTCCTTCTGGATGTTGGTTAACAAAGGTCACAAGTTAATATTAGGTAGAGAAAAAGGGCATACCTACTATGTGTATGGGTCGATTAGTCGTGACCATGACGTGGCAGTCAAGCTGGATGGGCTCGAAGATGAGCTTGTATCTTGGTTACTTTGTTTGAAACTCTGACTAAAGAGCCGAAGCTGCTGATAGGCATCACTTACCTAACACGGCACAGTGGCATTCCCGAAATAGAAGGAAGAAAGAATTTGCACGCAAAAACAATAAATTTCAGGGGGGATGGCTGAACATTTTCGGGCAATGAAATAAATATTTCGCGCAATGATTTAAAGTGTACGTGGCTGTAACCTAACTTTCTGTGCACGAATAAAATGTTTGTGGGGCATAAAAATAAGGTTCCATGCAGTGCCCCCTTGATTTTTTACCCACTTGGACAAGCATATACCGGTGCCCCCTTGGTCCAGCTATACATGTCCAGGCATTGAACAGTCAATTTTCGTGATGCCATGCCATGCCCTCCTTTCCCTCCTGTACTCCATTTTTGCACCTTATACCTTCATTATATATTTCAAACTTGATGCGCAACAAATAGTTTTATGCACCAAAGTTTGCCGTGTTAAACGGGCAAAACGAGGGGGAAAAGGGAAGCAACAAAAGATGCCAATTGTATTAGGTAGACACATACTATATATACACAGACAGACTCGGAATATGGTACAAAGTAATCTACCAAGTGTAGATACTAAAAGTCTATAACAGGTAAGTGACAGGCCAAAAACGGCAACAGAAGAAACGACGAGAATAGCACCGGTGACAACGCGCTCCGACTCTTGTGTCGCGTTTGTCCCGCGGCCTTTCCTTATTCCAACATGCCGCACACTGAATTACCAAAGTTTGCCACACATACCACAATGTTGTAAAATATTTTCCAGCACCATAAGAAATTCCAAGTATAGTACAAGAGTTTGACCAGAACTCAATTACAACATAATTTTTCCGCACAGAGTACCACAAGAAATTCCGCTCTACATGACCAAGTTTGCTGCACCACCAACAAAATTCCGTGCATTCGGCTACCTTCCACAAATTCTGCAGAACATTACCCAAAAAATGGTGAACATCACCAAAATTTGCCCCATCTCCAAGAAATTCCACGCATTCTGATACATGCGCGGAATTCTACCTTTCGCTGGACTTGGTTCAAAATCAAGGTTTTATTTGCAATGTATGTACCAGAATGGTTAAAAAAGGTGAGTTTTCGCCGCATTTATTTTTTGATCATTCGGCCAAGCATAACCCAGGACCACATAGGAAAGCGGAATGCATGTGATAACGGCAGCGGAACTGCGCCAAAGTGCTTGCTCGACGTCAGAGGGAAATTGGAGTTACCATGCGGTGCGATGAACGGCTCCAAAGACTGATGCGATCCACCCTGCGGCAGGAGCAATGTAGGGTAGTTCTTGTATCACCCGCATAAAAACCATAGCGCACCGGGGCCGGGGACATATTCGACAGTCCAATCATTTCGAAAACCGGTCCAGCGAATGGGCGAACCCACTCATGCCGCAGCAGCCACTGATCGAGAGAGGCTAGCTGTTCAGCAACCACGGCGCCTTGCGCCTTTCCCATCCACGTTCTTCATTGGTGGCCGATCGAAAGATGTTACCAATTTGTCCAAAAGGCCAGGTTTGATCTATGGGATTGTCGCGGTGTTGTTGGAGGGCCGTTTATGTACATAGATGTTCCACCAAAGTACGTAAATTGTGGAGTTCAAGATCGCAAATGCAAAGGTCGTAATCTCGATTTCGGTGACTGGTAGACGTTGGACTACGCGCATAACGCATTGTATGAGAAACCAGCTCGTTTGGACAACGGCAAACCCTTTCGACAAGAACCCACTTTTGCTCTTGTCTTCGATATCCGTGTCAACGAGCCCCAGGTCAGAGAGGCGGAGATCCAGAACGTGTTTCACTCCTTGCGCATCCAGCTTGTTGAATCTGTTTTGCTCGTCCAGATAGAGTCTCTCCTCTTGGTCATCCATAAAACCTCCCATAAGGGCAAAAAATAGTATAGCTTTCAAAGCCGGAGCTAAATACTAGAACATCAGCAGCTGCCAGTGACTTGGCATCATAGAAACAAAACGCACTCTTCCTGGCTTGGCGGGATACAAAGAGCCTTTGTCGCATGGACCATATAATTACTAGCTCTGGCACAAGCAAGGTAATCACCATGATCATCAGACGATGTCGCCAAAACTTGGTTTTGGTACGCTTTGGATCTGGGATATTTGGATGTACCTCAACAAAAGTGCAGGCAAAAATTGTCGCTAAAGAATTCCATGTGATATTCCATATGGTTCTGCAGTGGTGTAGGTCGTTGCAAGAAGACGAAATGTGCTGGGGATTAATCGCTGAAATGGGAAAAGCTCGAACTCGAACATCCCACAGAATTTTGGCAAGTGGAACGAACTGGGCATCGGTACTTCAGTGCTTTACGCGAAATCGAGTAAGACTTACTTGTAATAAACTACGCCACGAGGAGACCTCATGCTGCACAAGTCGCTTCCCTCGGAAAACTCAATTAGATCGACAGAACACTACATTCCCCTGCATGAGCAGCATGACTTTCCTTGGGTATATTATTTCGACATCATTTATCCAGTCGCCTTGTCATACAGGCAACCTTCATCCAGTGAACCACACTCGCGAGGTCAAACTTGAAGTTTTGTCACGGTATAGCCCGATTATGTCGGCTTCCAGCATGGCAGCCAGAAATTATTACGAGTCGCAGCAGGCAGGCCACGATCCATCCATCCATGAGACTCGAGCTGAAACATTGACAGGCAACTTTTTCGTTTTCATTGAGGTTTTAGCTTCCGAAATTAAAGCTTCCTTGGGATGAAGTCACAAATGCCACTTTAATACTACTAGTCCGTCTTAATCTAGCCCTGCATACACAACGTCAGTACGGACAATAGAGACAGAAAATAAATACTCTACAGAAACCGTACACTGAATCACAGTCACTAATCATCTCCTTCGCAAGTGTGCAAGATCTCGTAGCACTCCTCACAGCCAGTACAAGGGGGATCGTCGCAGTCGGAGCAGCTAGGAATCACATCGAGGCATGGGGCACACCCAATACCTGGATCTCCCTGCTCGAACTCGAGCCTGCCGGACTATCGAATGAAATTAAAGGAAATTATACAGGAGGAAACGATGACCTGTTGGAGGCACCTACCCTGGTGTTGTACTGGCACGCTCCGTGATGGTCGTCAGAAAGATAGCTGGAAGAACAACCCAGGATGAGTGATCAATATACTTAGTTGAAGAAATGCTCACGAGCAATAGTAGCTGCCGTTACCCATCGCCTTTTCCTTTTCCAACTTATAGTCATCGCTTTGGGTGGGTGGACATGGAACGAAGCACTTGCGACCTGGGTCTGATTGGTCGTCTGGGTCTGGGTTGGCAACGTTCGTTTTGTTGCAATTGGTATTGCGGCCCAGCATTGTTGATGCCAGCACGAAAATGGGGGCAAAGAGCAGAGAGAGAGTATAGAGTCGCAGTACAACCATGAGTGCTTTTTTACGGCAGAAGGTTGGTAGAATGGGTCCCCTTTTATCTCAATGGTTGGATGGTACAAACAGTAGAGGAACTCCAACCGCTAGACAGGATTGTAGCGAGAGAACTTTGGTAAGTCCCGCAGCATGGTTATCGAAATGGAGATCTGTGGTTCTAGTAACCAGGATCGTAGCTTGTTTGAAAGTCCCAAGATAAAGTCCGGACAAAATGACCGTGAGCTAGACCCAAGTAGTTATCTGGTAAAACATTGATCAATTCCTTGAGACTGGCCATGCCGTGTGTTCAGATCAAGCGGTCACTGGTCAAGTTGTTGTATATATTTGCCCAACTTCTTCATCACCATCATCTATAAAGCTATATATAAAGTTCAGGGTAACAAGGGTCGTAAACAATATAGAACTAAACTAAGTCCTTAAAAATGAAGTCCACGCAAAAATATCGTCCATCTGAAAATTGCTCCATCCAAGTCATGAAATAGGTACTAGATCTAATTGTCTTTAGGCAAGACGCATTATGGTAAGAATGACGGCGAGAATGCTCGTCACACCAGCAAATCCAACGTTAATTTTCATGGCAGCACTGCTAGCACCCGTAGGACTGCTTCCTGAAGTTCTGGATCCACTTGCAGCCGCTCCAGATGATGTGGGATGGCTTGATGCGGTAGGGGTAGGTCTTCGAGGAGTACTGCTGAAGCTTATGGTGGAAGCTCCAGGAATTGGCACAGTAACGCTGGCACTAGCGCCATAAATTGCCGTGCTTGCGAATGTGGAACATAAACTGCTGGCAGGGGGCACTGCAGGACCGTCACCAACAGGGTTTTGGTTATCGCTGGCGCAAGACTCGAAAACCTTGTCGCGGGCATTAGAAGGGGCGTTGAATCCACATCCTTGGGTATCATACATGTTGTTGCAGAACGCATGACCCCTGGGGCCTCTCGGGTCGCACGCCTTCAGACAGAATGTGTTACCACCATTGAAGCTGAAGGAACTTTTAGCATTACACAACGAGCATTGTGAGAACTGTCTTACTTGTGCCATTCGATTACCTGTACGTAGGATCCAGTGAAGGCGTTGGAGAAAATAAGGCCACCCATAGGATTGCCTCTCTAATTTAGACTACATTAGCACCCTGGGTCGTCATATAAATAGGTTAGATAGAAGCTCACACCGTCAGCACCATGAGGATCCATTTCGCCGCCTGCATCGCCCGCAGCCATATCGATCTTGGTCTGGTCCATAAAACCCACGACTTCGACATAATCCGGAGATTTGGTGAATTGAACGCCGGTGATGGTGCCGTCAGGCATGACACGAGTACCATGGCCTGGCTGGGTACACCAAGCAATCATCTCCCCCTCAATCTCGCCAACAGTGCGACCAGGGGTGGGAGGCGCCCAAAGGCAGAAATCTATATAGCGGTCAATGGCATTAGGTCTTTACTTGGAGAGTTGTATTCTTACCATCAAGAGAGTTGATGACTGCGGTTTGGCATAGCGACGTGGGCCCTTCGGTGGTCGAGTTACACCTGTTGTACCCAACCTGGTCACCTCGAGCTAGTCCTGTGGAGTTGTCAGCCTTGTAAGGCTGAAAAGCGAAAATAAATCAGAAGGGTTGCATTGAAAGAGGCGGAATAAGGTACCAGGTTGTCCCAGGTAAACCTCAGGTCGGCGAAAGCAGCCCGTACAGGAACGGAGAGCGAGGCAAAAAGACCAAAGGCAACGAGAGGCAACATAGTGAACAAGGGACAAGAATCGAACGATGACAAGAAGGAACGGTTGCGTTTTCGCTCGCTTTTATGTGACATGCCGCAAGAAATTCGGTTACAACCGTGTTGTCTGTCAAAGAATTACGACACTCCTTTGCGGTAACACGAAGACCATAATAGTTGGACCATGGACGATCCCTCCGCGGTGCCCCAGACCAGATATTTGCCAGCACGCCCAGATCGATATAGTTAAGAAAACCTGTATGCTTTCATTGAGTTATCCATTAATTCAAGCCAAATTTTGAGGACAAAGAACTGTCATATTGGGCTACTCGGTTCTTGGCGATCGGTGACAGTCACTGGCATGTGTGACAAGCACATTGTCGGCGGACCTGTCAACATAACCGTGTATCTTTTTTTTTCCGCCATTTGAATTTTGAACTCTGGACATTCATGGCGGAAAGCGCGTCGAATATTGTCGTCGATGTTACGGGAAGCGCGCCCCCTGGTACAACGCGTCCCTTAACGCGCACAGGATCGAGCGGCAAGATATCGGATTATTTCGAGAGGCGTGCTACCGGACTTGTACGTAAGGACTCGGCCCTGTCTGTGTCCTCAGGGGTGTCATCCCCTGAGCTTGGGGACAACAGCCCGGTCCAATTCAGTCCTGAACGTGAGGAGCACACCTCTCCCGAAGTACCTCCTAATTCCGACCACGAGCCAATTGAACATAAAATTACTTCAAGAAACGGGTGGCAAGTAGCAGAACGACTTCAGATTCCCAAGAAACGCGTCAAACGACAAATATCATCCGACAACGAGACCGACCGTCCCAGTCAGCGGAATGGATCACGCGCCAAACTGGGACTGTTGCCTTCTTTACCTCTAGATACTTTATTTGAGGTGCGCTTGAAGTCCCGCTTTGCGTTGTACTTGTGCTAATATATATATATTAGATCTTCCGCCATCTCATGCCCATAGATATCCTTCATCTCTCTCGGACTACTAAAGGGTTTCGCAATTTATTACTCCACCGCTCGGCGACTGGGCTTTGGAAAGATGTGTTATCAAACATCGACAATGTTCCTGCTTGCCCTCCTGATATGTCTCTACCCTCTTGGGTAAACCTCTTGTTCGAGAATCATTGTCATGTGTGTACTCTCACCGCGAATCGGCATTCACCCTCATACCATTGTAGAATTGTATCGCACGGAACGCCAGCAAATGCATCGATTTTTTCCTACGTGTGAGATACTGTAGCAAGTGCGTCAAAACAGAGTAAGAGTAGCTGACTCGATTCACATCATCAACTTCTAATGGCTTCTTCACTCAGGTTATCGTCAGAAGACGAGTATGATAGGGATATGAAGCAAGATGCCATTATATTACGAGCTGTACCTTTTAGCCCTTGGGAATGTGAGTCCTATAAATGTTGAAAGACGTCGATCCTTATACCCTTCCCCACCCAAGATGGGAATGATAAAGGATTCTGTGTTAAAAGCGTCAGAGACGCGTTTCTTAGAGAATTAGGTTCATATCCTGGGGATAAAACGGCATTCGTCGAAAATCGGCATAACGATATCAAATCACGCGCACAAGTAAGGAAGAGTTTATTCCCTGCCTGTCAAGAACTTAGACCACGCTCAACAGCATGCCAAAGATTGTGAAAAATGGTATTTGCAGACGATCCAAGATCGACTAGACGTGCTCGACACTATACGAAAGTCCCGTCAAGACGCGTACGTTGTTTTATGTTACCTGTGAGCTTTTTATTAAAGTCCATTTTTTAAACAGTATTCTCGAGAAACTGAGCGCACTGGGATACCAGAAAGAACTTGATTTCTTAGATCAAATAGATCGAAATTGGCGCGGAGGGTGTGCCGTAATTCCACTACCCCAGTATACTCTGTTCAAGGATCATGAATTAGTAAAGCAATGCAAGCCTTTGACCGACAGAAGTGAGCAACTTTCTCCACCCCGTAATACACAGACAACTGACTACCGTCAAACAACTTATCTAGTTTGGTCCAACATGAAAGCCACTATGGTCAAGTACATGGAAGAGACGCACAACCTACGACTCCGACATGAACGATGTCTTGTTGTTCGCCAACGATGCGCATTCATTTGCAAAATTTACAATACCTGGAGGCATCAGTTAGAGAACCTAAAGCGATATCCTATGGACTCGATCATGCCAGGACCAGCGGACGTCTTGAAATGGCTGGTCGCGCAGGGGATTACTGACAAACCTGGGGACGAAAAGGTTACGGAAGGGGAAATGGCGCGTCTCAAAACATCCCTGCCGGAATTCATCAAAAACTTCCGATATAGTATACTCTTTAATCTTTGGATAGTGGTTGACATCCCTTACCTGTCCATCGGGGATTACCTGCCGCTCGCAACAGTTGTCTTTCGGTGCAAAAACGACTCCGTTCACTGGATGTACCAGAGAAACTGGCTTCAAGAAGAAGGCATTCTCAGTCAGAACCAGGCCTTGTACGAAGCCGCCAACGAAATACGTGAGCCTTGCATGTGGTATCCCGAGTTCATTTTCCATCCCTGCTGTACAATCGTTCGCCGACCATGGGAGGAGGAAATCGCACAAGAACACTTGCACTTGGGAGTTGAAAATGAATTTTCAGATTGCCGACGTGATCCTTGGGATGTCTACGAGAGACTGGAATTCGACGATAAGGCTTCGAAGACGGTGAAGAACCTTTTGGATGCCTGTGGTCTAAATCACCAGACGAAGGTGGTTGAACTGGATGAGCTTGATTATCGCTTCGTATGTTTAAAGTGTTCCTTTGGGCAAAAATGCGACGGGGAGCGGAAAGTTCGTGTTTGGTCCTGGCGTGATGCGGTCCGTATACCCTCCCTCTTTTCTGCTGAGAACACCTCTGACACGACTTTGATTCAATAGGTCCATCACAACTTGAAAAGCCACTTTGGGAATGGTCAAGTAAAATGGGAGTGTATCTCACCAGAAGACACCGTCATAGCTCGTGAACTTGAGGAGGTAGAATTCGTGAAGCGCTGCTATCGTAAACCCGAACGACAGAAACTTTGGAAATGCGTTGCCTGCCAAAACACGAACATGGAAGGAGGGAGGATGACTTGGAGCGGACTCGAAAGGCATTTTCGTCGACAGCCGTGAGTTTTTGTCTCCGTATTTCTATTCCAGTGTTTTTTTCTTCTTCTGGTATTAGGGACCATGGGGATGAAAACGAGATGGACGAGAAGGACGGTATTCTTTACTATAAAGCACTGGGTTATGCGATTAGAGAGCGCCCTCTAGTTAAAATGGTGCCGGGGAAGTTAGGACGAACTAGTAATTAGATATGGAGGCTATTAACAAGCCCTTTACTTTTATAATATATCAATATTGTATCTCTGCAAAAATATTTCTGCATCTACGACCTGTTTTTTGAAGTGGTGTGGTTTATCAAGGATCTTTTACTAAGACCAGTATTGAGGAGTGTGAAGCAAAAGAAAGCAGCACGAGAGCAAGGACTTATTTTTAAAAGGTTAGTGATACTTTATCCTGCCTACCAATCATATGAATTACAATTATTATACTTACACGATGCTTAGCTTAGAACAAAAATATCAACTATGGGCAAATGGCATCAATTCATCAATTATGATGAGAAGAACCCCAAAGTGGAGTATGTTGCGCCACCAAGATGCTCCTTGGCTAACTGGACTTTGCTTTAGCCATTGAAACACAAAATGGAAGAAAGGCATAAGCATAAACCATAAAAGATCTTGATACACATAGGTAGTCCACGACCAGACCGGCATCCCTATCACGAAATGCCATGTGATGCTCGGGAACATATAACATAGTATAATAAAAGAAAACTACAGCAGAAATTTCTGCAAGATGAGAGCGAGAGAAGAAAGAAAATACAGGATACAGGGTCAACGGATACTATGATACGAAAACCATTCTAATGACAATCACGAGAACGACCGAGCGTTTATCTGCTGCTAGATTCCTGGGACAACTTTGTCAATGAATGGATTAAGAACGTTCGCCACGGAGACGCCTAGCGAGGGCGAGATCCTTGGGTTGACTGCGGAGGTAATGAGTTAGTAAAGTTATAGGTTGCGGTGCAGCAATGATGCTTACATAGTAACACCTAAAGAGCAAGAGTGAGTAAGAAAGAGTAATTGTTAGTAAGAATGATGTGACTAACGCTTAGCGTGGATGGCGGCCAAATTGGTGTCCTCAAAGAGGGAGACGAGGTAAGCCTCTGCGGCTTCCTGGAGAGCCATCACAGCCGAAGATTGGAAGCGAAGATCGGTCTGGAATTGAATGAGTCAATGCATGTCAGGGCAGATAATGAATCATGGAGGCTGACCTTGAAGTCTTGGGCGATTTCACGAACAAGACGTTGGAACGGGAGCTTGCGGATGAGCAGCTCGGTCGACTTCTGGTAACGCCTAATTTCACGTAGAGCGACGGTACCGGGGCGGAACCTATGAGGCTTCTTGACACCTCCGGCGGCGGTCTATTGTTTTGATATGATGAGTATAAATGTTTGGCGGGGACCATCATCGACGGTGATGAGGGATCTTACCTGGGCAGTCTTCCTGGCGGCCTTGGTAGCGAGTTGCTTACGGGGAGCTTTACCTGAAGAAAGGAAAGACGAATACGGTAAGTACGGCTAAGGTTGGCCGCCAAGAAGGACACACCTCCGGTCGATTTGCGTGCGGTTTGCTGCGGAGACGACGACGATGAGTAAAGGAAACGACAAGGACAACGGAGAGGTGGTATGAAATATAAATATATGAGACCCACCTTTGTGCGAGCCATTTGTTGGATAAAGTAACTTGCTGGGGTTGTTGGTGGTGGTAAGTGTCTGAGGAGCGGCGGAGGGGAGGGAAGAAAGGAAAGTTCCAACTCCCCTTGACAATCGAGCCAGTTTCTCACGCTTGAGTAAGGCGCACGAGCCAAGGCTGTCTGAGCGATTCTGGGCTCGGAAGATTGCCAAAATATTCATTCTTTTTGTATCTCCCCTTCTCCCCCTCCGTTTCCCCCGATTCTTGCTGGTACCGCCTCCAATCCATCGTGCGCGTGTCTGGAATTTTGTTCGAAGAGTTTTGGAGGCGTGCAAGGCGGTGAACTTGGATTCCAAGTTGTCGTTGGAAGTTACCCTTTTCGGAATACCCCGCCACCAAATAATCACAGCCTCCACACATTGACTCATTTTTTGGTCTCAATGCTCCAGGCTTTTCACAAGGTTCTCAAACGGCGGTTGGCGTAGGACAAGATTTGGATCTCCTCAATACATCCCAAATGTCAGTCCACCCCATTACCTATGCACTTTCTGACTGGCTATGAAATAGCACGGACAAAAGTTGATAACATGTTGGGCTATTGGTCGCATCAACCTCTCAGAGCCTGAATCTTGGCGGAATTGTGAGGGTCGTTGAGTGCGAGCGGGATGCCTTTCGAATGTTCTATGAATATTCTGCTATCTGTCTACAACACTCATGGGATGAATGCAGTTACGTCGAACCATGCTCAACTCTTTAATCGTCCATCTGTTCGCGGAGAAACTACCACCAAATCATCCAGCCCCCCCCCCCGATCTGCATCCGAAACACTTTCTACAGAACTCATATGCGAGATCTGGGTCCGTTCACGATAGGTCGTTGTAAGTACCTTTTCCATCGCTGGTTCGGTGAAGTCTTCATAATCCCTT
>Ga0307517_10013483_pt1 | contig 11088 bp, 6 predicted proteins | sample 23_EM_MG_FD_194515 | JGI IMG/M metagenome (GOLD analysis project Ga0307517, IMG submission 194515) | Populus trichocarpa ectomycorrhiza microbial communities from riparian zone in the Pacific Northwest, United States - 23_EM | ecosystem: Host-associated > Plants > Roots > Unclassified | place... | reverse complement strand
GCATTGCCATGAAGAACAAAAGGAAGTCGCAGTTTCTGATGGAAATCATATATAATGATGAGAAGCGAAATTCAAAAACTGAATTCATATTACGTGATGAGGATGATGGGTTTTTTGTTAAAATAAAAATAAAAAACCGACTTCCCCCTCATGGCAGATGATGTTAACTTCAAAAAATTTAATGTTGTTGATTCATGTAATGGCTTGAGATGTTTAGAAGATTTGCTTAGCTGAACCTTTGTTATTTGGAATCCTATACTGAGAAAGCATGCGGCCCTTCCCTTTCCTTGTATTGCTAAAACTGAAGATCTTTATTCTAGGGCTGTAGGGTTTTTGGTTTGATGTCAGAACTAGTGACTACAAGCTTGTCGATATTGTGCGTCTTCAAGATAATCTTCAGCCTCTGGTAAAAGTCTACGAGCTAAATAGAAACACGTGAAGGGAAATTGGCAGCACTCCCCAACTATTTGTAAACCGATCTTTCGCTTTCTTGAATGCAGCTCTCCATTGGCTTGGATATCGTAAAAAAGATGATCCATTTGACGATGTAGGCTATGTGAGGGTGGTATTGCTCGATACGACCAGCAAAGTATTCAGGGAGACGTAATTTCCAGAAGCTGTTGGTTCCAAGTCAGTAGTCATTGTGCATGGAAAATTGGATTAAAGTACAATTCACAATTATCTGCACAAATATGAATAGGTACTAGAGTTAAGGGAGAACGGGCAACTTCTCTTACTGCAAATTCGCCGATTGGTTTTGTATGATCTTCAAACTGTGAAAGAAAACTTGCTATCTGTTTTCCTCAGTCTGTACTGTTTTGGGGAGGGAATTATGTAGAGACTCTAGCCTTGCTGGATGGTTCTCAAGGGAGGTGTAACTCTTTGCAATATAATATTAACTCAGAAGAGGCCACTTCTCAACAACCGAAGAAGGAGAGAGTGATCCAATTGAACCAAACATATCTGAAGAAAACACATGTAAAAACACACACAGATACATGGTTACACAAACATATATTTTAAGAGATCCAGAAGACTTGGCAGAGAATAGCCATCTGAAGAAAACTAGGTTTTCTACCAAAAGGCGAAGCTAGAGGAGGGAGAGTCGGAGAAGATGTCAAACTATAGCTATATATCTTGTGAAAGTTTTGGAAGAATACTGGTAAGGTTGCCTGTTAAAGTCGCTCTGACGATTGAGGTGTGTTTCAAAATCACGGTGCTTTTTAATTAGTTGCCCTGCTTTTATTCCCAAGCCCCCCAACATTGCCATGAAGAACTAAAGGAAGTAGCAGTTTCTGATGGAAATCAGAAACTATAACAACGACAGCAATGAATTGAGATTTGAATACATATTACACGATAATAATGCTAGGGCAATAGGGTTTCGGTTTGATGCCAGAGTTGTGCATCGTTGTTATAAAGTGCAGCCTCTGGTATGAGCTAAGGAGAAGCAAAGTTTGCGGGAGAGATTTTTCATAGTGGATCGGGTGGTGGGAAGAGAAGAGATGGAGAGGTTAACGTTAATGTTTGACAAGGTGAATATTTGGATTTTGGAGTCAAGATTTTGGCTCCAGTATCCATCCCTTAATCCCTATTAGTTGGGTTGATTTCGATTTTAAAACCAAATCTAGAGGTTGGATTTAGAGAGCTTAGAGGCCATTCTTAACACACACACACACACACACAGTTTTTATCTTCTTCATAAGAAATTAAGCGAGCAGCCATTATCATGTGTCAGCTCACCTGTATTAAAAAATAATGCTACGTGCCTTGAAATATCTGTTTCGAATCAGTTAGTATATCAATTGAGATCACGTCCATTGATCTTTAATGATATTTTCATGCATTAAATGGAATTTAATAAGTTCTACGAAGTGTTCATCTTAAAATTTGAATATAAAAGGTTAAGAAATAGAGTAAATCTCACTAAACAGTAGACCGATCCCTTGAATTTATGTTTGATACCCAGTTATAGGGATATTTACTGAAGAAAATTGGAGCAAGCCTAAAAGGAAAGAAAAAACAACATTTACAACGTTCATTAAAGGAAAAAAAAATCGGGTCTCACATGGATTAAATTAGGTTGATATAACAAATCTCCTAATTTTGACTAAACTAATTGCAACTCTGATTACTTTATAAAACCAAGCCAAGACCCTAGGTCATCCAGGTCCTGGTTCAATTTATGGCTCGACCGGGTTTTACAACAATGGTTTAGGGAGAATGGAAAACTTCTCTTGCTTTTCTGCATTTCATCTATGCTGGTTGGCATGAACTCTATTAGACAGATGCAATTCTGTTTCATTTTCTTCCCTTGATTTCCACACTTTACTTTGCTTGTCGCTCTTTTTCGAAAGCTTTACCGTTGCATGTTGCATGTTGTTCAACTAATTCTGCTGGGAAGGTTCTAGGGATTCATTTGACTCTGGACACGCACTATTATTTGTAATATCATCTGTCTGCAAGTTAGCTATAGCATAAATGCACAGCCAAGACCTCCATTAAGCCAATTAGTCCATTGAGAGAGAAAGAAATATACGCAAAATCCATTGAAATAGATAGTTACTTATAATAGAGAGGGCAGAAGCCATGGCTAGAGAGGAGAAAAGGCCTGCTTCCAGTAACTTACCACTCCTATGTTCAAACTCCATCGTCAATATCATCACTACCGACCGTGGAGTGCATCTGATTTGTCAGGTTTACGATTTTTCAGGGTAACGATGACAAAGTCTGAATATCGTGGATGCCATAACTGTGCAACTGACTATCATTCTTTGATAAAAGGGTCGAGGACAATTAATGTTTTGCTGTCACCGAACCTGCTACTTTTAGCGAGGGTCAGGGAATTTTATTTCGAGGTTGAAGTAATTCGGAGACAAATGAGGAATCAACTTCGCCAAGCCTGTTAAGATGGACCAGGTTCATTAAACTAAGACAGTTCGTTTTGTTAGTGCAGTAGACTCTCAGTGTTTGGATTGGGGAATAACCTAGTATCAAGAACTCCTAAATAAGTCGATGACATTAACATGACAAAAAGGATAAAAAAGAAGAAGGGCAGTATTTCATTTCTTATCTAATTCATGGCATTGAATGTACATTCTTTCATCTCTATCACCAAATTTATATAACATGAATGGCAGCAAAAGCTGGACAAGGATCTTGGAATCTGCAATGATAGTTTAACCAAGTATATCATCGGAAACTAAGATACTTGCAAAACACTTAATCAGCCTCAACTGGCCCTGCTGCGTATCTTTGCATTACTGCTAACTGGCAACCTGCTGCAATGGTGGCCAAGCAATCTCATTATCATCTGTGTAACCCTGAACAAGGAAATCTGCACAGTTCTTTCGGCACCCATGGTTATAGGGGTTTCGGAAACGCCCATCTGGACCACGAAGATACCCATAACGAATAGCATTCGCAAGTTCATTGGTTGTGATATTCCGAGCTATCTGTAATATCCATGAAAAGTCTCCATTACACTTGAAACTTCAACCCAAACTAGTTTCCAATAATGCATGAGCAATAATCAATTCATCTTCTCCCGCCCCAAAAACACAAGACACAAGACAAGGAAAAAAAGAAGAATTGAAAAAGTCTTATCCCAAACTAATTGTAGTATCCATAATGGTTTAATTATTATGTCTGCCAAAACTTTGAGCAACAGTGGCAATTGAAGAATGTGACTGACATGTCTTCAGCCCATGGCAAAAGCACTAATAGGCGAAGACAAACTTTGCTAGCAAACAGGGTTTTAGTCCATTACCTGAGATGCCTGAGCTGTTGTTAAAGTAGTGGCAGCAATAAAAACAATCACGTCCAACACCAAAAATGCAACAACACCAGGATGATGAACTACCACATAACGAATCCAACTTTCTTCAATTTGCAATGACTGTGCAGCTGTCCAAACCCCTGTCATGACATAGAAATGGCAGTCACAAACTCCGCAATGAAATAACAGATATGGAATAGCAAAATAAAAGAATCCAAGAAATTGGAGATTAGTTGCCTTTCACCCAACAGGAAAGAATTCAAAGTAAATTTTTAGCAACCCACGCACTTTGAACTGCGATGATGCCAGCAAGAAACGATGATGAAGTTGCCAAGCATATAAAGATGAAAAAGTCTCGTTTGTTCCTCTGCAAGATACATGATGAAGACAACTGATGAGGTAATGAAGAGACAAAAGGAAATTATACTTCAGTGCAAAGCCATGCAAAGCATCTTACTTGCTGATTAGCCAAAAATGTACAGAATGGAGAGATAACATTGAAGGGCTCTTCTAATTACTACTAGAAGAGATCCTAATGATTGAAAATGGGCATACACCCAGAGAACAAAAGTTCATAGACTTTCTTGTCATCTTCGGATTGTAGAATAGTGATGTCACAAAATATTGTATGATGAATTAGTTACATCAATTGTGGTATTTCCAAAGGCTGTATTAAGATAAGCGAAGGGACATCAAGTGGCCTTATTTGTTATAGATATCCAAGCAAATGACATCATACAGAGAAACCAAATATTTCAATCAAAGATTCCAATAAAAGGCATCTCATGAATCCACATTATATGCCATAATTACCAGGACCGAAACAGTAAAGCTCAATTTCTCACCTTGCCAACACAATTAGATATCCATGGGCAATGATGGTCAAACTGCTCTATGCAGCGTTTGCACGTAGGGCAGTGCTTACAGCGAACAGGTCTTATTATCTGAAAAGTTAATTGAAAAAATACTTCTTTAGTTGAGATAGCATTTCAATCCTCTTAAACATAAAAATTAGAAAATTAAAGGTCCAACTACTTGACCTTGCATGTAGGGCAAAGCTGAGACCAATTCCCTGTCCATACTGAGGAGTTGTTCAAATCAATATTCAACAAGGGATCCTGCAAAACATCAGGTAATGATCATCAAAAAGAGAGTGAAAAAATGATAGAAATGAACCTAGCCATGAATTTGGACAGCTTTGACCATAATCTTGTAACCATTGACCAACTGGTAACAAAAGCCAGCCCACCAAAAGAGGAATACAGCACAGCAGAGCAATTCAAATTTTTGCCTAGCTAACAGTTACCATAAACTAGCAATAGACCTTCAGTAGACAAAACACTTTACTAAACGAACAATGACAAAAAATCTAAACAGAGATACTGCATACCTCTGAATCAGTATCTTTATTCAAATCTCCAAGTCTTTTGATGAAACCCGGGTCTTTACTGCAGAGAAAGAACATGAAAAAAGAAATTTCTGGAATAAAAATTTTGAGGAAGTGAAAGGGTAGCAGCGTACATTCTATGATAAGTGTTTGCAAGTTGAAAAACCACAAATTTAAACAAGCAGATTCCAGTGTAACTGCAATTTAGCTTTTAAACAGGATAGTTAAATAGACAGTCTGCAGCAAACTTCAGGTTAATGCTTCAGCAAAGGATGCCAGGCATAAGGGTTAATTGCACAGAACGTATTTTGTTAATAACATCTTGTGATCACAAAGATTTGATCAGCAGAATGTGAAAGATGTGGAGGATCTTGGAAAGCAAAATATGCATGCTGACCGTGTTGGGAAGGAAACCAAGTTCAAGGTATCAGCGGCAAAAGTCAAAGCCAACTAAATTTTTATGGCTCTACAAAATCCACAAAAGAAACAAATATTCCAAGCAAAACCCAACCAGTATTAGTAGCAGAGAGATATTACCTACTGCACCTGTAGAACATAATAATCGAAACAAAAGCTAGAGAAAGAGCAGTCCATCCCCAAAGTCCAACAACAGCAGTTACCTTTGGAAGGTTTGGAGCTACCATGCAAGTGAGGTGAATCATGATTAGAACAGAATTTATGTCCATCGCGACATAAAATTGAAGTACAACAACTCACTTACCTGCAATAACTGAGTTGATGAAGAGGAATATGAGAATGAGTATAATGGACAATAAGATAGGAGCAAAACCAACATCTCCCATCTTCCCACTACGAATTTTGTCTTTCCAGTGGTTGCTTTGCGCCCGCTGTGCATTTGACTGAATAAAATCAAGAGAAAATATATGAAAACTTTCCCATTATTTTTTAAGATCTAGATGCTCTAAAGACACAATCTTTCAGAACATGGTGAAACTAAATCTCAGACAGCAGTTGATTAACAACACTGAATTTAAGACAAACAGAAAGAAAGTTTTTTAAATGTACCAACTCAATAGCTACAGCAAATGACATTCTATTAATAATCATTTTCAAGACATCTGTGCAGATATAAAGTCACCCATTGAGCCAAAAAGATTCTATCTTTCATGAAAAAAATTGTATTACTCAGATTGGTGGTGAATTCTTCCATCTCTGCTTGCCTTTTCTTCAAAGAATTATAGCCCCACCACAAAATTTCAATACACAATATACATGACATGATCTCACCTGATGAAAAAAAATAATGTATGGTTTGTATAGGTCCATCCTAATACAGTAATTAGACCAAAGCCAGTAATGCACAAGACACTTCAAAAGGTGTCCGGCACTTCCTCTCAAAGAGAATAAAATAAAGAAAGGACATCAAAGAAGGTGGTGCAATGATTCAAACTACTAGATGACTCCTCCAGTATAATGCAACACAGCACAAAATTTTCAACTGCAAGATACATTGTTCAGTAACATGGTTAAGTTAATATTTAAGAGGGTTAAGACTCATAACAACTAAGTGCAAGCAAATTCCAGCAACTCATCCCAATTTCACCACGATCAATCATAGCAATTTATTCCCAATATCGACCATAACAAAATGTTCTGCATATTTTGTTCAGTAACATGCAAAAGTTGACATTTAGGAGGGTTAAGACTTATGAGAACCAAGTGCAAGCAAATCCCAAAAACTTCCAACTTTCACCATAGAAAATCACAGCATGTTATCTCCTAAAGTTCACCACAAAAAAAAAAAAAAAAAAACTTTAATATATGGCTGAATCAGACCATTTTCCCCAATAGGACACCAACAGGTCTCACATCCCTATAGATGCTCACAATGGAATGTATTGGTTTAAAGTTATCTGCATGTCATTCTACCGATGGTAACATCGATATAAAGTACGTACGAGGAAAAGGGCGATATGCCGATGACCTTTATCAGATGCAATCTGAGCAGGAGTAAATCCAGCTTTATCTTTCACAGCAAGTTCCTGCTTTGTGCCAGCATGTACAAGAATAGTGCATGCCTCTATATTTCCTCTTAATGCAGCCCAGTGTAAAGGGGTACAACCTGATACAATTGGACATTCAACGTCAGCACGGTTCTATAGATGTATAGTAAAATGGTTGATTATTGTCAAGAGTAATAAAATTGAAAATGCCAAAATGGGATACAATTATAAGGAATTTAACATAAGTTAATAATCTTCATGTATATGTGGTATAGTTTTTAATCGCCAAGAAAAAAAAGGTGATATAGTATTTCTATATTACACTACTAATGGCCTTGATTCCATAAATCATATACCATTAAATCTTAAAATATGAATATACCAAGAACCATAAAGCTAACAATAAAGTTTGAGTGCAATGACAGTTCCAGAACTCCAGCAACTGCATGTGACAAAATTATGTCATTCAACTTAGCTCCACTCCGCCTCCTCTACAAAACTTTGACAACAATTGTGAGGAATCATTGCAGCTATCCTCAGCCTATGAGTATATCAGAATAGAAATGTGTTTGTCTATATTAATCCTGCAAAACTCATCTCCAGATATATTTATTAAAAGGATCCACATCTTGGTTTATCATTTAGAGACCATGTATAATTAGCATATTGAAATATGAGTACGTAATTGCTTCCTGTTTTCCTTCTCGGGAACATGCTCCTGCTGACTTGAAAAACATGTTCATCATTTCATTTTTTTGATGTCCCTAAGTATTTCTTTCCACTGGAATATATGCTTGAGCAAATAATATTTGTTAAATTCACAAAATTGTCCTCAAAGGAAATAATAAGAAATTTGAGAAAGCAAGCATATGACAACTGAGTAAAATAGTGATCATCACAGCCAATACTAGGTGAATTCCAAAGGAGATGAAGAATTACAAGATAGGATTCTAGTGTGTTCTGACAATACCTTCTCGATCTTGTCTCCCTTGGTATGCGTCTCGAAATAGAAGTAGTCTAATTGTATCTGCATAACCCTTATAAGCAGCCCTGGTTCATTATAACACAAAAATAAGTTTTCCACTAGTTCACACATTTTCAATAGAAATATACTCCACATGACTCCATCAACTCTAAGTTGCTAAGTCAGGAAATACCATTAAAACTTATTATCTCTTTGACACTAAAAATACCGTTTGCAAAACTAGAATTTCAGTTACAAACAGATCTCGTCTTATCTGTTAGCATACACACGCGCACACAAACCAATTCAACTAGCACTATATCATTGACATGCATCACCAGAACAAAGAGCTGTAGGTTTTAAATATAAACTCCCCACACCATATCCTTAAAACATACCAATGAAGAGGGCTCCTCCCTTCGTTATCAACTGCATCAAAATCAGCACGATATTTTGCTCCAATGTGATTCAAAAAGCCTGTTTGTCCGTACTGAGCAGCTACATGAACTGCCTACAGCACAAAGTGGCATACATTAAAACAATACAAAAAAAATCAGAATACTGCCTGAAATCAGTCACAAAAATATCAGCCGAACAGGTTACTAAAACAGGATAATAACAAAATGCAAAACATTTTTACCCGATACCCATTAACATCAGCTGCTTCCACTCGTCCTCCATTCTGCAAAAGCACATCTGCCACCGCAATTGAACCTCTAACTGCCGCCCAATGCAGTGCTGTTTGCCTCACATTATCATGTTGATTTACATCTCCCCCGTGCTTCAAAAACATACAAATGAGATTACCAAAAAATAATAGTAGTAAACACACCAATCAAATGCAATTATACACTGAACACATACTCACAAATTACATCAATTTAAATAAAAAAATTAAAAAAAATGAAAACTTTACTCTTGCAATACCTCAATTATGTATTGGGCAACGTCGGGGAAATTGTTAAGAGAGGCCCATTGAAGAGCGTAATAACCATTACCGTCAGGGGTAGAGAGAGAAGCTTTATCTTCTTCGACAAATTTGCGTAATTTATCGAGATCACCGTAAGCAGAAGCAGAGAAAACATCGATCACGTTGGCCGCGACGCCGTTTGGGATTTGTTTGGATTCTGATGAAACTATCTCGATCTCTGAAGATGCCATTGGAGAATATCAGAGCTTTAGGGTTTAGTTTTCGATTTGATAAATAAATTAGGGTTTCTAAGATTGGGAATTTAGGGTTTATGGTTCCCGATTTGAACTCGGAAATGACAGCAACGCGTAGTTGCTAGTGTTCAGGGGATGATAATTAGGTTTACCTAGGTTTACGCGCCAAGTATATGACCCAATGTTGTCTTTATTAAGAGTGTATTTTGTATTGTAATAGCTGTCGTGGTTGTGATTTAAAAAAATTGTTTTATAAAAAATATTTTTAGTTGAGGTTAATTTAAAAAAATAGATGTTTGGTTAAAACTGTGGTTGAAATTAAAATCGAAGAAAAAGTAATTTAATATGTTTGGTTAATAATGCTTTTGAAATTAAAGTTATAAAATAATTTTAAAAAATATATATTAATATTGATGGTTTTAAATTTAAATATTGTAGAATTAATTACTCCTATTACATCATGAAATAAATAATATTTTATATAAAATATTTTTTATTATTCCATTAAACTATTTATAATTCCATTACGTACAAAATTCATCTGATAAGAACTACAGTTTCATAATATTTTGAGTGTGTAATAAAATTAGATAAAATATTATCAGGTATAAAATTGATATTATAGTGCGAGTGAATTTAATTCACTATATACTAGTTTTTCGGGAAAAAAAAATATTGTTCACATCACAATACGAATGAATTTAATTCACTCTAAACTAGTTTTTTAAAAAAAAATTAATAAAATTAACAGTAAAAAAAAAAGAAAGTTTGTGAACAGTGCAAGTGAATTGCACTGTTCACGTGAATAGTGCAATTCACTCTTAAACAGTGCAAGAAAATTACACTGTTCGTTATTTTTCAAGTGAACAGTGCAAATCTCTTGCACTGAACAGTGTATGCTACACTGTTTATGCTAATTAAAATTAGCATGAACAGTGAGCACAAAGCAGCAAAATGATGCTTCTTCACGGGACCCATACACAATAAAATATGTTTTTTTTTTTTACTAAAAAGGTTACATCTGCATTTTAAACAAAACACAGACACAACCTCGTTACCAAACAGAATCTAAATGACTAGGTTGTTCTGTTCTTGGTTGTCCGATCAAAAAATCCGACAGTTTGTAATTAAGGTGTGTCCTTGAGCAGATTTTTGAATTTTGAATTATTAATTAATGTTGTTTACTTTGAAATATATAATATTGTATGTAGAATAAATTCAAGAGTGTGGATTAGTGTAGGAGATTTGCACCCTTTTTCAGTTTACAGCGCCTAAAAATATTGTTAAATTATATTGCATCTACTAGAGGTAGGGTGAGTTTTTAAGAGTGTTTAAAAAATAATTTAATTGATATAAAAACTAATTTAATAATATAAAAATATTTTTAAATTGCTTTGAATATGAGGGTGAGTTTTTAAGATTGTTTTGAAAAAATAATTTAATTTTAATTGACATAAAAACTAATTTAATAATATAAAAATATATGCATATCATGCTGAGTTTATTATATACTTTTGAGTTGTGTTATTAGTAGATGGTCAGTAGTAAGAGTTTAGGACCAAGGGGTTTGCTTTCCATGTGGTTTCAAGTTCAAATCATGTGGTTGTTAATATGATGGTCACTGGAAGTTTATATGGTCATTAACTTCAGGGCCCGTGAAATTAGTCGAGGTACACACAAGCTGACTCGGGCACCTATGTTAATAAAAAAAAATTCATTTACAAAAATCTTACATAACTTTCAAAGTAAAACTTCGACCAATCATCAGTAGTTGATAAAAAATTAAATAAAAATAAAACAATAATGGTCGTGTAATTCAGACATCCTAGAA
>Ga0307517_10013479_pt1 | contig 11089 bp, 12 predicted proteins | sample 23_EM_MG_FD_194515 | JGI IMG/M metagenome (GOLD analysis project Ga0307517, IMG submission 194515) | Populus trichocarpa ectomycorrhiza microbial communities from riparian zone in the Pacific Northwest, United States - 23_EM | ecosystem: Host-associated > Plants > Roots > Unclassified | place... | reverse complement strand
ATGGAAAGAGTTATGAATTTATCATATTGATTTATATGGGTGCAAACCTTCCAAATTAGGCTTTTGATCATTCTAAAGTTCAAAAAGAGTAGAAGGAATAGATTTTAAGGGTATAAGATAAGTATATAAGTAGTAGTTAGTAGTGCATCCCTTCAAGAAATTAATTCATAAGTTAGTTTGCATCATCATTGACCTAACCATATCTAAAAGTGTGTGATTCTTTTTTTATACAACATCATTTTGTTATACAGTGCAAGGAATTATCAATTGCTTACGTACTTCTTTTTCCTCACGTGGTTCTTTGAATTGTTCTAATAAATAATTTTGGCCTTTATTAGAGTAAAGAACTTTTAAATTTCTCTTTTTTTTTATTTTTGATTCTCAGCATCTGTTACAAAGCATTTGAAATAACATAAAGGCCTTAATTGCTGAGATAACAAATACATAACATCATACTATGAGTAATTATTTATGAAAGTTAGGAAAAAAAAAGCTCTAGTATGGCCTCACATTTATAGGTCCACCAATATCTAAACGGACTAACTCTAATGTGTAATTTGTCCTCTTAGCCTTACTAAAAGGCTTTTTATTACTATTTTCTATTAAACATGGATCATACATATAGGCTTATTTTAGCAAGTGAGTTTTAAATTCGTTATTTAGTTAGTATAGTTAACATTTCTTGTCCTATATATCCCAATCTTGGATACCATTTAATTAAATTAGACATGATATTAGAAGAGATGAAAAAATTAATTAAAGCAATATTATTATTCTAATACAAGAAAAATCAGGTAACTAATTAAATCTATAAAACTCATCACCTAAATAAATATCTAATTTAGTGCCTTCTAAATAAAAATAAAACCCTAAATATAGCAAAGCTAAAATTGATAACACTTTTTTTATCTACCAACTCTTTGCGCAAAATTTGCAGTATCATCAATTATCTACCAACTCTTTTGTTGTCCTTTTTATATAGGCCTAAATGCCTTATATTATCTAGTTTGGGCTACAAAAAAAGTAGTGTGGCTCATCTTTATGTACTCTACTTCAAGCTCAAAATGTCTTTGAATATTATTAAAGATTCTGAAACCCTCATTATGCATTACCATCATTTTTATACGGCTCCAAAAGGATTAAATAGGAGCTTAATAAAAATATAAATTATTGTTAATCAATAAGGTTATAACTAATCTCTTATAACACTCTAATTATTATGGACATTACCCTAATGTGTTCTGCCATAAAAAAATTTTGGGTCTATCATATATTGATTAAATTTAAGGATCATGGCTTACAACACAATTGCTATTATGTCTATTAAAATGGAGAATATCACACTCACCTAAAAGAACACATTATGAGTCTTATTTTAAAATGATATAATTTTGTGTTTATATAACAATTGCACATCAAGAAAATTATATATCAATCATACATGTTGAATATACTTTTAAAAATAACAATTATATAATTCTCAATTATCATGCCAGATGTTGTTACTAATTGTTGACCCCACAAAAAAATCAAGAAAAGAAAAACAATAGAAAAACAAAATCCAAAAAATACAATAGTAAACATGAGAAGACAACAAAGCATCAAGAATTAGATCCTGACAACTCTTTAACAGATTATAAATCACAGCAGCCCAGTTAGCTTAATGAAAAAAAGAAAACAAAAAGGATTGGGCGCAAAAGCAAAGTGACCCAATCTAAGCAAACAACAGAACACATCATCATTAAAATGGAAAAAAAATAAGAAAATGGCAAAGAAAGTCAAGATGATAGAAGAAAAGGGAGACAATGGAGTACAAAAGGGGGGGAAATAACAACAAAGATGCCCAAAGAAGAGCAAAATGTAAAAAAAAAAAGGCAAAGTTCCAAAACAAATCCTAGCCCGTGCAAGTGTGCAAAAACCTGCACAGGTGATGGGCATCCTCCAGGCACATAAACAAAACACCTGAAATAATTTTGAAGACCAACGCGCATAGCATACCAGATATTAATTGAAAATCAATGTTATAACTTGGCATGATAACAAGTGCATGTTGTGGGTTGTATGTTTTTCTATAAAAGGGTTGAAAATATAACTTAAGATCCTGGGGTCTGAATCTAGCCATTGGTCCTCTATTGAAAAGGTTGTGAGTTTCAATAATTCGGTCGATAACAGATGGAAAGAATACATAGAAACAACGCAAATGACCAATCAAGCTAGCCAAAGTAAGTTATATGATCTAAAATATTGTGATGGTGTTACCAGCTGAGCTGAAGAGGGAGAAGAAAAAGAAGGTTACCTTTCAAATTCAAATTAAGTTATTGTTATAAGCTTACACACCATTTCATTATTTTCTTAAGATGCACTGTTTTGTTATTTTCTTAAGACGCATCGTTTTGTTTAGAAAGAAATCTTCCACATTCCTATAGGTGCTGGGGGAATTGTTCTAGAATTGTTATTCAGTTATATAAGTGTAACAAACTGCATAGGAGAAGGCAGGAAAAGAAATGAGAAATGAATGACACTCCTGGAATTCAGGAAGACCAAGAAATCACCTTTCCTGCTAACTACCACCCATAACCTCCATGGCTAAACACTGAACCTTATTGTCTCTCTCACGATTCCGTTCAACCTTCACCATTGTTGGACTGAATCCAGATTGGTTCCTTAAGTATCCCATGCATAACAGATGGCTTAATCGAATCCAGAATTAGTAGTTCAATACACAAAAGCCTGAAATAAACCTGGTTGTCCATGATATTGAAAGGTGAAATAGCCTTCTAGGCCTAGTAAGGGAAATTAATAATATCTCAGTTGACCACAAGACCCTAGCAAATGGAATGTGGTGGTTATATAATCTTTTTTTGTAAGAAATTTCCAGCAAAACAAAGATCAAACCTTCATGGTGTTAACCGTAATGCCAGAATACCCTTGGACAATTGAGCTAATATCTGATGAAAGCAAATGCTTTTGAAGCTACAGATGATCACTGCCAACCATCAATTTGTCTTTCCTATGCCACTTATCAGCCTCCCAAGTGCACTTAGACTCCACAACCTTGCCAAATTATAATTTCCTTTTAAGAGAAACTAAATAAGAATCAAGATTCCATAAAGCAATAATCCTATAAAGCACATCTATAGCAACATAAGAAGTTGTAATCTCCTCATAAAATGTATCTTCTTCCTTGTCAACCCCCATTAACTGTTTAAACATGTGACCTCGTTCATTACACCGAAAACACTATACATCAAAAAACCATAAATCTCAATCTCTAACAAATCAAACGCTAAAGGAAGTATTCAAGAAAAAAAAATCAATTATACGAAAGGATATAAATTTTTTTAAAAATAGCAATTAAAAAAATGTGAATGGAAAAAAAATTCGAGAGCAACTACAAAGTTTTGATTGGAGAGTTTAAATTGAAAAGAAAATTACTTCAACAAAAGAACAAAAAAAAAATCAAAAGAATGAGAACCAAATTGGAAAAATAATATACTATAAATTTGGATTGAATGATATAATTGAAAACCAATAAAACTTTTACAAAAGGGCCAATGAAGAAAATTAAAAAAAAAAATCAAAAGAAATTGGGAAAATAATATATGAAAAATTAGGATTGAATGATGAAATTGAAAATAAATAAATTTTTTATAAAAAGACCAAGAACAATAATCAGAAATCAAAAGAATAAGTATTAAGGTTAAAATATTAAAAACAAAAAGGACAAACTTGTAATTCTTAAGGGATGAGAGAGAGAATAAGAAAAAGAAAAGAAAAGAAAAGTCCACTAGCAGCAAATCGTCTCACCGCCTCCAACACACATCATATCAATAGGAAAAGAACACTATGACGCTTTCAATGACACAACAAAAGAGCATTTTCTGTCATTGAGAGTCGCCATACGAGTCGCCCAAAATACATGGACGCCTCCCACATGATGGTGCGACACGTGCCAACAATTTTCTCCATTTAATTAATAATTAATTTCTATAAAAAGATCAAATCTTCCTCCATGAAACTGGCAATAACAAAAAAAAAAACATCAATGTGAAAAGATCAAAAGACGACTGGACGCATGGTTTAGTTACTTTGATTTCAAGGGTAAACATGTCATTTTACTATATTTTAAAAAATGAAAAAAAAAACATAGATTATTTTACCATGCTATAACAAATTGAAAAGACATTCATATTTTCTTGTAAATTCTTTAATGACTAATGATCTATGTAAAAAAACTAAAATACCTCAAACACCAAGGTTATTGGGTTTTTTTGAGAAGGGAAAAATCCTAATTATATGTGTGTAATGAAAATGCCTACAGTTTTAGCTTTTTTATTTTTTACTATATTAAGACAAAAAAAAAAGACCTTCTAAATATAAAACAGAGAGTACAGGGATTATATGAAAACATTAACTCTATGATTTAATATTTATTTTAAAATGAAATCCAGGCCGAAGAAATAGCTCTTTACTGTGTAATTTAACAATTTGTGACATAAAAATAAAAAAAAAATGTTAATAACATGTATTGGGAGATGATTAACAGCCAAAAAAAACCCTTGTTTTTTTTTTTTTTTTGATGATAAGGGTTCTCTACCAAAATTAAGTTATTTTTAGTATAAACCCTAAAAATCAAAGAAGGAACCAACCTCCTTAAATACCAAATTAATTCCTTAGAGTTACTAATACAAAACTTGACATCCTTTTATAGACATCTATAATTGTAGATTAAAACCATGAATATGATGGCATGCCATGCTTTCATTTCACACTACAGGTCTGATGCTGGAAAGCTTCAACTGTGCAAAATGCAAAGAGAAGAAGAACATCTCTCCCTGTATCCGCACACGTGTGAAAATGACTTGAATGAAAGATGAGATAGAATAAAATAATAATAAATAGGATAAAACGTCAAAACACAACGGAGCTTCAGCAATAAAATTTCAAATACCACTACAAAATTTTCAAATTTCAGGAAGCATGAAGCCTATGAATTTATTTTCGTGTATGATCAAATTCTAGCTTCATGCTGACTTTGGACGGGCTTGAACTCCAAAATTTTGAATTATTTTTAAATAAAATTTATTTTATATTTTCAAAGCTTCAAATAATTGAGTCGATGCAAATTACTCTCCTCGGTTCGACATGACCCTAACTGGTCAGCATCAGCACACCACCACAAATCCAGATTTCCAATCCCTCCCACCAACCCAAAACTGAAAGAATACCAATCAGTATGCAACTTCTTGAATAAACATCTTCTTTCCAGGGGATTTGCTACTACAAGTTACAACTAATTGCATGGGGCACAGGTTCCTCACGCAATCTAATGACAGAAAAAATACGGCTAATTTCCTTCGAGTCATTGCACAAACAAGGATGCAAATTGGCCGGTGGCTCAACCTACGAGGTCTAGTTCAAGAACTCACATTAAACGATCACATCAGCAGGAAAAGAGGAGAGCATATAAAGCAGCCCTTAATTACTGCAATTATCATAGCCATAAATGGTTGTCATTGTCATCGTGAACAACAGAACAGGCACACCAAGTTTTATGAAAGCTGGAAATTTATGAGTAATTATCATCTCAGGAATGGATAGATAGCTAAGAAAAGCATAAAAGGAGGTGAACAACATTTGATCCAGCTGCCCTTATTCCTCTTCCTCGGCCTCTTCCAACCAATTAACGAAGGGCTCCAGGGCCTTCACAAAGGTTTGTCTACAAATTTCCCAAGAACAAGAGAGAGATTAGCTTCATTAATGCAGCACAAAATGTCAAATTAAGAATATAATAAGCTAAACTCATGTTAAATATAAAGAAGACCAGACCAAACACGCAATGTATATAGAATTGGTATGAAACCAAGCCACTCTGCCTTTCCATGTCATAATGGAAGGTTAAATAATGCATTTTCAACTCGTAAGAAAGATGTTATACCAGGTTTTCTGTTTTTTATTTCTAATTATTATTGCGCTACAAATGAAGAATTCATCCCACTGTATGCCTTATTGATCCCCTCAGATTTTAATGAGAACAAAGTGATTTAAAGAATATAGAGCTTAATGCCAGTACAAGATGCCAAAAGTGAAGAAACTTGATGGAATGAAGTGAATTACACAGCACACCTCCAGAGAATTTATTTTTTTTTTCTAATTCAGTTAATAATGAGCCTTGTTTGTTTTTATGTTGCCTGATAGAGTTTATGAATTAAGCTTGCATACCTGCCCTTGGGGTTTGTTCCTTTGCGGAACCAATGCAGAATGGTGTCTTCTGCAAGCACATCCTGATCATAGAGAGACCTCACTATCTCAGGAAATAGCTTCATCAACTTAGCATCCTCATAGCATTGCATCTGGACTTTATACACGAGTTCCAACTCAAGTTTTCCATTGGTGCAGAATGTATTTAAGAGTTGAGCCCATGTCTTTACCTGCTTGATGAAAAGAAAACCCGTCACAAAGACAACATTATTTCATTAAAATTACAACTGGTGACCTATTCAATAAAATGAAATGTAGTTGCCACAAGTTGACAGGGAACTTCACACTTAAATAAATGTATCCAGGTAACACGCAAGATCTTTAAAATCCAGCTCTCCTTTTCTTCACATATATACAATTAGTCCACCAAACTACATGCTGAAATAAGGTAGCCTTGACATGAAATGTGAAAGCACTCGAAAGTTCACAAAAATATTGCCCCGGTAACCATAAGAAATTCAAGGCAAAAGGTAAACAAGAATGGCTACCCTAGGATTTGAGATTTCACTGTAACTTGAAACTCAAACCAATTGATCAATAGAAGAAAAAAAAACAAAAAAGTCCTATGAAATTTAATTTTTTTCTTAAACAACTCTGGACAAGACAACCCACTTAGGAAAAAAAATATCAATAGGCTAAGCCTTCCTACCATGTCATGCACTCAGTAATCAGCATGTTATGAAAAAAGAGAAATTCTCCGCATGAACCAACATTACAATTGTACACAAGAACCAGTTAACAAGAAACTTGGTGTCTCTAGGTAAAGACCAGCATAAAACAAGCTTCTAAATGATCTCATGGAACTTAAAATAAAATGTGATCAGCAAATGAAAACTACTTGCAAGTATAACAAGTACAAAGAAAAAATAGGATCAAATCTAGTTATGCAAACAACAAAAGATGCAAAATTATTGTATTTTTGTGGACAAGGGTATTTCTGTCATTTCCAGATTTGTTAATAATCTGTATAATTCTCTAGGTCTGGGTTTTATTTGTATTTTATTAGCTCTAAAGTAATTAGCTTTACTAGGTTTTTCCTTTCCTAAATAAAACCATTAGTATTTCTTAAATAGGATAATAAATCCTTGTTGGAACAGACAGAGCCTTTATGAATAAAATTTCCAGCAGTTTGCTTTTGATCGAGCAACTCAATCTTCTCTTAGGTTGCTTCCTATGAATACTAGGTGTGAAATCACATTCCAGGAGAAAACACAACACGCATCAATAATCACTAAACAGCCTCCCAAAAATACCTAATCAACCCTACAACAATTACCCATCAAAGTAAAATCCCCTAAAACTCAATTATATTACTGTTCAAACAGCACCTAAATTCAGACCCAAACATCCCCCTAAGTTGTCCTGCATCTAGTCAATTTTCCTTTCCAACTGAAGAGAATTCCATTCATTTGCGTCAACCTGAGGTCATTTTCCATTTTCCATAGATTAAATGGAAAATGACCTCAATGTTGTTCATAAAATGAGTTAAAAACAAGGTTGTGCTTAAGCCATACCTGGCGCAAAGCTGAATTGGCATTCTGCTGCTGATTCTTGCCAGACCATTGAACAGCATCCATTAATACATCCCACAAAATACGCACAATTTCGATGTCTGGTAGCTTAGCATCTTTAACTCGTTGTTTCACAGTGTCTATGACTTCAGATATGTCAGCTTCCTCTGCTATCTGAGTTGTTAATGCAGATTTCATTTCCTTCAACTTCACCTCAAATATTTTCTTTTCATTATATTCAACCAGAGGTATCAGTCCTTCCTTGCTGAAAATCAACAATGATTAGATATAGACAAGTTCCAGATTATAAGTAAAAAAAAAAAACAGTAACAATGAAAGAAAATGCATGCCAAAACAAGTGCTAGGGAAGCACAAAGACTATAGATTTGCACATGCTTTGAGAACAAGAGAGTTTTAGATGGACAAGTTATCATGCAATTGTATATACAATTCATTTGTGCATAATTTATCTTCCTTGAACTCTTATAATCATTTCCATCTAAGTGAAGATTTTGAGTGCATCATTGGAACATATAAGCCAAAGAACTTAAATTGACAAAATTGTACAAAAAGTCAATTGGGAAAAATTAGTATCTCAAAATCTAAACATGGAAAAAATTATCACGGAGTTAATTCACTAAACAATAAAGAGAAAAGCTACTTGTATCAAAACTTGCCTACCACATATCATGACCAAAACCAAACAGCATCACACCAATTATTTCACAGCAAACATTTTAGTTATCTTTTTCTTTGGCAAATTTCATTGAGCATAGAAACTACCACTACTTTTCTGCTTTAAGCTACAACTATGTTTTAGTTAATGTTTTGTCAAGGGAGATCAACTGACTAACATTTTCATCAAAACTTCTCAAGACATACAACGCACCCAAAAATACACAAATCACCAAATCTCACCACACCTGCACAATACCAATGTTGGGCCCAAATATTTGTTAGATCGAACATCTATAAATTACCTTTGTTATCTCAGCGAAAAGTTTTTCCACCGAAATAATTAATAATGATTAAATGAGTAAAACCATTCAACTCCAATCAGAAAAGCTGAAACATGTCAGGCTCTATTCCATTCCCAGATAATGAAGCAACACACCATTGATCACAAATGTATTCGCCAATTTCCAAATTCAACCACCAAAATTGTATTTATTTATTTATTTCCAAAACAATGAGATCTTACTATTTGCAAATGACAAGAATACAGTCCATTTCTGGAAATGACCAAGGAGGAAGCCGTCATCCAAAGACACATCACAAATTCCATTGTAATCGGGCAGTTAAACAGGTGACGAACTGAACCACAATTCTCCACATGAAACAACTAACAAGAAAAAGACTAAAAAATTGAGCAGAATCCACATGTACCAAAAATTCATGTATTGTTTCCATGGCCATGAAACATTATATATCCTATCTGCAACACAAAATCAAAGGGTTTAAAAGGCTAAATCCACAAATGCAATAAAGACCCACAACAATTTCATCAACCAGCATTACAAAGTGTAGATTTGCATTTAGAAATACAAAAAAGTTTAAAAATTGCAAGAAAATTATAAATTATCTCAAAAAGGATTTCATTCTGCTATCAAGGAGGGAGTGAGGGAAAACTCACGCGAAATGCTCAGAGAAACCTTCAGCAGATCGCTTTGCGGATGGGAAGAACTCCAGAAGGTTTTCCTCCATTTTTCCCCGTTTCAGAATTGAAATCAGATCATCAAGGCTATTATCAACCAGATACACCTTGAAGAAGTCTGTTATAAATGAAAGAACTATCCCTTTGGACACAAGGTTATCCTTAAGCAAAGGCTGGAAAACAGTCTCTGGTGGCAGCCCAGATAATTTCTGGGAGAATGCAAGTGCCGTGAAAATGGCCAGCTTCTTCCTTTCATTTTCTTCAAAAAGTTCCAGCGACTGCAGGAATCTTCGCATAACATTTTCAAGGTTCTTTATGAGAAATGGCCTGCGCCTCAGAATTTTCTGTATGTAGATTACAGATGGTAAAATGACTTCCCGTGTAGGCTCACAATCTATTATAGAGTAAGGATGGCGCTCCCCTTCATCAGGTTTTGTTGTGCCAGGTTGTGTGCGGCCTCCTGTGAAAACAACCTGCATGTATATATGATAAATTAGATTGGCTGAGAATTTAAGAATTCACTTCAGGTGAAAATATAAGGACACTGTTATTAACATATTTCCATATATTGCATAGATTAGCATCTTCATTACTAATGTTGAGCTGATGCATTTTAGCTCTCAACAACATTTCCTTTGGCATTTAGAAAAGAGAAATCAAGTTAAAAAACAATTGAACTTGGAACTCGAAGGTAACTTGTAGAATTAGTATAGCATGATTCTATAAAACACCCCATTTCCTGCAAAAGTAATCCCATGCTTGCAAATCCAAAGTATTTGACCCTGCATTTTTTAGCAAGATGCTGCTTTTATGTTCTACAAATAGACCACCGGCAAGTATATGCAAAAAGATATAACTTCCCTTAAATCAATTTTTTTCACTAGGATCAACATTCTTGAATCCAAAAAAAAAAACCAATAAAACTAGCAATGAAATGTTCCCTTCGATAAAAGTAGATTTATAATAAATGGAGAGCTTGCCTCAAAAAAGGTGTCACCGTATCTTGAGAAGTTAAGGTCTGAGGATTCAATGCTCTTAGCAACAAGTTCCTGCACATAGGGAATATCAATAAGAGCCAAGAACATGAACCAGTCATGCATACTCAGACAACAAAAAAGAAAAGGCGGTTAATGTATATAAGATTTAGAAACAACAAGAGAAAAGGAAGGCAAGAAAGAAAGAAAAAGGAAATTACCAAATCACCAGCATTATCCAAGTATATCTGGACCACTGCATCAGCAAATGCTGCAGGGTCCAGTGGTGCAGCGATATTCCGTTTGCGGGTCTTAATCCGCGTGCCACTGAAAGCAGGAAGGTTGAGTCAAGAGGTATTACATAAAACAAATATATGAAAATCAAGACATCCAAAACAAGAACAGACACGATAAATTTTTTAACATATACTGGGTCCATAAACAAGCAGCATAAACTAAAAACTAGAAGTGTGATAAACCTATTTCAAATCTGAATTTGAAGACTGAAATTTGATCAGTATCGGTACTAAATCATTCAACAAAATGATAAACAATTAAAAAAAAAAAAAAAAACCAATTCACTGACTAGGACCCAGGAACCGGAACTCTCCCACTGATTATTGCATGTTTGTCTTAGAATACATGATCATATCCTATAATTTAATTGGGAAATAGCCAAAGCCAAAAAT
>Ga0307517_10013478_pt1 | contig 11091 bp, 5 predicted proteins | sample 23_EM_MG_FD_194515 | JGI IMG/M metagenome (GOLD analysis project Ga0307517, IMG submission 194515) | Populus trichocarpa ectomycorrhiza microbial communities from riparian zone in the Pacific Northwest, United States - 23_EM | ecosystem: Host-associated > Plants > Roots > Unclassified | place... | reverse complement strand
TCTCAATTGTGGAATATGTGTTTATGGGAGGGGAATACAAAGGCGCGGCAATAGCCGTGATTGAGCAGGGGAGTGTGTTGATGTCGATGTATTTTTAATTGGTAGGGATCATCGTACACGTGGGCATCCTCTATCCATCACGTCCAATTGGCCAAAAACATCCACTGGCCCGCTTCAACCGCCCAAAGGGACTTTTTGCTGTATAGACGACCAAGCCAGTTCCTTAACGCCCTCCCTCTCTTTCTTCATGCGCCGACAGTCAGGATACACGCGGGTAGAGCATCCCTGTATACTACGTTTCAAGGTGAGTTCCTCATTGACCTTCCATGTACAGCCCGTACTTACCGATACTTGGTTCGTCCTTCTCTCAGTCATTGCTCATGCATGGCACCACAACTTGTAAGGAACGGCGGTGGAGGGATCCATGTGGCGTGGCAATCTTAGGTATGTGCACATCCATACGTCAGGCACGAGCGACTGCTTACTGTTTACCAGATTCTCCTTCCTCTCTCTTCCCAAACTACAGCACTACTTGAAAGCCGTGAGCTTCAGCGACAGGCCATCTCTCGACATCATGGCTAGGAAGCGAGATATCGAGTACCCTGGCCGATTTTAATTGACCTCAATGATGGGCGACTAGCCGTGGGTGGGCTTCGAAGGAGATTTTGGTGAGTTATAGGATCCTTTGCTGTTACTCGACCAATTCCTTGACTCCACTCGTTAGCCCATCATAACTTGGCCAAATTTCAACCCCACACCGTTAACAGGCACCACAAGCTACCAGTCGGTATCCGCACCGACAGCGGGGCCCGCATACAACGAGGAGATAAAAACGCGCAGTGTCGACGGCTACTCTGAGACGCAGGGTGAGTACAGCATCACCGCTCAGGAGCGGGTTTGTTATCATACTTCCCAACGTCGATCACCTTACTCTCTCTCTCTCAGCCCATCCACTACCCCCACCTTCGTCGCAAGTCGACTCGAGCCGGCTGTAACAAATGTGCATCAGCAGACAATCCTACACGTCGACAGGCAACGACAGACAAGTTCGTAAGCATGATACTGGAGCTGGGCGATACCGCACGTGTGGGGGTACTATCAACAACGATGGCTATGAGAGATAGGGTGAGGCCACCCCAGATCGACGAGCAACTCTTACTTACCATTTCCAAAACCCTAGCTTATCGAGCGAGCAAGCTCGCACATCGACGAGGAGCAGGGACGTACGCTTCAGAGCTAGAACGGCGGCGCGAAAATGGACAGTTATTTTACTCACTCTCTTCGTCGTAGGACAAGGTTCCGGTTCGAAGGGCTAAAAAGACAACGATGAGCAGGAGACGAGAGAGCACGAGAATGACCTACCACAGGCACCATCGACAACGACCGCAACCAAGGACGAGGAGAATGGAGGGGGGATTTGTCTGCTTCCATAAGTCAAGACAGCTGCGGGACAATGAACAATCGGGTTACTCGCTCTCTTCATCGTAGGGCACGGCGGGGATGAACAGCTAGAAACGATGACGAGCACACTGAAAGAGAAGGACAAGGGCGAGAGCACCGCGGCGCCGTCATGGATTAACTCGAGGAGGAAGGTGGAAAGTGGAAAGTATACGGCGAAAGAAAAGGGCGCTATCGACGATAGGTGGTTACGGTGAGTCCAGAACACCCGCGATCAATGATCAGGCTCTTACCCATTCTTTAGCTCTAGCCTATCTCGCCCACACATCGACACCACCTATGTTTCGGAGAGTTAGGACGGCGACACGAACTAACATGAAAGGCAAGTGGCACAATCACTATCTTCGTCGGAGGAGACGGCGAGTCGAAGCGCTGTAACGACTACGACCAGCATAGTGGAAGACGAGAACGAGAGCCAAGACGACTTGCCATACACGCTGTCGTCGACGATCGCAACCAACCCCGAGGAGGAAAGAGCAGCGGGACGAACCTGCTTCGGTGAGTAATGACGACAGCGGGAAAATGAACAATTGGTTTACTCACTTCTTCATGGTAGAAAACGGCGGCGAGTCGAAAAGCTACAACGACGATGATAAGCACTGGGGGGAGGGTATATTGACAGTAACATTAGACGCTACCATTGTCGTAGAGCATAACAATGAAGCAGAAGCTTGAAGGCACGGAATCTACTGGCTGTCGACTGCCCAAGGTGATCGCACAATTGTACCTCTCGCGGGTGTAATTTGATCGAAAGCCGGTTTATCGCCAAGTGGGAAAGAGCAATAACGGAAGGGAGGTGTCATTTCAATTTTGACGTCTGCGAATTGCTTCGTTCGACTTTGACACCTATTGCTACAGGTTTTTGGGATGCTTATGAGTCATTAAAACCAGCCCTAGTTTGTATTGAGGACTAGTCACGAAGCTACACGTCGACTTGGTTGAATCTTCGTGTTGAATTCATCATCCTCTCCTTGTCCATTACATGCGTTTAGCCGAAAAATCATACACTCTTGTGCTACAGGGGGGTAAAGCGGCCATCCGTTAGTCCTCGGCCAACATTGCATACAGACGGGAGAATGTGATCGTTATTGGAAGGATAAGAACTTAAGATAATGGATGAAGTGGCTATGGATGGTAACACTCAGCCCATTGAGCGCCAAAAGTTGCATGTGTGAAGTCTACATAGGAACGAGCAGAAGGTGGTATAGTGAGGATGTTGGAAGCGTCAGGCAGCTGCGCCTCAGGGGGCACAAACATGCAGCGGTTTGAATTGTGAGGAAAGAGAAGCCATCCCGTATATTGCTTATGCCAAGGATTGGTGTCCACAATTCTCTCCCGGATGTACCTTGAAGGGCCTGAAGTGTTGACCGAGCCAGAGACAATATGTTTGCCATCTGGTAAAGAAGATGCGACCGATGTGACCGGATTGGTGTGGCCCTTCAGCTCCTTCAACTCGTGGACCATCGACACATCCCACACCCGTACAGACTTGTCCCAAGAGCCAGAGACAATGTGTTTACCATCTGGCGAAAACCCGACCGATGTGACGCGATCTGTGTGGCCATTCAGCTCCTTCAACTTCTTGCCTGTCAACGCATCCCACACCCGCACCGAAGAGTCGTAAGAGCCAGAGACAATGTGTTTGCCATCTGGCGAAAACCCAACCGATGTGACGAAACCTGTGTGGCTGTTCAGCTCCCTCAACTTGTTGCCTGTCGATGCATCCCACACCCGCACCGAATCGTCGTAAGAGCCAGAGACAATGTGTTTTCCATCTGGCGAAAATACGACCGATGTGACGGAATTTGTGTGGCCGTTCAGCTCCTTCAACTCGTAGCCCGTCGACGCATCCCATACCCGCACCAAATTGTCGTAAGAGCCAGAGACAACGTGTTTTCCATCTGGCGAAAATGCGACCGATGTGACCAAATTTGTGTGGCCATTCAGCTCCTTCAGCTGGTTACCTGTCGACACATCCCACACCCGCACCGAATTGTCGTCAGAGCCAGAGACGATGTATTTGCCATCTGGAGAAAATGCGACCGATGTGACGCGATCTGTGTGGCCATTCAGCTCCTTCAACTCGTTGCCCGTCGACGCATCCCATACCCGCACTGAATTGTCCCAAGAGCCAGAGACAATGTGTTTGCCATCTGGCGAAAACGAGACCGATGTGATGAAATTTGTGTGGCCATTCAGCTCCTTCAACTTGTCGCCCGTCGACGCATCCCACGCCTGCACCGAATTGTCGTAAGAGCCAGAGACAATGCATTTTCCATCTCGCGAAAATGCGACCGATGTGACAAGATTTGTGTGGCCTTTCAGCTCTTTCAACTCGTCGCCCGTCGACGCATCCCACACCCGCACTGAATTGTCGTCAGAGCCAGAGACAATGTGTTTTCCATCTGGTGAAAATACGACCGATGTGACGAAATCTGTGTGGCCGTTCAGCTCCTTCAACTCGTCTCCCGTTGACACATCCCACACCCGCACCGAATTGTCCCAAGAGCCAGAGACAATGTGTTTTCCATCTGGCGAAAATACAACCGATATGACGTAATCTCTGTGGCCCTTCAGCTCCTTCAACTCCTCACCCGTCGACGCATCCCATACCCGCACCGAATAGTCGTAAGAGCCAGAGACAACGTGTTTGCTATCTGGCGAAAATGCGACTGATGTAACGAAATTTGTGTGGCCATTCAGCTCCTTCAGTTTGCTGCCTGTCGACGCATCCCACACCCGCACCGAATTGTCATCAGAGCCAGAGACGATGTATTTGGCATCAGGCGAAAATGCGACCGATGTGACATGATTTGCGTGGCCTTTTAGCTCCTTCAACTGGTCGCCCGTTGACACATCCCATACCAGCACCGACCTGTCCCAAGAGCCAGAGACAATGTATTTGCCATCTGGCGAAAATACGACCGATGAGACTGCTTCTGTGTGGCCATTCAGCTCCTTAAACTGGTCACCTGTTGACGCATCCCATACCAGCACCGAATGGTCATAAGAACCAGAGACAATGCGTTTTCCATCTCGGGAAAACGCGACCGATTTGACCGGACCTGTGTGGCCCTTCAGCTCCTTCAACCCATCGCCCGTCGACGCATCCCACACCCGCACTGAATCGTCAGAACCAGCGACAATCTGTTTTCCATCAGGTGAAACAGCAACTGCATTCACTGGACTATCTACGTGGAGAGTGATCAACAGCGTGCCGCCCAGCGAAGCATTGGTGAAACCCGGAATTCTAGGGAAGCGGCTCCTCCAACCCCCACAGGGGCCCAACTTCCGTGGCCAGGTTGCTAATGCAGAGATGTAGAGGTGCGGGGTCGACAATGAAGCGCCACTCCCACTAAAATATAGCGAAAAAGATCCAGCCTCACTGAGGTTTTCTGCCAACGGTGAGTTGTCCTAGACGTTACGGCAGGTCAGTCATGAATTATTCAGCTGAAAGACGCTCACCTTTGACTTGACAACCCACTCATGCGCTATTCGAAGAATTGGTTCACAGCGGCCACGCAGTCCCAGGAGGTTCATGGCCTCGATCCAGAACAACGCACGAATTTCCAGGAAATATGAGAGGGTATCATGCAGATGATCAGGGGTGGTTGATGCACTGGAGGAGAGGTGGTAACCCCAGTTCCGGCAGGAGTAGCTCAAGACTGGAGGGATGTTCGTCTTGACTGCATCCGCAAGCGTGGAATTGTTGGCGTCGAGCGTAAATGATGAAGAGATATTTGCAATGTTGAAGCGCAATCCGCCCTTCATGATGCGGAAACAGGAGTCGGTGAGAAGCCGGTGGTGCGTCCCCTGATCACACCAAAAGTCATCTGAGCGAGCCTGATCGAATATGAAGTCGGAAAAGGATTTGTGGTACGCCAGGACTTGGCCATCTTCGGTGTAGAGCACAGCATGAAGGTAAGAGAGGAGTGTCTCAGCGACATCGGTGTAGTCGGAAGTGAAGAGAAGGTCGGCAATAACAGAGGTCGATGTACGGTCGGCGGTACAGAGGAATGTGTGAAGGATCCTCAGCCGAGCAAACCATTTTGCGGTTTTGGGAATGAACTCACGAAAAGCGTGACGAAGGACCTGGAGGTATAAAGTATCAAGCAATGTGAAGGACGTCACATCCGACAATGATTGTGGCGTCGATGAGTTGGCGGTAGGGAGGAGCTCCGCCAGGAAATCCTGCTGCTCTGATCGTCCGCAGGTTGCCAAATACTTCACAACAGTAGTGGCGTAGATGAATAAGCCAGCCGACAGCACCACAAGCGCCTCCACCTGCGAATGGTCAAGGGGATCTCGGAGGCTTGCATTAATGTATGTTGCGATGTCGTCCCTGACTTCCTTTTCCTTCACGTCTTGGAGACGGTAACGGTACTTCCGCTCGAATTTCTCCACATCAGCGACAAGACCGGGGTCTGACCGACTCGTGACGAAGAACTTGAGACCCGGTAAGCGCTGTTTATTCACGATGTTCAGAAGATTGCGCAAAAAATCGGAACCCCCATTGCCATCGATCTCGTCGAGTGCATCAATGACAACGAGGTAGTTCAGTGGTGGCATGGGTGGGTTCTGGTGTGGTGATACTGACGAATCCGGGTGAGGTAGCAGTGATGGATCTCGGCGCTGAGCAGAGTCGGGTTCTTTCCAAGGCCAGGGTTTGACAAGGAGATTTTCGATTTGGGTCTGAATGCTATGATCCTTGGTAATGAGATTCCCGGACAGACGCAGAGCGTCGGCAAATGGTTTGCACGTCAAAGCCAAGTGATACGCGATGGTACGAATAATATACTTGGAGAGTCTCGTCTCCTCGAATTGTCGTGAGCAGAAAAAATTGCCTCCCAAGATGATCGTGTCATTAGAGTCACCGGCAAACTCGAACCGGCGGGCGATAGTATAGGCAATTGTGCTCTTCCCTGAACCCGCTGAACCAAAGAGCCAGTAGACGTTCGGGCTGTCTGGTGAGTTATCTTTGGCCCACGTCGTAAGGTCATCTAATATGCGGACACGAGTTCCGGCGGTGCAGATCCCACGATGAAGCAGCCCACTTCCCGTACCCTCGAGAATGTAATCGTGGTGGGCGATCCTCGAGGGTTCGAGACGCTCGAGAAATAATTCCTGTTGGAATAATGAGACTAGAATTAAGTTTGAGAAACGAGAGGTTGCGTACCTTGACGGTTTTGTCTACTTCATACACACCCCTAAATACTCTTATACCCAGGGCCAGCTAAGTAGAGGTGAATTGAGATGTCCTGAATGAACAAAGTAGTGGTGCGTACCTCAAACCGCACTCTCGCCTCATTGATGCGCTCGAAGATATCCCCGATCCGCTTTTGCTCGTCTTCATGGTCTAAAAATTTCCTGAAGTTCGACTCATCATTGAGTTCATTTAGTTTCTTTAATTCTTCCTCAAGTGTCCTAAGCAGCTATATAGTCACAAGCTCACTCTCGTTAGGACTATGAAAGCCGTACTTTTTGAATTGATTCATCCATAGATTTCCTTCCGTGTTGCCTGGGTTCCAGCCACGCAATTCTTCTTCTACCGCCTCCAACTGACTTCCCGTTGACGCTATCCGTCGCGCGACTGAATCCTTGTTGTCCTTTACAGCCTGGAATAGTCGTCAGTCAAAACGCAGTGTGAAGAGCAACAACGAACGTCTTTGATCTCGATGATCGCCTTCACAAGACCTAGAGCCACCTGGGCCGGATTGTCGCCTACGATATCTGCAGCCTTCGTGACGAGTGTCAGTAGAACCCTTCCCGTAAGCCTGAGATTCTCCTTTATAGCCGATCCTGCATTCAGCGATTACGGGATGTAAGCATCCGACCACCGCAAGATGTGAGTGTATTCTCACCAGGGGATTGACTAGCAGAGGTAGTCGTAGTCGGGTCCTGAATAGTTGAAGGATTATCCTGATCTATGGACGACGATCAGTCTGATGAGTGGCGCTGAGTCGCAAGGTAGCTAGCTCACTTTGGACTACTCGAGGAGCAGCCGGTAGAAGAGACGCGGGCAGAGTGCGATCATGAAGAGTCTCTGGTCTGAGATGACATTTGAGACGTACCATTCTGAGGGGTAGCCGCTGAGGAATCTGAGATAGGGTTATCAATCGGGCCCCCACAGATGAGATGGGTTACTTACCGATCGGAGTCTCTCGGACTGGATTCCCTGTTAAAGTCGAAGGGAGAGGTGAAGTCGACCGGCTGGGGGGTTTACTCGATAACTTGCTCGAGACTTTATTGAAGAATGTCTCCAGCTTGCTCTTCACACGGCTTCCTACACCTCCTTCTGAGCTGCCAGCAGACGAAGGCGAATTCGACTGATTAACTCCTTTGGGCACTTTTTTGGTGCGTTTCTTCATGGTAGTGAGAAAGACCTTCTTAGAGCCTTTGGAAATCTGTGGATGTTAGTTAACCGTGATGATAAGGGAAAAGGCAACGAAGGTCGGGTGCTGTGCTGCTTGCCGTACATGACATGCGGTGTAGTTATTTTTATTTGTCCGACGATACATACCCTATTATTATTCCTATATCTCCGAATCACCTGACCACCTACTCAGCAACAGTTTTGCACCACTCAAGCGCCACTCATGCCTTCTGGAAGATTTCCTTATTCCGAGAGATGTGCGATAGCTAAATGAAATATTTATTTGGACATGGTACACGCGGTGGATGACAGAGAAATATAATGAAGGCGAAGAATCTCGCGCTGAAAGCTTGCGTCGTGGGGAATGCCAAGAAACGATGGTGCATGGCTTTTGCTGCATTCGGGCTCCGCTCCTAAACAAGTTTTTACTACCACCCAACTTCCATATCATTGAACAAAGCTATTACTTAGCTTGCACAATTGTATCTCTCGTGGGTGCACTTTGATCGAAAACCGCTTTATTGCCAGTGGAAAAGAGCATGAAGGCGACTCGTGGGTTATGGTACAACTTCTTGTTTTATTCTTAATGTCTGCGAAGTACTTCGTTCGCTTTCTAAACTTATTGGAACAGTGTTTTTTTATGCTCGTCCCGATCTTTATTTTGCAATTCTTCTGGATAGAAATACACAGATGAATTTCGCTCCTTTAAATCCAATGATTAAAGACAATCATGTGCTCTTTTATGTATAAAGTGTAGTTCGCGACCATGTAGTCTTGGCCGAGGTACGAGTTGGGTACGAGTAGTATTTCAATGAATAACAAGAGATTAAAATGAAGGCGAGACTATGATGAGGTTGTACATAATGGGTCCTGTACTGTCGTCCGTGTAATTTGGATAACGCTTCATGTACAAGGGCATGACCTTCAGAAAGCATGTGCATAGCTTCGAGGCAGAGAAACTCACAGAAGGCCAGTTGGTCCACAACGTCAAGGGCACGAGGGACGCTGATTGTCGTGTTCCGCGCGATGAGATCCAAGGTCGCCGCCTCAGTGAGGCGCACCCGTTTGACGAACTTGGCATTGAAAGAAAACTCAACATTGATCGTTAGACATTTATACATCAGGGGTGATACTCTTCACATCTGACGCAACCGGTCCAACAACCCTCTTTCCTCACCGCGTCTCTCGACCTTTACCGATACCATCACTTCCCGTGCTTTGATGCTGGGCAGATTTCGAATGTGTCTCCTCGTCGGTATCCAAGTCCACGTTCGATAGCGCCAAGTACTTCAACCTTGCCAACGACACCGACAATGTCACCGGGAACCCAAAGGCAAACTCCAATTTGACCTCTTTCACACTCTCCATCCTAAACGCACGACAAAAGGCGGCCCATATGTCATCCGGCATACCATCCCAATTCGCCCCGGTAGAATCGAAGCTCAATCCAACGGAACGGAAATTTGGGAGGAACCCAAGTGTCCGACTTATCGGCGACCTCGGATGGAGTGAGGCCAAGATTCCATTGGAAAAGTCATCCTCGCAATTGTCTACGGGTCGGAGGTGCCTCACATGGGTCCCAAGATACAGGTTCCCCTTAGTAGGCAGGCGCCGAGGTCGATGGTGTGCAATGTGGTTCTGGGGAGGGCAAGACAAAAGCACGGGAGGTGAGGGAACAGGAGGAGAGTGTGGATGTAGATGTGGTTTTATGTAAGTCCGAGCTCGTTGTTGGGATGAGGAGCACGAGCGGCGACAGTCGATAATCAGTTGGGTTGGAAGCTCCAGCCAAATATTTACAATCACCACACACGTGGACGTAAACATCTGGGCTCGCTACTCATACCTGTGTCCAAAATTAAAATTAATTAATAAAAAAAAAAGAAGGGAGAAGAGAAAAAAGGAAGAAAAAGGGAGAGTTTTGACCCACAAAGGTATTATCTGAGCTACTGTCCGTCGGCGTCCTCGTTCCCCGTCGTGTGCAAAAAACTCCGCAAGCAAAACGTATTTGGAACGGGCACAGCCACGGAAGTAGTGAGATCAAATAAATATTCACTAGTGAGCTCACTACTTAATTGTGATACATCGTCTGGTTCTCTCCGCACGAAAAAAATTGGGAACCATCTAATTCCTATAGGTAGCGTGTATGCGAGATTTTGAGTGATTTCATCAAGTTTTGAATGAGCCAGAGCCTCGTCTTTGAGGATCTCACTACTGAGATTAGATAGATAACGGATTCTGCCATCAATCTCTTATCGATCACGTGCATGGTTGATCCAACACGTTGTTTGTTTCCTCTCACACCACTCACACCACTTGCCTCCTCCTACCCACCATATCCCTGCGTGAGGAACAGCAGCCGCTGCTGTTCCTCAAATTGTAAGTACGACAATCGTTCAAAAACATTGTCAAATCTTACTAATGAAATAATAGGAAACCAACGGAGGCGGCGACTTGAAAACTCAAGTCGCCGCCTCCATGTCGCCTTTCAAATCTGCCCCGGGCAAGCCTGCTCACATCCCACCCCTTCCCCTGATGTCGAAGCCACTGCCCACGGAGCTCGCCATTTCGAACACCCCCCCTAATTGTTTCGAACACACCCCCGTTGTTTCGAATGCGAGCCCGTCTTTTCGAATGCGAGCCCGTCTTTTTGAAAGCGAGTGCGTCGTCTCGAAAATAACCACGTCGTTTCGAACGCGAGCCCGCCATTTCGAACACAACCCCGCTGTTTCGAACGCGAGCCCACCATTTCGAACACAACCCCATCCTTTCAAACGCACCCCCGTCCTTTCGAACGCGAGCCCGTCGTCTCGAGCACCCCCGTCATCTCGAACCCCCGTCCTTACGAACACACCCCAGTCCTTTCGAAAGTGAGCCCGTCGTCTCGAACGCGAGCCCGTCGTTTCGAAAATAACCACGTCGTTTCGAACGCGAGCCCGCCATTTCGAACACAACCCCGCCGTTTCGAACGTGAGCCCACCATTTCGAACACAACCCCACCGTTTCGAACGCGAGCCCGTCCTTTCAAACACACCCTCGTCCTTTTGAACACACCCCAGTCCTTTCGAAAGCGAGCCCGTCGTCTTGAACGCGAGTCCGTCGTTTCGAACGCGAGCCCGTCGTTTCGAAATAACCCTGCTGTTTCGAACGCGAGCCCATCCTTTCGAACACACCCCCGTCCTTTCGAATGCGAGCCCAACGTTTCGAAAATAACCCCATCGTTTCGAATGTGAGCCCGCTGCTTTGAATACAACCCCGCCCTT
>Ga0307517_10013477_pt1 | contig 11091 bp, 4 predicted proteins | sample 23_EM_MG_FD_194515 | JGI IMG/M metagenome (GOLD analysis project Ga0307517, IMG submission 194515) | Populus trichocarpa ectomycorrhiza microbial communities from riparian zone in the Pacific Northwest, United States - 23_EM | ecosystem: Host-associated > Plants > Roots > Unclassified | place... | reverse complement strand
TGATACGACGTTTGTGGGGGAGTGGAGGGTTGCGGGTGCGGATCCGCTCAAGCCGGCTTGGAGTGGGCCGATTGTGTTGAGTCGGAGGTGATGGGTGTTCTGCTTTTTTTTGTTTTGTTTTTACGGTCTCTTGGTTTTGGATTTTGGATATTGTTTTTTTCTCTTCATTTTCTTGGTTGCTTTTCATGATGACAGCCGAACGAGAGAAAATGGAAAAACGACATCGATCGAACGTTGTGTTGTACATCTCCTCGCCATGACGGCGCCTCTACGACCCCGACCCCGATTTGTTAAACACGACTGGTCGCGGTTCGTCTTCCCTCTCTAGATACCCATTTATTATCCTCCTTTCCACCCACCTCCTCCTTTTTTTTCATTCCCTCCTTGCATTGGATCGCTCGACCTTCGGATCCCTCCCTCCGTCCCTTAAAATATAGATTCTTCAACGCGCGCTCGCTCCAGACCCCCGGCATTTATATATCATCGGTTGTCATACATCCATCGACCCCCCACGCCTCACACACGCATATATCGTATAGACTCTTCTCTGAACCTTTTTTGCATACATACAGGCCTCGCTGATACGGTTCATTGGCATTTTTTACTTACTTATTTATACCACACACGGCATGCATGCTTGCACGTACGTACGCTATTGCGACGCAATGTAATATATTATATAACATCCCTTTGAACTGAATCTGCTTTTACTGTTCTCGAATTCTATTTCACTCCTTACATGAGTTTGACATGTAGTTGTGCTGCGAGCACTCCGGTGCTTGGTATGCCAGTGTTACAGTGGCTTCAAGTCAGAAGTACTAAGTACTTAAGGATTCCCCTTGCGAAAAATGAAAAAACAAGCAACAAGAATAAATTTAAATAACCCCCTGGCTGCATTATTGTAACTCTATCACCAGGTCCAGGATGTTGATGCTTTTCCTACGTTGAAACCTCGCAATAAATATTTGAGGCCGACGCAGAGGTTCTCTTTCTCTCAGCGTCTCGGAAAAATCAAATCGAAATTTGTATGTACATTGGCTATGACGGAGCCGCTAAATATATGTACGTACTTGGGTTAAATTTGTCGTTTGTTCTGTCTCTTGGTTCATTTTTCTGTAGGAGGGATGGGACGTGCCATTAACCTCGTGCATAGCCGGCTCATCATGGTTGTCGTGCACGGCGTGCGAACTTTAAGGCCTCGCTCTAGCTTGTGACCACCGTCAACTTCTTTGCAAGTAGCAATAAGAATCTCATCCTCTGACTGCTCATTCTAGATTTCTTGCCACTCACACCACCATTCACCAAATCTTGAACTATCTCTTACATATTCGTAAGTCGCTGAAAAAATCCCTAATTCGTATGATCCATGATCGATTACCGTAGATCACGATGGTTTTGTGCAGTCGATGCCAACTGTCCGAGACTGTGCGACCTTGCCTCGTTGGGGGCCGCAAGCCCTGCTTAGCATGCCAGGAGGATATGGAACTCGAACGGACGATTCAAGAACTTCAAGAGAAGCGTCGTATCCTCCGAACACGGATGAATGCTAGCCACGATCCCTTCAACTTTAAATTTCCCCCAGAAATCGCATCCCTTATATTTTATCTTTCACTGGAAAAAGATGATTATGAACCAGGCAAATCTACGTTACGAAAATTACCAACCCCGTTCCTTCTAGGATCCATCAGCCGAAGCTGGAGACAGCGGGCTCGCTCGACACCTCAGCTTTGGTCAACGATCTCGTTCACTCTTGTCAAGAGAAAGACAGATGCTCTCCGTCCACTCCCATTCATTAACGACTGGTTACAATTTTCAGGGAGCCTGCCGTTGACTCTTTATATTTTTGAGGATCCTGCGGCTTGCGACCCCCGTTGGAAAACCTGTCCTCCATGTCCTCCAGTCGTCGACGCCCTTAATCAACATTCAGGGCGTTGGCACAAAGTAGTCTTTCGAATTCATCTGGACAGACAATATTTGAGCCATTTCCGTGGCACCGATTCCCCCAGCAACCTCTACGATCTTGAAATCATAAACCAGCAAGGGTGGGATCGGTATGAAGGCCCACCTGCATATTTCAGCATGATCTCGAGGCCAAACCCAGTTCGCCTCACCATCGATTGTCTCCTTTTATCAGCTATCGACGTCGCGTGGAACAATGTTACCTGTCTCACACTGGGACACATCCAAGCTGAAGAATGTGTAAAGGCATTAAAATTAGCGCCTCTCCTGGAATCCTGCACGCTATCACAACTCGAGCGCCCAATCAAATATGCATATGACGATGACGATATATGGGCCCCCCTGCTGAGTCCCCAACCCATTTTTAGGCACAACCTCCGCAAACTATTTCTCAGCCGAACAGAAGCTGATTCACTTATTGGATTCATCAACGTGGTGGAATTTCCTTCCCTCGAAGAGCTCAGTTTCAAACGGACGTATGAGATCGGGAAGAAAGGCTTTATTCCGCACCTAAAGCGCTCTGGGAACCGTTTGAAATCGCTAACATTGCTCATGGATGACGACCCGAAGGGGACTTTGGACGATCTCGTTGCGCTGCTTCGTGCCGTGCCCTACCTCCAAAACCTCCAATGCCAATTCCTTTCAAAGAATTGGTTCTCAGGCTCTGGCATATACTCCATGGCTGATATTTTCAAGGTGCTGTTCAGCATTCCTGAGCTCGTCTCCAACCTTCAATCTTTGGTGATTTACTCCCATTGTACCATATCCGACTCCGTCTGGGAATACATTCCCAAGATCTTTAGCCAGTCCCACAGGAAACTCCTAACCTTGAAGTTCGAAGCAATGGGTTGGGTAAATCTGTTCGACGATGACTTGTGCATCATCTTCCAACTAATCGATGAAGGATTCGATATCCGCATTTTTGGATGTGGGGAGGATTATCTTCAGAAAACTCGCACCTGGCTCGCGAATCCTCCTACATGAGTCCAGCATCTAGTTTTTCCCCAACCCCCAGTGCTTTGCGTATGGCTTCGACTCGAATACTTACTTATGTAAAAGCTTGATGTTCCTCGTTTATTTTTCGTATTGCATATACATTGGTTAAATTTATTTTCTGTCGTGCTTCATTATTTCGGGAGGGATGATTTCTTTTTTATAAAATTTCTGGAGGATTGGCGATGGAGGGACGGTCATGCATAGCCGGAAGACAGGCCGCAAAATTTGCGGTTCACGTGCGAAAAGGCCTCGCTGCAGCGACGCTGCTCAGCGGCTGCTGATTTGAAGAGTTCTTAAGAATCTCCCATCCTCTGATTGCTAATTCTAGGTTTCTTGCCACTCGCATCGTCCACAAAAGCTTGAACTGTACTTCTTGCATAAGAGTCGTAAGTCGCTGAAAAATTCCTGACGTCGTATGATCCATGATCGATTACCGTAGATCATGATGGTTTTGTGCAGTCGATGCCAACTATCCGAGACTATGCAACCTTGCCTCATTGGAGGCCGTAAGCCCTGCTTGGTGTGCCAGGATGATATTGAACTCGAACGAACGATTCAAGAGCTTCAGGAGAAGCGTCGCATCCTTCGAAACCAGATGAATGCTATCCATGACCCTTTTGTCCTTGCATTCCCGCCAGAAATATCCTCCCAGATCTTTTTACTCTCTATGGAAAAATGGAATTATAAACCATATAACGCGCAGACTCGGAATCTCGATACAATACTGAGAAGGTTACCGACACCATTTCTTCTAGGCACCGTCTGCCGGGGATGGCGCCAGCTGGCCCGCGCAACACCCCAGCTTTGGACAACACTCTCGTTGACTCTCGCGAAGCCCACAAAAATTCTTCTACCCCAAGCTGTCAGCGACTGGTTACAGCTATCAGGCAGCCTACCACTGGACATCTGGATTTTCTACAAATGGAACAAACCCAGCTCACAAGAAATATGTGTTCCAGTCATCGACATCGTCAATCAGCATTCAAAACGTTGGCAAAAAGTCGTCATTCGTCATATACCCCCACATTATCTTAGCCGATTCTGCGGCACCTCTCCCCCCAGCGGCCTATACGATCTCGAAGTCAGAAACTGCAGAATCGACGGCCCGCCCGAGTCACCACCTTTCAGAATGAACTCGAAGGCCAGCCCAACTAATCTCATCGTACAGAAGATTGGTTTTTCGGCTAACAGCATCGGGTGGGATAACCTTATATCTCTCGTAATGCAAGACTCGACCGTCGAAGAATGTATGGAGATCATCCGACGAGCGCCTCTCCTGGAATCCTGCACACTATTAGACTTTAATCCAGCTATATCCTCCATCCCAAAAACGATTTTCAGGCATATGTATCTTCGAATGCTAGATATCCTCTGGGACTGGGGCGAATCATTCGTCAACCTCATTGATGCGTTGGAATGCCCATCCCTCGAACACCTTAACTTCAAATCGAATATAAATCATAAGGTGGTGGATAGCTTGATATCGCTCTTCAAACGCTCTGGGAGTCGTCTGAAAGAGCTGAAACTACATGGGCTTTGGGACTTCCAGCTGAGTGTGGAAGATTGCAGGAGGCTGTACAGCGCCGTGCCAAACCTTCAACGCTTAGATTTGCACTGGAATGAAGGCGATGGATTGGCTAGCGTGGGTGATCTCTTCCAACAGTTATCCTCATCGGCGCCTATTCTGGAAGGACAAACCCCCCGATTTCTGCCACAACTTGAATCTTTGACAGTTCATCTCCGCACGCTTGACTTCCGGTCACCAGCAGGCGCAGGGAGACATATTCCCCATATCTATACCTCGCCACACAGGAAACTTCTAAGCCTTGAGCTCAGCCTCATGGATATTAAAAGTGACGACCACACCTCAACCAAACTATCGAACCTCATAGACGAAGGAGCCAACATTAGCATTTTCAAAAATGGGAATGATTATTTTCAGAACATTCACGCCCAACAGCCCTCGCCCGCGTATCCTCCTACATGAGTCCGATATCTACTTCTGCTGGATTCTCCAGCGCTTTGCGTATGGCTTCGACTCAAATACTTACCTGATTTTTTCAAGATTTTTCCTCGTTTTATTTACATACGTACTTACTCGATTACTCTTTTGTTGTGCTTTTTTGTTTTGTTTTTTGTTCATTTTTCTGGAGCTTGTATTCGTAATGGGAGAGCTCGATTGTCGTGCACGTGCGGCCTGCTGGTTTGAAGATTTCTTGAAGTTGAGATCTGATTGTTCATTCTACAGCTCTTGCCTCTCACATCGTACACCAAACCTTGAACTGCACCTATTGCATAATCGTAAGTCGCTGAAAAGATCCCTAACATTGTATAATCCATGATCGATTGGCGTAGATCATGATGGCTTTGTGCAGTCGATGCCAACTGTCCGAAACTATGCAACCTTGCCTCGTTTGGGGCCGTAAGCCCTGCTTGGTATGCCAGGAGGATGTGGAACTCGAACGAACGATTGAAGAACTTAAAGAGAAGCGTCGCATCCTTCGAAGCCAGATGAATGCGATTCACGACCCTTTTGTCCTTGCACTCCCCCCGGAAATCTCCTCCCGGATCTTTGTATTCTCCATGGATAAATGGGACGATGAACCATGGAATCATAATATGATATTGAGAACGTTACCGACGCCGTTTCTTCTAGGCACCGTCTGCCGGGGATGGCGCCAGCTGGCCCGCTCAACACCCCAGCTTTGGACAATGTTCTCATTTACTCTCGCGAAGCCGACGGAAATTATTCTACTCCAAGCTGTAGGTGAATGGTTACAGCTATCAGGGAGCCTATCTCTGGCCATCTGGATTTTCTGCAATCGGTATATGCCCCAGGTCTCACAAGAAATATGTGTTCCAGTCATCGACACCATCAATCAGCATTCAGGACGTTGGCGCAAAGTCGTCCTTCATGATATACCTCCACCTTATCTCAACCAATTCTGCGGCACCTCTCCCCCCAGCAGCTTATACGACCTCGAGGTCATAGACTCCTGCACAACAATCAGCCGGCCTGATTTCAGGATGAACTCGAAAGCCAGTCCAACTAATCTCATTATACAAAAGATTAGTTTATCCGCCAACAGCATTGGGTGGGGTAGTCTCATATCTCTCGTGATGGAAGACTCGACTGTCCAAGAATGTATGGAGATCATCCAACGAGCGCCTCTCCTGAAATCCTGCACACTGTTAGAATTTAGTTCAACCATACACATCATCCCAAAGAAGATATTCAGGCATGTGCATCTCCGAATGCTAAATATCGCCTTCGTCTGGGGCGAGTCATTCATCAACCTCATTGACGCATTGGAATGCCCATCCCTCGAACACTTCAGCTTCAAATCGAATATGAATGATATGGTGGTGGACAGCTTGGTATCGTTCTTCAAGCGCGCTGGAAGTCGTCTGCAAGAGCTGAAATTGCACGAGCTTTGGATCCCCCGTCCGACTGTGCAAGATTTCAAGAAGCTGTACAACGCCATGCCATACCTCCAACACTTAGATTTGCACTGGAATGATGAAGACGGTGAATTGGCGAGCGTGGATGATCTCTTCCAGCAGTTATCCTCATCGGCGCCTATTCTGGAAGGAGGAACCCCCGGATTTCTGTCTCGTCTTAAATCATTGACGATTAGTCTCCGCACGTTTGACTTCCGGGCCCCGGCAGGCGCAGGGAGACATATCCCCCATATCTATAGCTGGCCACACAGGAGGCTCCTGAACCTAGAGCTCTACCTTAGGAACATCAAAAGCGACGACCACGCCTCGGCCAAACTCTCGAACCTCATTGACGAAGGAGTCAACGTTCGTGTTCTCAAGGATGGGAAAGATTATTTTCAGAACATTCACCCCAACAGCCTTCGCTCGAAAATCCTCCTACACGAGTCCGATATCTAGTCCTGCTGGAACTTTCAATGCTCTGCATACGGCTTCGACTCAAATACCTAATTTTCTGGGTTTCATTTATATACGTACTTGGTTACTCTTTTTTTTGTTGTGTTTTTTGCTGTTCATTTTTCTGGAGAAGAGACTACGTTTGAAGTCGTATACTAGGAGAACGCTATGGAAATCGAAATCGAAATGGTTGTACGTTCTAGGTACCGATAGCGAAATCGGTAGAGGTTGAAGACCGCCATAGACCGGGCCGCAAAATCTTCGTTCACGTGCGAAAAAGGTTCATTACGCACACCGTCCACTCTTGAACTGTACTCTCCTGCATAATTGTAAGTTGCCGAAAAGACTCCTAGCGTTGTATATGACCGATGATCGAATACCGTAGATCACAATGGTTTTGTCCGAGACTATGTAACCTTGCGTCCTGGGGGCTGCGAGCCCTACTTGGTGCATCAGCAAACTCTGGGACCGCTAATTGTTGCTAGCCTGGTCCACGATCCCTTCAACTTTAAATTCCCCCCAGAAATCGCATCACTTATGTTTTCTAGATTTTTCTACGTTACACGAATTACCAACGCCGTAACCCGTTCCTTCTAGGATCCGTCAGCCGGAGCTGCCAGGGACAGTTGGCACGCTCGACGCCTCAGCTTTGGTCAACGATCTCGTTCACTCTAGTCAAGCAAACGACGAATCCACTCCCTCCACTCCGATTCATAAACGACTGGTTACAATTATCCGGTAGCCTGCCGTTGACCCTTTGGATTACTGGGGACGCTGCAATCGACTTTCCTTCGGGGACGTTTTATGCAGTCATTGACTCCCTCAATCGGCATTCAGGGCGTTGGCACAAACTATCCTTGCGGCTAGACGCACAGTACTTTAGCTATTTCCGTGGCACCTCTTCTCCCAGCAACCTCTACGAACTTGAAGTCATACACAGAAGCGGGTTGGATCTCGATAAAACACTGATTCCGCACTTTGGCATGAGGAGGTCAAGCCCAACTTGCCTCACCATCTACAACTGCCGTTTATCAGCTATTGAAGGATCTCAAGAAACTACTCTATTCCATATCATCCCTCCAAAAGTTCGAGTGCCAACTTACATATGGTAACATTTCATTTGACGTGTGGGATCTCTTCTAAAGTCTGTCCTCGTCGTGGCCTGGGTTCCTCCCCGAGCTTGATTCTATGGTGGCTTCGCTCTTGTACGGGATTTGTGGGGATCAATGACAATGATTTGACTAAAATTTAGCACTCATTGACCAAGGGCTCATAATTCGCATTCGAAGGATTATCTTCAGCAATTCAAACGGAGGAAAGATTCATAGCCTTTATTGTTGCAGAAACATGATGCTCTTGTTCCTACCTCTTCCTTATTTCTGGAGCCTTTGTCTTCTACCGGCCCTTAACCAATAACGCGCATGCAATAAATAAAGCGCCTTCCACCGCGAAAAGGTCCCCAGAAGCATCCTCAAACCCAAACTGTACACAATACATTGCACTCGGACTTGGGGTGCGTGCCCCCGGAGCCTGCGGGCTTTTGGGTCTGCGTGTACGTAGGCTCTGTTTCTTCTCAAGTATAATGTCGACGTCCCCACAGCGTTAGGAACGAAGATGCAGATGGAGGTCTGGATGTACATGAATTCGGGTTGGTCATTGAGGCAGAATATGACGAGGAGAATGAGGAGAATAGAATGGCGAGGCTAACTTTGAGTCTGAATTTGGACGCGATTCTCCTACGCTTGTCTTTTTCCCGTCTCCGGGTTCTTCGAGTTGTCTTCGAGGTTTTCCGGTTGGTTGATTCAAGGTTGCGGGGTAAGATGCGCTTAAGCCGGCTTGAAGTGGGCGGATTGTCGGAAGTGAAGTGACTCTTGCTCAATATTTAATACTCTACACTTCAGAGTCCTTTCGCTGATATATACCTCTCATGTTATCGTAGTCATACGTACTCTCGCGGAGGTGTACCTTGAGCTTTGTTTCCTGGCCAGTTCGGTTATCGGCCCGGGTGTACATACCACGTGCAGAGGGTTCTTCTGAACATAATCCAAACATAATCCCGAATCCGCACTCTGGCTCAATCACAACCCAAGACCACCAAATCTCACATGAACCTTGTTCTCTTGCATAATTGTAAGCCACCAAAAAAGTGTCCCCCTGTATATGATTGGCGATTCATGATTACAGGTTACGATGGTTTTGTGCAATCGATGCCAAGCGGAAACGAGCGTTCATTGGAAAGTGCGACCTTGTGTCAAACGGGATGGCGGGCCTTGCTTAGTGTGCCAAGAGGACATGGAACTTGAACGAATAATTCAGGAGCTTCAAGACAGACGTCGGAACCTCCAAATGCGCATGAATGCCAGTCATGACCCTTTTGTCCTCACATTCCCCCCAGAAGTCTCCTCCCATATCCTCTTACTATCTATGGGAGAATGGGATTACGATCCATATGGACCCTATAGCGATCGTGTATTACTCAAAAAGTTACCAACACCATTTCTTCTTGGGACCGTCTGCAGGGGGTGGCGCCAGCTGGCACGCTCAACACCCCGCCTTTGGACAACGCTATCGTTTACTCTCGCGAAGCCGACAAAGGTTCCTTTATTCGAAGCTGTCAAGGACTGGTTACAGCTATCAGGGGGCCTACCATTGTCCATCTGGATTTCCAACTACGAAGGGGAAAACCCCGTCTCGCAAGAAATGTATGGTCCAGTTATTGACGCCCTTAATCAACATTCAGGACGGTGGCATAAATTATCCCTTCGTATACCCCCAATTTATTTTAGGTACTTCTGCGGTTCCTCTCCCCCCAGCAATCTCTACGACCTCGACGTCATAAATCGTGGCTACCTTGACATCGATGGTCTACCAAATTTTAGAATGAACTTCAAGCCCAGCCCGACTTATCTCACTATCAAAAACATTCGTTTACCGGCTAGCGACATTGGATGGGAGAATCTCGCGTATCTCTCGATGGCAAATATGACCTTCAATGGATGTATAGAAGCCATCCGACAAGCGCCTCTCCTGGAATCCTGCACAATAGCGAAATGTCATTTTACTCCAAGGGATGTCTCTATCCCAAGAACAATTGTCAAGCATATCCATCTCCGAACACTAGATCTCGACTGGACTCGAGAAGAATTATTCATCGACCTCCTTGATTCGATGGAATGCCCCGCTCTCGAAGAGTTCAGTTACGAACCGAGTATGAGTAACACCATGGCGGATAGTTTGGTTTCGCTCCTCAACCGTTCTGAGAGTCGTCTGAAGGAGCTGAGTTTGTATGCCGACGGGGTGGAAGATCTGGCTGTGGAAGATCTCAAGAAGTTGCTCAATGCTATACCATGCCTCCAACACCTATATTTGAACTGCTATACACGCCGTGTAATGCTTGTCATCGATGAACTTCTCCAAGAGCTATCCTCTTCGGCGCCCACTCTGGCAGGAGGAACCCCCGGATTTCTGCCTCATCTTCAATCTTTGACAATTTTCTCCAATCGTCGGGGAGCGACCATATGGGGATGTATTCCCCAGATCTATACCTGGCCACACAGGGAACTCCTGCGCGTGGACTTCAACGTTGACGAAATCGAAATCGATGACAACACATCAGCCAAGATTTCACAGCTTATTGCTCAAGGAGTCAATATTCGCGTTCGCGTAGGGTGTGAAGATTATTTTAGAAATTGGGACAGAGGAGTGGCCAGGACTGGTGCATAAGTGTTCTCGTTTTACGATCGTAAAAGTATGTACATGTAATGCGCGGAGCCGGAATGCCAGAGCTCACCAAATGTGGTTTTGTCCGGCGGTCATGATCATAGTAATTAGGCATCTCCATGAGGAGCTCCGTGGGGAATTTAAGTTGCTAGAGGATTGATTTTTTTAAGCAGAAAATGTCAGAAATCGAGGGATAGATTACCTTTGGGATTTTTATCAGGCGCTTGTTTTTTTCGCCTTGCTGACTTCCCGGCCCGAGCTCGCGGTTTATATTGATGACATTCATGATCTTTCATCCCACTCTCTTCCGTGATTAACCTGTCCTTTGTCACCGATTTGCATATTGACATACTACTAGAGATTCTCTAGGCTCCTTGCAATTCAGGGTACAATTTGCCAGATTGACGACATTTGTAGAGAACCTACACGAGTAGGTTTTTGACGCCTTTATTCATTAGAATAGCGTCTGACTCCTGAGAATAGGAATTCCTCGTGAATAGGAGGAGACCCTTATCTACG
>Ga0307517_10013476_pt1 | contig 11091 bp, 8 predicted proteins | sample 23_EM_MG_FD_194515 | JGI IMG/M metagenome (GOLD analysis project Ga0307517, IMG submission 194515) | Populus trichocarpa ectomycorrhiza microbial communities from riparian zone in the Pacific Northwest, United States - 23_EM | ecosystem: Host-associated > Plants > Roots > Unclassified | place... | reverse complement strand
ACCCAAACACCCCCTCTCATTTAAGAGGGGTATAAATGTAACGACCCGACTTTTCTCAAGGCTAAAATTGATGGAATTTTTTTTTTCGATTTGAATCGTCCGGTTCTGGATTTTTCACCATATCGTTCTGCATATTTATAATTGTATTCCATTCATTAATAATGCACAATTCACGTAGGATAACGTAAATCAACATTCCTATAAAACAAATTCTCAATACACATGCCCATAAATTATATTTTCATCCTCATAGGTTTACATTACATCATATTGCCATAGTCATAAATTCACATTCCTGTTCTAGTCTCGTTATCATCACGAGTTCATACAAGAGCACCGAACATCAAGTTACACAACTAGTACTTTCATTATCCTGACCTCATGTAATTTCACAACATGACACCCTCATAAGAAGAATACCACATACGTATATTCATACACATCATATTTACATGTTCGCACATTCACATCCGTGTTCCATTTCAATTTTTCATTAAAAGTCGGATGACTAATTGAGAGATTAACACGTCTGGTCATACAACACTCATATCACCTATAACATGTGAATATATAGTTCTTTTCAAAATGAGTGAGCCACGAAATGGATTTCCTTACGCACCGTGTTGGTATGATGTCCCTGTTAAAACACAAGGTAATCTCAAGCGTTATAGGCAATTTAAAAACATAATGAAGCAATATTAACGTTACATTTCATTCATGGACCAAAAGAGCATAATTCTTTCATTTCTCCTTAATTATGTAAATACCACCATAATAATTCGTCAATTACCAAGGCTAATTACAATACTCAATCCCGGTCATCCATCTTGAATACCGTTAGCTGAACTAACATTATTCTCTATTCAAAGCATAACAATCATAATTCTTTCATATACTTGGTATATACAAAACATCATATACATGAACGCATCAATTCTTGAAACTAGCTCATAACTCTTAAATATGGCTAACCTCTCAGGATGCCATTAGCCGAAGCCAATCGTTTACTCATCCTGATCATCCACTTAGAATGCCATTAACCGAAGTTAATCATTTGTTCATCTTGGTCATCCACTTAGGGTGCCATTAGCTGAAGCTAATCATTTGTTCATCTCGGTCATTCACTTAGGATGCCATTAGCCCAAGCTAATCATTTGTTCATCCCAGTCATCCCATTAGCCGAAACTCATTATTTGTTCATCCCGGTCATCCACTTCAGATGCCATTAGTCGACGTTAATCATTTGTTCATCCCAGTCATCCACTTTGGATATCATTAGCCGAAGCTAATCATTTGTTCATCCATGTCATCCACTTAGGATTCCATTAGCCGAAGCTAATAATTTGTTCATCCCGGTCATCCACTTAGGATGCCATTAGCCGAAGCTAATCATTTACCAATCAAACATTATAGAGGCGGTTTATGAAATCACTATAACATGATAATATCTTTTGAAATGCTCATTTAAACAATTCATAACAATTTGACATTCACTATAACATAATAGTAGACCCTTCGTAATACTGATACAGATGTTCCGTAATAGTTTAACGTTCAGTAAACACTATAATTGATCCTTTGTAATATACGAACAAACATTCCATAACAGTTTAGCATTCAGTATAACATAACAGTAGACCCTTCATATTCCTCATACAACCATTCGTGACAATTAACATTCAGTATAATACAACGGTAGATCTTTCGTAATACTCATTGACACGATCAAAGAGTTGATGTCTTATCCCAAGTGCAGGAGTGTCAAAGTAATAAATAACCCGGCAAGACCAGGGTCGAACCACAGGGAGGTCAACTATATAAATTACACATAAAGAAAAAGATTTGAAGAGAATAATAACATAAAAGGATTTGAAGAGAGTTTTGGGATGTGATATTGATGTAAGGATTAAACAAAGATAAAATAGTTGTCAAGGCTAGAGGATTCACTAATAGTATTAGAAATAAATAAAGTATAAACTCTTTTTATTACTCAACTGGAAACCACACACAAATGAGGTTCCAATCAGATGATTTATTGTTATTAGCTCATTATAAATTATTAACATGATCATATTAATCATCTTATCTAAGTAACACTATACTTGTAAATATTGTCAGGTATTCATGATGCTAACTTATGTTAATAACAAATCAAGTTCCTATCATAACAACGATGTCGGCCGAACACTATGAACGATCAAGCATTTATTGTACCAAGTGTTATATAACATAAATCTAGATTAACCATTTAACAAGCAAGGTATTAAGAATTAGTAAGATAAAAAGATAAAACATGTTAATAACAATCTTTCTTAGATATAAACATTAAAGTCCATGTTGAGTTTATATTATGCTTATCCTAACACCATTAGTGAAACCTTTTCACCTTGACATAATTAACTTAGCTAAACATAATGAAGAAAAAGAACATAAATAAACAAGATAAGATCATGATTGTGATATAAGTTAACTAAGTATAGGAAAGGAAATGAAAAAGCATAAACAAGAGATTAATATAGCATGAAAGAAAACTTGAACATTACAAAGAGAAAAAGCAAGAAGATGATCTTGATATGAAAAACAAGATGACTAAATACATGGCAAATGCCTCCTTTTATAGGATAAAATTCAGAACTATTGATTAGCTGACAAACTATTTAGTTGGTGGCCAACCATTGACTTGGTGGCTGGTTTTTGACATTATTGGCTAGTTATTGATATTGTTGGTTGGCCAAAACGTCATTGCTAACATCAGAATTCGAGCACATTGTATTCATGAAAGTTGTGGACAATTGTTTCAGCTTTTCAACAAAAAAAAAAACCAAAGCTCATTTGGACTTGTAGAACTCAAGATATGAGCTAAAAACTGAACAGTGTCTGGGCTGCAGGACAGATTCTGACTTCTCCGTTGTTGTTAAGATTTGAACTTTAAAATAGCAGAATTGAGTCTTGGACTCCCATGAAAGTTTTAGGTCTATGTCTTAGCTTTCCATACATATAAATCAGACCTATATCCAAGGTCTACAACTCCAGTTATAACTCAATAACCGAATGGTGTTCCAGTTTGATTTGAACCAGCATCTCTTCTCTTAACCCTTTCTTTTTCTTCTCAATTTCAATAGTTAATCACATCAATCAATCCTTTGAGTTGTGGGATAAACCTGCATTTAAAATAAGCAATTACTATAAATTAAAGATATCTTATATTATTAGACTTGTTATTATAAAACATGCTTTAGTTAGGGAATTTAATGATACTTTAGTGCAATATGATGATATAAAGCCTTAATGAGAATGCACTTTTAAGTACTAATCACTCATACAACCATAATTGAGATTTACATTTAGTATAATACAACAATAGATCCTTCATAATACTCATACAACCATTCATGACAATTACATTCAATATAATACAATGGTAGATCCTTCATAATACTTATACAAGCATTCACTAGCAGCCCAAATTTGTAACAGCCCAATCAATATTTCATAATCGGTTTAATATTCATCGCAATACAATAATATATCCAACTCAAATAGGTAATTTTAGAACATTTACATATTCGTCATCGTTTCAACATTCATCAAGAACTCGATCAACATTTCATAGTTGTTTCGACAATTATCAAGGATTCAATCAAACACTTCATCATCATTTCATCATTCATCAAGGATTCAATAATATATCATCATTAGTAAATCATTTCAAAACATAAACATCATACGAGAAAAAGGTGGGAACCACCTACCTATTCCACCCGTGGGGTGTCCTTGTTCGATCCCAGACGCACCACCTCAAACATCAATGGCCACAAATCAATACATTCATATTCAGTAATCACACAACCCATCACTACTCATGTCTCAAGCATACATGAATTTATATTCCAGTGTTCTACGTACTACAATCACACAAAACACTCATTTTCATCATTGGAGCTAATCCAGATAAGTAAATCTGCTACAAATCTTTTTAGTAAAAACTAGTTCGCTGGTGACACAGATTTGCTGAACGTAAAATCATCAGCAACTGAATCGCTGGTGTCACCCTGATTCGGCAACAAAATTGATTTGCTTTAGACAACACGATTCGATAATGAAAGCTGACTCACTGCAATTCAGTTGTGAAAACTGATTCGCTACGGACAATGCAATTCGGCAGTGAAAATAAATTTGTTGTTGATACCTCAATTCGGCAGCAAAAACTGACTCCCTACGGACAACACAATTTTAGCAGCGAACACTAATTCGCTGCCAACAACACAATTTTCGACAGTGAACGCTGATTTGCTACACACAACACAATTCCGGCAACGAACGCTGATTCGCTACACACAACACAATTCCAGTAGTGAACAATAGTTCACTACAGACAACGCAATTTCAGTAGCGAACACTAATTCGTTGCAGACAATGCAATTTTTGGCAGCGAACACTAATTCACTGCAGACAACACAATTTAATCATTAGTTTTCAGCAATGTCACATGATTTAGCATGAACACACACATGCAAATTCAATTCCAGCACATAGTTTGTCATCAGATTCCTCTCTCAGCTGTAACATGCTTTCAAGGTTACAAACACACAATTTTTGCTCTTAATATCCACCAACACATTTTCATACAAGTTCTTCAGCCACATATGCAGAATTCATGACATTAACACATTTATAATTCTGTTTCTGTTTTATATAATTAAGCAACTCTAACAAGATCATCATCTTTGCATTTTATCCCTTTAATTCATGTTTTGTCCAGCCCTCACCATAGCCGGCCACCTCTCTAAGTTTTTTGCATTCAAAATTGTTCATTTCCTTTGTTAATTGTTCTGGAATCAGGTTCCCCATTCAACCCCATTTTCATCCCTCATCCTTGTCTAGTTTTCCTTAACAGCTGGTGTGAGAATCTTAGGCTATTTACCTAGGATTTTCCTCTCCTTTTTCAGTCTTAAGGCCTCAAGACCAAGTGGAGGAGTGGTATGGTTCATACCTCATGATTTTAACAAGTTCAATGCAGGTTTCGGTGGCCTGCTCTCTGTAAACACCAAAAAAAAGTAAAGCTGAAATGACTCCACCATCGCTGCTGATTTTTGAATTGGCAGCTGCCCAGTCGGCTGTTGATTTCTGAATCGACAGCGACACAGTTTTGGGCTGCCGATTTCAAAATCGACAGCGATGCAGTTTAGCTTCCGATTTCTGAATGACAGCGGCATAGTCGGTTGTCGATTTCTAAATCGACAGCGGAAGAGTTTTTGGCTGCTAATTTTTTAATCGCCAGCGACATAGTTTTTGGCTGTTGATGTCTGAATTAGCAGCAGCACAGTGGGCTACCGATTTCTGAATCGGCAGAGGCGCAGTTTTGCTGCCGATTTCTAAATTAGTAGTGACGCAGTTTTTATTGTCGATTTATGAATCGGCAGCGACAGCGTAAGATCTAACAAAAATTAGAATCGAACCAGCCTATCATAGGGGAGAATGGGAATAGAAACTAGACCAAGATAACTTAAAAGGAGGGGTAAGGACAACTTTGGTCCCAAACACCCCATCACACTTTGGGGGCTATAAATACAAGGAGAGAGAAAGGGTGGCTTCCCACTCTTCCTAAAACGAGTTGCATGCTCTTGCCCCCTTCCCCCTTCCCAAAATGAGCTGCATGCTCTTGTTCTTTCCTCTTTCCCAAAGAGAGCTCAACAACTCTGCTGCATGTGCCTCAGGCATGAGAGAGAGAAGGGAGAGCTTGACAGGAAGCTGAACAACTGCAAACATGAAGGGAGCAGAGGCCTAAAATAGGTGGGAAACTGACAGGAGGAGGAGAAAACCAAAAGAGAGGAAGAGGAAGAAGCAAATTGGGAGCAGAAAGGGAGAAATGTTGTCAAACCCGTCCCAAAAATGCTAAATCTGTGAGGTATGAACCATGTCCTTCTCCACCTGTTCTTAAGGCCTTGAAACCGAAAGGAAGAAGAAAACTATGGATACATGGCCTAGGAACTTTACTCCAACTGTTATGGAAAGAACTAAGCTAAAAGGAGGGGCAAAAAACAGGGCTGAATGGGGGACCTAATTCTAGAATATTTAACAAAAGAAATATTGCAAATTTGAATATACAAATTTGGAAAGTTGGTCAGCCATGGTGAGGGCTGAACAGAATAGGGATTAAAAGAATAAAATGAATAGATGACAACCTTATAAGAGATGTTAGATCATGCAAAATCAAAACAGAATTATACTTGTGTGAATGGTGTGATTCAGCATGTTTGGTTGATGTAGTTCTATGAAAATATATTGATAATAAATCTTGAAGAAACATGCTGCAGCTAAAACGAAAATTACCCCTTGATAATGCATTGAATTTGTTGTGTGATGAATGGATTTGTATAACTTGAGCTAGTAGTTAGAAGAACCTAAATCAAATATGCATGTTGAGATTTGATGGTGCATTGTTCATGCTTTTGTGATATGAATTGGAGTATGATTGTTGTTGTTATGTGTACAAGTTTCGGCTAGGAAGTGTTACAAAGGAGAAAAGCCTAGCATAAGCTTTACGCTTGGCCAAAGGGAAGAAGTTGAATCAGAAACAATTCCGTTGCTGCTGCCGATTTGTGAATCGGCAGCGACAGGGGTTGCGTTGATGATTTCTAAGTCAGCACCGACTCAGTTCTCGTTAATAATTTCTGTGTCGGCAGTGAGTTAGTCTCGCTGCCGAATTGTGTTATCTACAGCGAATCAGTTTTCACTATCGAATTCTAGTGTCTGCGGCGAATCAATGTTCGCTGCCGAATTATGTCGTTCATGGCAAATCTGCTTTCACTACTGAATTGGTGTTGTCCGCAGTGAATCAGGTGTTTGCTGTTGAATTGTGTATTTCGTAGCGAATCAGGTTTGCACTGTCGAATTGTGTTGTCTGCAACGAAGCAGGTGTTCGCTGCCCAATTGGTGTTGTCCGCGGTGAATCAGGTGTGAGCGAATCAAGTGTTCACTGCCGAATTGGTATTGTCCGCAACGAATTAGGTGTCCGTTGCTGAATTGTGTTGTTCATAGTGAATCAGGTGTTCGCTGCCGAATTGTGTATTACGCGGTGAATCAGGTGTTTGCTGCCGAATTGGTGTTGTCCGCAGCGAATCAGGTGTGAGCGAATTAGGTGTTCGCTGCCGAATTGTGTTGTCCGTGGCGAATCAGGTTTTGGCTGCCGAAATTGTGTTGTCCCCGGCGAGTTAGGTGTTCGCTGCCGAAATTGTGTTGTCCCTAGCGAATTAGGTGTTCGCTGCTGAATTGGTATTGTCCGCAACGAATTAGGTGTTCGCTGCCGAATTGTGTTGTCTGCAGCGAATCAGGTGTTCGCTGCCGAATTGTGTATTTCATGGCGAATCAGGTGTTCGTTGCTGAATTTGTGTTGCCCGCAGCGAATCAGGTGTTCACTGCCAAATTATGTTGTCCGTAGGTAATCAAGTGCTCACTGCTGAATAGTGTATTTCACAGCGAATCAGGTTTTGTTGTTGAAGTTGTGTTGTCTGCAGTGAATCGGTGTTCGCTGCCGAAGTTGTGTTGTCTGCAGCGAAAGTGTGATTCACTGTCGAATTCAAGTTTCCTGCAGCGAATTAGCATTCGTTACCAAAAACGTGTTGGCTACAGCGAAGTAGCATTTGCTGTCGAAATTGTGGTGCCTACAACGAAACAGTTTTCGCTGCCAAATTATATGTCCGACAGCAAACCAGTTTTTGTTGCCGAACTGTACAGCTTGCAGCGAATCAGTTTTCGCTGCTGAATTGTGTGGCCAGCAGTGAATCAGTTTCGCTGTCGATTTTCTATAATAGACCCCCATGCATAAATGACTTAATTGCTTGTAACAATTTTATTGTATGATGGCGTAAAATGTGGAACACTTGAATGTGAACAAATGGACTCTTGAAATAAGTATGGTGAAGAATGTGATTTAAAGATGCAAATGTATTGATTTGTGGTCATTGATGTCTTAGGTGGTGTGGCCGGGACCGGACCATCGCTAGGACAAGGACAACCCACAAGTGGAGCAGGTAGTTGGTTTCCACCTTTTTCTCGTATGATGTTTATGTTTTGAAATGATTTACTTATGATGATATTTTATTAAATCCTTGTTGAATGATGAAATGATGATAAAGTGTGTGATTGAATTCTTGATGATTGTCGAATCGACTAGGAAATGTCGATCGAGTTCTGGTTGAATGTTGAAATAATGAAAAAAATGTTAATGTTCTGAAATGACATGTTTGAGGTGGATATATTATTGTGTTGCGATGAATATTAAACCGACTATGAGATGTTGATTGAGCTATTATGAATTTGGGCTACTGATAAAGGTAGTATGAGTATTACGAAGGATTCTCTGTTGTATTTTATTGAATTTAATTGTGACAAATGGTAGTATGAGTATTACGAAGGATTTTCTGTTGTATTTTATTGAATGTAATTGTGACAAATGGTAGTATGAGTATTACAAAGGATTTATTGTTGTATTTTATTGAATGTAATTGTGACAATTGGTTGTATGAGTAATTAAGAAGGATCTATGGTTGTATTTTATTGAGTGTAATCGTGATGAATGGTTGTATAAGTATTACGAAGGATCTACCATTGTATTATATTGAATGTAATTGTGACGAATGGTTGTATGAGTATTACGAAAGATCTACCATTGTATTATACTAAATGTTAATGAACATGAATGGTTGTACGAGTATTACGAGGGATCTATTATTGTATTGTATTGAACATTAAGTGTCATGAATGGTTGGATGAGTAATACGAAGGATGTACTGTTGTGTTACTGAATGTTAAACTGTTATGGAATGTTTGTTTGTGTATTACAAATGATCTATTATTGTGTTTACTGAATTGTTAAACTATTTTGGAACGCCTATACGAGTACCACGAAAGGTCTGCCATTATGTTGCAGTGACTATCAAATTTTTATGAACCGTTTGAATGAGCAATTCAAGGGATATTACCATGTTATAGTGATTCATAAGACGCCTATGGAATGTTTAATTTGTTGATGATTAGCTTCAGCTAATTACATCCTAAGCGGATTATCAGGATGAACAAATGATTAGCTTAGGCTAATTGCATCCGAATGGATGACCGGGACAAGTGATTGATTAGCTTCGGCTAATGGCATCCGAATGGATGACCGGGATAACTGATTGATTAGCTTCGGCTAATGACACCCGAATGGATGGCCGGGACAGATGATTGATTAGCTTCGACTAATGGGGATAAATGATTAATTAGCTTCGGCTAATGGCATTCTAAGTGGATGACTGGGATGAATAAATGACTAGCTTCGGCTAATAACATCCTAAATGGATGAACAAGATGAACAAATGATTAGCTACAACTAAGGGCGTCCAAAGTGGATGTCCGGGGTGAACAAATGTTTAACTACGACTAATGGCGTCCAAAGTGGATGACCAAGATGAATAAATGAGTAGCCTCGGTTAATGACACCCTAACTGGATGACCAGGATGAACAAACAACTAGCTTCGGCAAATAGCATCATAAGTGGATGAACAAGATGAATAAATTATTGACTTTGGCTAAGGGCATCCTAAGAGGATAGCTGAATTTGAGAGTTATGAGTTAGTTTGAAGAATTGATGCATTCATGTAAACTATGTTTTCTACATACCAAGTATATGAAAGAACTATGATTGTTGTGCTTTAGCAAAGAATAACGTTAGTTTGACTAACAATATTCGAGATGAATGACCGGGTTTGAGTATTGTAATTAGCCTCGGTAATTGATGAATTATTAATGGTGGTATTTACATAAGTAAGGAGAAATGAAAGAATTATGCTCTTTTGATTCATGAATGAAATGTAACGTTAATATTCTTTACAATGTTTCTTTTAAATTGCCTATAATGCTAGAAATTATCTTGTGCTATAACAGGGACATCATACCAATATGGCGCATGAGGAAATCTGTTTCACGTCTCACACATTTTGAAAAAGAACTATATATTCACGTGTTATGGGTTATATGAGTTCTGCATGAACAAATGTGTTAATCACTCAATTAGGCGTCCAACCCCTTTTGTAAAGACTAGTAATGAAAAGGTGAAATGGAACACAGATGTGAATGAACGAACAAGTTGATATGATGTGTATGAATATACACATGAGGCATTCATCTAATAAGGAGGTCGTGTTGTGAAATTACATGAGGTCAGCATAACGAAAGTACTAGTTATGTAACTTGTTGTTCGATACTCTTGTATGAACTCGTGATGATAACGAGATTAGAACAAGAATGTGAATTTATGTGTAAATCCCGAGAAAATCAAGGCTGGGTTAAATTAAAAAAAAAAACTAAACTAAAAAAAAGTGGGGGCAAAACGAATACACTTAAAGAAAATGAAGCCTAAATGCAAATAAGAATAATTATAGAGCATAAATACTCTTCTTACCAAAAACAAATCTGCAACTATCGTGAAGAAAGAAAAGATGGAGTTTTTAGTATCCATTTTTACAGATCAAGAGAGAAACACCACAATTTCAAGAACTCATCCAAGATTAAGGGTTATAGGTAGAATAAACACTGGTGGGCAAAGGATTAACAAGAAAAATTGAACAAGAAGAGAAGAGGCGAGGGTCGACTGTCATTAGAAAGAAAAGGAGGGATCGAGACCTTGATTCGTACCGGGTAAGATATTCTAAACATGGTCTTATGAGTCATTTTAAAGTCGATTATGAATTGATTCCTGGATGTTAAATTATAGATTTGAGTTCTATAACTCTAGATATAGTTAAAAATCTGAGGAGAGGTCAGACAGTAACGGTTAAAAAACGAGACAGTAACAGTTGGACAGTAGCAGTCCAAATGTTTGTTGATGAGTAATTTTGACTATCTTAGAGGCAGAACTGGGTTCTCCTTTTTCAGAGAACTTGTAGCCTCATGTCTTATCTTTCCAACAAGACTAATCTTGCTTGAATCGAAGTTCTATAACTCCAGATATAGTTAAAAATATGAGGAGAGGTCAGACAGTAACAGTTCAAAAACGAGACAGTAATAGTTGGACAGTAACAGTCCAAATGTTTGTTGATAAGCAATTT
>Ga0307517_10013475_pt1 | contig 11093 bp, 13 predicted proteins | sample 23_EM_MG_FD_194515 | JGI IMG/M metagenome (GOLD analysis project Ga0307517, IMG submission 194515) | Populus trichocarpa ectomycorrhiza microbial communities from riparian zone in the Pacific Northwest, United States - 23_EM | ecosystem: Host-associated > Plants > Roots > Unclassified | place... | reverse complement strand
TTCCTTGACTGTCTCAGGGATTAAGTATACCAGGCTCGCATACTCAACACCCTTTTGTATGTACTTCATTACTTAGATCTTTTACAAATCCTTGTAACTTATACACGAAATATCATGTAAAATCGGCAAATTCATGGCTAGTCCGTTAGGAGTCGCATCAGCACCATCAAGCAATATGACTTGATCTCGTTGGCCATACCGAATGGGGCCTCAGCAATCTGTTTCTGAAGACTCTCGAGAACTGCACCCCCAATTCGTGACTTTCTGTTTTGCATTTGCTTACAGGCCTAAAGAAATAACTGTTAGCATCAGACGGCACTGAAAGAAATAGAGATGGCACCATCTTGACAATTGCATCACTGGGAGACAGCTGATACACAATCTCCAGAAACACTAGATCAAAAGTTGTCTGCATCGTCTCAAGAAACTTGGGGGAACAGATCCTAAAATCTTCAAAGGGTCTCTCCGATATATACAGGGTATGGGTAAGTGTCGAGAGGATGTAATCTTCCATCGGATCATTGACGTCCACACAGCCTGCTGATCGAGGCTCTCAGTCTTCGGCTTCGACTTCTCTGCATTTGTCCAAAGTGCCAGCTCATTTTTTGGCTTTGTGACTGTAGCTGTGTTATTATTCTGTATTTCGTAGGGGTGAGCAATGGTTGAGCAAACTTCAAGTTGAGACAATCACCTTTGGACGTGATTGGGATGTTCCCACAACAGCAACAACCTGCATAAAATCTCATAAAAACACTGGCAGGGGTGAAGAAAGTGTATGGATCCAAACCTTGTTGGCACGAGACATGTTGCGTTGCAACGTCTTCGGCATCTGCGGGTGGATAAATGGCTGGTGGTTCACCGGAAAGTCGGGCCGACTCTGTTCGATGTCTTCATCCTCAAGCCCACCGATGACCTTTGCACAAGCTTGTTTCGATGGGCTTTCTAGTCTGCTATTGTTGTATTTCCGGGGAAGAAGGTTGGTCAATTTGGCCCTGTTGAGTATCAGGTGATAGATCACAACAAGTGAGTGAAACCAATGCTTTGTTTATCAACACGGAATTCTCACCTCACCGCTTCCTTTCCCTTCCTACCACCTCGAAGGACCTCTACAAGATCCTCAACCTCGCTGCGTACAGCACTCTTTCCTTTTTTTCTGCTGGAGCCTTTCGTCTGGATGTCCATCTTAGTCAGTGGAATATACTTATGTGTTTGGGATGCAATCTTACCTTGCTTTCCTTAACAGGCTCCTCCTCCAGCTCAGATTCAACTGGATTGGAGTCATCAATGTCCATAGCGTTGAAGTCAAATGATTCGCCTTCACTCCTGCTTTCAGGTTCGCGCTTTCGATAACCCTTTCTCAGCACAGCAGACAAGCACTGGGTGCTCTCTGCATCCATCTCTTCCCTGCGTATCTCCTCTGCCACATCCCACTCTGCCAGAGTCTGTCGTGCTGCCTCTTGCCTCTTCAACGCTTCCTCATCAGCCTTTGCCTGCTGAGCACATAGTGCCGCAATTTCGGCGGGCTTTCGACGCAGGGCTGCCGCAACACCTTTCTGCTGCCCAGGATGGGTATTTCGACCCTTGCGTGCTGGGAGAGGTCCACAAGGGGCAACAGTATCCTGTACCTTGGGAATAGCCGCTGCTTTTTGAGCTTTCTTCAGAGGGAGTAGCTCAGCACCACTGTCGTCTGCAACTAAGGTTTCAGATGGTATGGTAACCTTGGCAGGTCGTCCACGCTTCTTCTTTGGAGGGGTGAGCAGGATTTGACATTGTTTTCACTTAGCTGCTGACCCCTCTCTGCAGGTACAGCAGGCCCATGAGCTGGACAACCTCGCTTGGGTACAGAAGGTACGGCGAGAGGGACAGCCTCAGTTGAAGGCAGCTGAGCAACGGGAGGTCAAGCTTTTTGGCGATTTTGCACCATGGGTTTGGGTGAAGATTAGTAGAAGAAGATTGAGCCCAGGTTCGAGAAGGGTTCGTTGAAAAAATTCCAGAAGTGGGGTGATATATTTGGTTGGATGTAACAATTTGCTGTGGGTTCTGCCCCATGTTTTGCGCCTGTCACAGAGTCACTGCATCTGTTCATGACAGGTTCTGCCCATCGATGCTGCAATTCATGGTTAGTTCCTGTCTTTCATCTAATGTCATACTCATCCCCCTGGGCAGCAATGCCAGAATGCAGCCTGAGGGAATTGGCTTTATGAGGCCCTGGTTCATCCAGACCAATGTTGCTGGCAGTCCATGCTATGATGGATTATGAGTCGCTATTACGACGCATTGTGCACCTTCCCTATCCTCCCTTCTGTGACTCAGACCAGTACAATTACCTTTCACCAGCACCTCCAAGTTGTTCTGACCCCTCTCCAGTAACTTGCACATGGGATCCGACTTCAAACTGTTGCATTGGCTTGAGACCAGCATCGGACCATTGTGCCTGATCCGCAGGTATACCAATTTTCGGCAGGGCATCGTCTCTAGTATCAAATGGCCTCAGAGACCAAGAGACATTGGTGCGTTGATCTTTGTACCTTCGTCTTCAATCATTTAACTCACATTGTGTGTAGCTGCCCACACTGGTTGAGAATTACAGTGCCATAACATCGCCGTGACGTTGACAAACACCTTGCGGATTCTCAACTAAGAAGGCGCGATGCACTTGATTGCGCTGGCAAGAGTGTAGAACTGCAATGCTCAATCGAGGTATGTTTTAATATATAACAATTTGTTTTGTTAACCTGTCCCCAGATGCAGATGTCTGTTGGTGATGGGCCGGAGAAGAGAAGACTCCATACTTCAATGCAGGCGATGATGTGAGGATAATATTCTTAGGTGACGATGAAGACGACCAAAGATTCTACTCACTTTCTCGCAACGATGCTATCAACTCGTCTGCACTGATCAATCTGCCTGATCAATCTGCCTGGCCCCCTTCATCTCAAAGCAAGTCCACAGGTTCCGGCGCAAACACGAGGTATCCATGTTCAGTTCAGGAAGCACCTATAGATCAGGAGACACCCTTTCCCAGCCCACACACGCATCCTCCAAAACCTGTTGCTGTTCGTAACTGTGTTAGCCCAATCCCCCCTACTGTTATTGCTGTAACCACTATGACTCCCATCTCCCCTCACTCTGCTGCCCAGAAACTGACTGTATCTGCTGACCCGGTAATGTTCTTGGTACGATAGCAGTAACCCTGACAACACCATTAGCCAGTCCAAACTCACACGTCTCTTGCAATCATTCAGCGGTCGTACGAAAACCTGTGTCCTTGCAATGATATCCCCTGCACGTTCTAAGTCAGAAGAAACAATTTCAATTCTCGGTTCTGCACTCCTTGTCAAGAATAAGCCCGAAACAAATCAGTGCATGAACCACAACTCTCTTCTGAAGGAATATGTCGATGAGGTCACCTTGCTGTAGGAGAGAACACAATGCTCCACTGAACAGAGTTGGTGGAAGCAAAGAAGCAGGTCACTATCATTGAGAATCAGTTGAGGAATGTGCGAGGACGACCAGAGTATTGCGCTTCTGCAAAAGGAACAGAAGCTCCATTCCACGGCTTCAGCAGAAGGAGGAGACTTTGCAGAAAAGGGAGGTCGAGTTACGCCAAGCAGTCAATGCGCGACGAAGAAATCTTGAACCCAGCACTTATCTGGCCAATGAAACACGAGCGACACCACAAGTATTGCAACCAGGACTCGCAGGCTTATATGCCTTTACCCTACGACATACAAATGCCTGTCAAGAAAACATTGGAATGACATAGGACACAGTACCATCACCAAAATTGTACACCATGGAAGATTCATGATCACACCTCGTCTGACCACAATATTCAGGAGTAGTCCGTATTGCCAATCCATTTGTATTTCATAGCGTGAGTTTTATTTCATATAAATTGAGGTTGTCTTTGGACGCAGCGTGACTTGTTGAAACACTGCCACATATTATCGATCTGTTTTCTCTCCTCTATGCCAAATCTGACCAGTTCTGTTACCTTCGTCTGTCCCCTTTGCGACCACATCTGTAAATCACAGACTGGCCTTACCCAACATCAACAAGCAAAGCATCCAAACTCAAAGTCACCTCAACAGAAGGGCTATGTCCGCCTTGGCCACCCACACCTTAATGGTATGTCCCTCTTCATCTAGCTGGTCATCACTCTGAATTTCTTCAGCTCGTCCATGCCGCGAGGATGGTGTTTTTCTGAAAGAACCCATTCCAAAACCCCAGCCATGGTCTTTCTCTGATACAACACCTGAGAACACTTGGGCACCATTCCAGGACCGGCTTGCATTCGAGTGGGCGCATGAGCGCTACGTTGAGCTCAAGGCGTCAAAGAAACAAATTGGCCGTGGCTTGACTCTATGGGCTGCAGCCCTTGTTAAGGGTGGTTTTTTGGGTGGTATTCCCTGGAAGAATGCAGATGACATGTATGCAACCATCAATTCTATTCAAGTGGAGGATGTTCCTTGGATAACACATACTTTTCAGTACTCTGGACCACAACCAGATGGCAGTTGCCCACAGTGGATGGGCGATACTTATGAATTGAGTGTTCGCAATGTTCTCTTGCTTCTTGAGAAGCAACTTGCCACGTCTGACTTCAATGGCCACTTCGATGCTTTTTCTTTCACAGAATTCACACCAGAGGGTCATCGAGTCTGGTCCAATCTCATGTCGGGTGATTGGACCTATCAAGAAGTGGTACGTTCATTTATTTGGGCACTGGTAACATACTGAAGGATGCACCAGGATGAAATTGCAGAAAATCCCTCAAATCATGGTGCGATGCTGGTGCCTGTTGTATTGGGAAGCGACAAGACCACCGTCTCTGTTGCTACAGGGCATCAAGAACATCATCCGGTCTACATTTCTCCAGGCAATATTTCAAATATTGCATGACGAAGCCATGGAGATGGTGTCCTATCAGCTGCCTTTTTGCCAATTCCCAAAGGTAATGTACCTAATCATTGTCATAGACACTTGCTCAGTATCTTCCAGCTAGCAAACACCAGAGAAAGAAAGCTGCATTCAAGACATTTCAACGCCAGCTGTATCATGCGTGTCTTGAGCTGATCTTTTCGCTGCTCAAGCCTTACATGACGACTCCAAAGATCCTCAGATGCCCAGATGGTCATTTCTGCCGTGGCATCTTCAGCCTTGGGCCCAACATTGACGACTACCCAGAGCAAGTCTGGCTGACAGGCATCGTGCAGGGATGGTGTCCAAATTGCGTGTATCGCTGAGTGCGATGCTCATCATTCATCTCTCAACACTCCAGGGGCTCACCACCAGTGTCATGAGAAGACAGATTTTCTTCTCTCAAACTTTGATCCAGGAGTTTTATGGGATGAATATGGGCTTCGTGATGATGTTGTGGTAAGTCAAGTTAGCTATCTTATGAGTGTCACTCAAATGTGTTACCTTTAGCCTTACATGCATAGCTTTCCACATGCGGATATACATAAACTTCTTGCACCTGACATCCTTCACCAGCTCATCAAGGGAGTCTTCAAGGATCACCTTGTTGAATGGGTCAATGAGTACCTGAAGCTTACACATGGAATTGCTCGTGCAGAAAAAATTATAGAAGATATTGATCATCGGTGTGTCCCATTTATGTTCTTGTACTGAACTCTTGATTGCTAAAGACTTATTTCGACAGTTTGGCAGCTGTGCCTGCCTTCCCTGGTATTCGACGCTTCCCTGATGGTCATGACTTCAATCAGTGGACCGGCAACGACTCGAAGGCACTCATGAAGGTATGTTTGCATTTTCTCATGTTTGCCACTGCTATAACTCATTGTATCTAGGTTTATCTCTCTGTGGTTGCGGGTTATCTCCCATCTCCCATGGTTCAATGCGTTGCTGCCTTCATTGAGGCATGTTACATTGCTCAGCGTAATGCCATCACAGAACCGGTTCTCCAGCGCTTTTGTGCTTGTGTTGACCAGTTCTGTGGCCTCCGCCAAATCTTCATTGACACACACGCGTTTGAACGTCAATCTCCCTTCCACGTCAACATGCATTTGTTGGACTTTTTTATTCATCAATCAAGATGTTTGGATCACCCAATGGTCTCTGCTCCTCTATTACAGAGTCGAAACACATCAAGGCCGTCAAGGAGCCTTGGCGACGTTCAAATCGGTTTCGAGCCTTGGCGCAGATGGTAATAAGCATTGTGCGAATGGAGAAGATGGCTGACATTCACCGGTTCTTCAATCAACAAGGCCTTCTCTCTGGAACAGTCCTAGAAGATATCAGAGCTTCAATGGTTATGGATGAAATGAGCAATGGTAAATCAGCAGCTTCTGAGGAATTTAAGGATGGTGATGATGAATATGATGGCGGTGATGATGAGGCTGACAGAGAGGAGAATTCACGATGTGTTAATCAACCGCAGGACGATGATCAGCAAGCTGTAGATGGAGACCAGTCCTCTTTGGATGACAGACTCTCTGATGTGATACCTGCATCTTGTTTCCGTAAGTATAATTGTATCTATGCCATTTAGGCTTACTAACAACTTTCAGAACCAGGTTATCCGCATCGTATTGATGCCCTTGCTGCCCATATACATCAACCAGGATTTCCTTCAGCCCTCGGAAAGTTCCTATACTTTCTTGATCATCCAGATGCTTTAGATATACCTGGCTTCATCTATCCGCGGTATGAAGGCTTAATCCAAGTCTACCACTCTGCAATTGCAACATACTATGCACCCAGTGACCTTTGTGGAACTGGAGGGCTTCACCGTGAGAGAATCTGAGCTGCCCCAAACTTTCGTGGTGAGAGACGATATGACACCATCTTTGTTGAATTGGATACATCTAAAGAGGGACTTCTGGGCATGGTTGTTGCTCGAGTTCATCTTTTTTTCTCTTTTGCCTATTGCCAAAAGTTCCACTTTTGTGCGCTTGTACACTGGTATGTATGTGAGTCGGATGAACAGGATGAAGACACAGGCATGTGGATTGTTCATCTTGAACGAACTTGGGAAGGCAAGGCTTTGCTCAATGTCATTGATGCTGAATCAATTGTTTGTGGGGCTCACCTTCTTCCGGTGTATGGTAATACTCGAGTTCCAGAGAGGTTCAGTCATTTCAACATGCTGTCTATGTACAAATCTTTTTTTGTCAACCATTTTGCTGATCACCACTCGAATGAATTGATTCTCGGTTAACTTACTACACTTAATGTACAATTGGAGAACACTTGTTATTAGTTTTTAGGTTTTTTTTAGTTTACAGGTTTTAAGGTTTTCAGAAACCTGAAAAATTAAAAAAACCTTGAAAAACCCCGAAAAACTGGTAACTAAATGGGGACTCTTGCTGATGATGAAAGTATCACAATATGTAAAGGAGAACAGAATGAAGAAAGAGAAGGACAAAGAAACTGAGCCTAAAGCGGACTCAGGAGAAATTTCAAACCATTTGACTTGGCCAAAAGGTAGCCAAGACAACCCAAAAGACAATAGATCTGCCACAGAGTTTATTGCAGAAGTGCCTGAACCTGCAGAAACTCGAAATCACCTGTGTCCAAAAATAAAGGAAGGATTTACAAAATCACCTACAGGAAATTGTCACTGCAAGATCCATCAGATCTGCAAGTGTAGTTATGGGAATAGGACAGATTGCCTTGTGGACAAACCCCTGGAGTGTCAGAAGAGACAAAAATGCGAACCAGAGTACCCAAGAATGGAAACCAGTTACCTAGAAATGGAAACCATTGCATTTTTACCAAAAGCGGACAAACCTACTGAAGGGAGACCTTTAAATACCACCTGGAAAAATTAAATGAAACCAGAAACCAATATTTCAGACATGTCTACTGTTACCACTGCCTATACTCTTCCTGTTGGAGGAGTTATTCATCCAGGAATTGATATTTCTATGAATGAACTTGCCTCTACTATGACTAGGATCCATGCCCAAGCAGTTATTGGCCACACAGATTATTCTTATACCCCTCCTGCTCCTCTTAAGCTCGAAGCTTCCCCTGTTTTACTGGCTACAAACAACAGAATTACAGAAGAAGAATCTCCTACACCTCTTGCTTATGCAGAATTGGTCTTCCAGAACACCAAGCTTAGTTATATCACTAATGGAATCACCCATTCACTCTATGGGGATGCTTATATCCATTTCACCTATTTTACTGTTGACCACGATGGTCAGAATTTCCTTAATACCTTCAATGCGCACCCACCACACCCTCCTGATGCCGCATCAATTGTTATTCCAAATCGAGATACCAGAACCGAACCAATCACTACTGAACATTACTCCGACATGGCCTGCTGGGAATGTTCCGAATTCCCACCCATTGTCAATGTTAACAATCGAACAACTCTTAATCCTCTCCTTACCTCCTCCACCAGATGGGCTAGCTACTGTATTCTTCATGGTGGTAGCAGATCCTATCGTTCCCCACCACGTTCCACATCTATCGCTTCCTTCTCGATTGCGAAAACTCGAACCAGCGCCCATCATCGTTGACCACGAACCCAGACACAGGCACGAAGAACAACTGAAACAAGAAACTACAGAGGGAGACAGCCAACGAGAGCTCACCATGCTCACCCGGCCAGGAAACATTCTATGTATGTCATTTCCTACTGGAAAGATGTCTCCAGAAGTACTTACACATCCAGAAGGACACCAATCTTCTTCCATCACCACGAAAACCCTGTGTTTGACACCAGGAGATTAACAGAAAAGTTTTAAATGAATGATCAATTTTTTATTTGTGCACCTTACAGTATAATACACCTCCTTGACAGAAAAATACATTCACCTTGTTTTGTACTCTAATGAGCCACAAATCTGAATTAAATTTTGCATAAATCAAATCTAGATACTTAAATAAATATAACTAAGTATAAAAAAGGGCTCGATTGAGTGAGCAAGTCATGAAATAGAGCAAATATCACAATTAAACCTCCTTGATGGAAGTGTGACACTGCCTAAATATATATGTGGCACTCTGGCATGGAACAATGTCCCTACAGCAATGATTGAGTCTAAATATAGATGATGCCATAAATCCCTCTGCACATACAGAGCCCTTACAACATCAAGTCTAAATATAGATGCCCCAGGTTCCTGATATCTGACCTTCTCATCAGCAATATACTTAAGTCTGAGTAAAAGCTTTCTGGTAAATAATATATACAAATGACAATGTAACCTAGTACCAAATTTTGTTTTGGTAAATTTGGATCTGTATGTGCAGAGGGTTTTATGGCATGTATATCTATATATAGTCCTCACCTCCCTAATTTTGATAGCTATAGTTTCATAACAGAAGTAATTGTTATTTCACCTCCTTTCCATCTATATTTGGTTACAATATTATATATAAGAACAACAGAAACCAATACTGGTGTGTTGTGTCTTAATGCCCAGGCTGTTGAATATGAGCATAGCAAGAACCCATGGCTCATGCCCATTGGCATGGGTGCTCTTATCTAGTCCATAACAGATTCATCTTTATGACTAAATTTAGATAGAATGTTGTAAAGCACTCTGCAGCTGCAGACTCTTTTACAGCATCATAACCAAATATTGCCAGAATTACCATTTCACCTTCTTTCCATCAAAATTTAGTCAAGTACAAAAGTAACCTAACCTACAACATATGTGCCATGTCTGACTAAAAGCATGAATAAAGCCTTAACTAATTCTCTCAGTTCAATGGCACTCAATGGACCGCACCTTCTACACCTTTCTACAGAGCTACTCGATGAAATTGTTTTATCTACCTCAACAAAGCCTTCTCCCACTTTTGCATATCTGCCAACAATTGCACCCAGTGTCTGCCAGACGTCTTTACCACTCTGTGGAGGTCATTGGTCCAAATGCCTCCCTCTGCTTTTCAACACTCAGTTCGCCAGACATGACCATATCATAAACCCACCGCTACCGGGGTTTCTGCAACACACTCGCTCATACACCCCAACTCATTTCCCTGTGTCTTGACATTCCTTTCAACTTTTCTTCCCTTCTTGTAGAGGTGATGTACCTCAGAAGCATTATTTGCTCCACATAGAAAATGTTGCAGTTGTCCCAGATTCTCTGCCAAACCTCATCCGCCTTCGCATCTCCAGTGATCTCAGCTTCATACAGCTCTCCAATTTCCAAAAAATCACCAGCCTTCAGATTGAAACAATCGAAACACCTCATGATGTTCAGTCCATGTTAGAAAGCCTTACAGATGGTGGCTCTAACCAGGCCAATATTTCCCTTGTCAAACTATCTCTATCTCTTTCTTCTAACAACACTATCAAAATTGTTGAATCACTCCAAAAAATTGGACAAATCATGCTTGCTGTCAAATATCTCAGTATCAACAACCACAACATCAATGCCTTGGTTAGCCACTCATCTAAATTTTAATCATATGGCTAATATTTTATTGTAGGCCATCACTGGACTTCTTGCGAAGGAGAAAAACATTTTCCCCCATCTCCACCACCTTCTCATTAACAAGGCGACACAGCATCATCCAGTATTTAGTAAGCTGCCCTCAGAATGCCTTGATATTCAAATAGTCCAGCTTGAGAATGCTGTTCTTGCAGGTCCATTATTATGCTTGGCAGTTTGTGGACCTGTCAGGTGGATTTATTCTGGATTTAAGGAATGGACAATGGCATACAATATCTCCATTTCTACTGCTGGTATTGTCAATGGTCAAAGTAACTCAACCTTTGATCATACAGATGCTGAAACACCAAATGAGCATCTTTTCATAAAATATGAAGTGTAGAGGTGAATGTTTGAAAATTTCGGATTTGAAAACTGTAACAAGTTAATCACCTGTACACTCTGGCAGTTCCACTATGTAATCGGCATATTATAATTACCAATTGGATTCAAAATATAGGTGATTTGTCACATATCGTGCCGGAAGGTAGCAGGAGTGTAGAGGAGGTGGAAAGGACCAGCTTCAATGTATGTGTTGTGCTAACGCTGTGCGTTGTGTCCTTATTTGCGGAGGCAAGCCAGAGACGTCGGATGCAGATTGGGGAAGACATAGTTGATATTCAGACTGAGGGAAATACAAACAAAGTATGGTACCACTATATAATG
>Ga0307517_10013474_pt1 | contig 11093 bp, 4 predicted proteins | sample 23_EM_MG_FD_194515 | JGI IMG/M metagenome (GOLD analysis project Ga0307517, IMG submission 194515) | Populus trichocarpa ectomycorrhiza microbial communities from riparian zone in the Pacific Northwest, United States - 23_EM | ecosystem: Host-associated > Plants > Roots > Unclassified | place... | reverse complement strand
AAGAGAAGAGTATATAAAGTTAAAAAAAAAAAACACATAAAACTATCAAACAAAACTAATTAAAACCACAAGCTAATCAAGTAAAAAGGCCATGATAAAAAGAAGAAGCTATAACCAAACAACTAAGTCATCTTTTCTAATAATTCTTTGCTTGCCTAAATAATCTGTAACGTGATTCTTCTGTCTATGAATATAATTATATATATATATATATATATATATAAAGAAATCCCTAATACAACCATAAAATATGTTAATATTATTAAAAATAATGACACAATTAGATAATTTTATTTTTAAAGAATTTAATTAAAAAATAAAAAATATGAAAAAAAGGGGCCAGATCGATGTGCATGAGTTGGTGTATTTTTACATTTGCAAGAATATAATTTTTCAAGGCTGTTGATCTTTTCAATTTTTGTTGATAAATGCGACTAGGTGAGCTCTGGCCCTGTGTGGACGGAAACCGGTGGTCTGTCTAGCAAACCTAGCAGGGATTCGCTGCGGATTTCACGTAACAAATCTCGCAATCATATATGGTAATTACTTAATTAGTGTTAGCAAAATCTCCGCCGTCAATACGAAAGAGGACGTGGGTGTGGACATAACCCAACAATAAAAACAACTCTTCTTCCGATGAGTCCGTACAGCTGTGACATGCAAAAATAGAGAAAAGAAATTAGCACAATTATATAAAATATTTGGCAAATTTAACACCGAACAATCAACCAAAATAATTTAGAAAAAGAAGTTAGAAATTAAAAGTAAAGAAAGACTAGAATAGAGGTTGGAAAATATGAAACTATGTAATTTTTTATTTAAAATTATTTTATAAATTAAAAGAAAAAGATATAAATAGCATAACCTTAAAATATATAATTATTGGGCTCAACCTATTAATTAAAATTTTCTAACATATATAACTCAAATAAATAAAATAGACTCAAATAAGGTTAGTCTCTTAACCAAGGAACAACGGGTTAGGCTATTCTCCATCGTTGATAATCATACGCATGTGTAATAGTGTCTCGGATATGATGTTTCCATCAACTATAATATTATCATTTGAGAAATTCTTGGTGAAATAACACACTTTTATTTTATAACGCTTATAAAATGTGATATTTATTAAAAACTTTCATTTCCGAGCGTGACAAGATAGTTGTCGCACTTTAGAAGAGCGATGTTTAAACTTATCGTGTTTTAGAAATGCAACATGTCATGAAATTTAAATCCTCTTCTGATCAAAGAGCACAACAGACACAACAACTCTCTTTCTCTCTCAAAACTGGTCTTATCTCTCTAAGAACCCCACCAATCACTTGTTTTTTTGCCCGTAAAACACCAAAAAATTAAACCCATTTTAGTCTCCAAGCTTCCTAGAAAGTTTTTCTCTTCAAAATCTCATGTTGTTGCCACCTAACTCTTTTTCTAGTCCTACAAGCATGGTAAACATATTATATTGCTATAAATTTATGTTTGGTTTAGTTGAAATGCAATCATTGTTTAGGGTTTATATTGAATTTAGAGTTTGTTGAATTAATGATAAATTAACTAGAATATTGTATTATTTAAGTATTTGAGATTCATTTTGCATGTATATATGTTTATTTATTTGTATTCCTGAAACTATTTGTGATTATAAAATGTAAGAATTTATTGTGTTTGGTTATTGTGGTTCTTTATATGTATTTTTAAATGGGACATGATTTTAGATATAGTTTTTAAATTGGAGGAACTTTACCCGGATTTTGTTAAAATTAATTTTTTTTTACTTTCTAAAATCATTAATTAAATTAAATGTAAGATTAACAAACTAAATACTAAATCTCATAAGAATCATTTTTTTGTTAGATTTAGATGTAGGGAAAATTTATTCTAGAATTTTTATGGAATAGCTTGGATAACTACTAAAATTTCATTAATATTGGATGTTCAAAACATAACATTAATTAAATATTATAGTTTTAAACTTAATATTTAAAAATATACTATTTTACCTTAACTTTTTTACTGCTGTGTCCCTATTTCTTTTCAATTTCTATCCTGGGTGCCCAATTCGTCCGAAAAGAAAAGGAAAGGAAAAAGGACCGGGACCTGCATAGGCAATAGAATCCAGGCTAGCTAAGGCAGTCCTGAGCCAGTGAGAATTCGACAACTCACATTCAAGAAACCACTCCGGTTTTGCCCAACCTGCCAATTTCACTGTACACCGCTACCCATTTACCATCTAGACAGTAGACCCTCCTATTCTTTTCCACTCCACGCCTGCGCATGCTTTCTCAAGGAAACTTTACATTTATAATTTTGTTCCTCTTTTTTTTTTTTTCGCATCTCATTTTTTAAGGTTCAGGTTCGGTGTTTTTTTGTTTTCTCTTTCGTTGCGGTAGTGGGGTTATTTTGATAAAAAAAAAAAAAAAGAACCAAGAAAAGAAAGGGTTAGGACATTTAGAGAGAGAGAGAGAGAGAGATGGGAAGAGGTAGGGTTCAGTTGAAGAGAATAGAGAACAAGATCAACCGGCAGGTTACATTTTCCAAAAGAAGAACTGGATTGTTGAAGAAAGCTCATGAAATCTCAGTCCTATGTGATGCCGAGGTTGCCTTGATCGTCTTCTCTCATAAAGGGAAGCTCTTTGAATACTCCACCAATGCTTGGTACGTACTCAATTCACCTCTCTTATATATATTATACCCTTATATCTTAATTAGGTTTTTCTTTATCTCTCTCTTCTTCTTTTTTCATCTGGGGCTTTTGTTATTTTTCTTTTCTTTTCTTTTATTTCTTTCTTTGATAGGGACGACATGGTGTATGACCTCTCTCTAACTTCCGATTTTCTTTTTGGCTGGTTTTTTTCTTAGAAATGAATGACCTATGTCTCCTCAACGTTATCATGGCCAAACATTGAAGCTATACACGTATTTGTTTTGGATTTTTTGCTTCGTACATAATCTTTGGTACATATAAAGATAGGATCTCGTAATTAATATAATATAATGTACTGAGTATCTCTTGTATCCTTAATAATCATGTCTTTCTTAAATTTTTTTAATTTCCAGAGGGTTCCAAAGTTTCTGCAGTGTATATCTCTTACTTTATCCATTAAAATAACCATAAAACATATGCTTCATGGGTCCTCGAAGTCTTGTCCAGTAGATTTTGATGGCTGTAGGGTGATGCTGTGCTCATATCTGACTGGAGGAGTACTATACTCCCAATCCTTTATGACAGTTTTGCAGTTGAAGGTGCAACATCCCATAATAAAGCATGATATCTGATATATCGATTTGAACTTGTTAAAGTAAGCTACGGATTAGGATTCTTAGTATAAATACATTAAATTTTGTGGAAAGCAATCGCATCATGTTTTTAGGAGAACATAAATATTTTAATATAAATTGGATGGTGTCCCTTTTTGACACTTTCGAGATATTAATTAATGGATCTAATATCAACAGCACTAGTTATTTGGTTTAGAAATTGCTATTTGCCACATAAATTAGAAAAATAAAAACATCGATAACGTACGCCTCATAGGGTAAAAATATTAGAGATAAATAATTAACTCTACTATCCATCAAGAAAAAGATAATTAATTGTACTTGCAATTTGGATTTGACACTGCTCGTAGCGATTTGGATTGCAATACTAAAATATAGAGAAGTTTGAAGCCATTCAATCAAACTAATTTTTACGATGTGATCTATATAATAGAAACCAAAGAGATCTGGAGAGGATGGTGAGAAGCATGTATGTAAAGAGGTGGTGGAGGTAGAGGTTAACAGACTGTGTGTGTTGTATATATATGGAATAATTAAAGCCTAAGAAATAGTTTTATATTAACTTTCTAATAGTATTTAACTTACTTAGGATTGGTCTGTAGACTAATAATTACCTAAAACTTATGAGTCAAGAAATAGTTTTATATAGATTCCTTGCATTTTTTGTTTTCAATTTCTAGATTACGTTTGGAAAAGATCATTCGCACTTTATTTTTTTACCTATTTTTATTTGATATGCATTCTATGTTTGGAAGCATGTGCTTTCTTGACTCCTATAATTACTTATGATGCAGCTGTTGCTTAGGTACAGTTGTTTTGCCTTCCATAAATAACCATCAGTAACTAGTGGTGATGAAATCTCCAGAATAGAGCACGTTATGTATTTCTTTTTAGTACTACATTTGCTCCTGCTGCATAACTATTCTTCTGCACTGTGAAATGTCGAGAATAGAACACGTGAATATGTTTCTTTGTCAATTGCAAAATTTAAAAGTGAATTGTTCTGCTCCTGCTGCATAACTACTCTTTAATTCACAGACAGCTATGTTGATGGTTCACTAGCAATTCTATAATGGAACATCATTATGGTGCCATGAAAATATAGTCAGTTGCATGTTTTCTCTTGTCATTGCGTGAGATATTGCAACATGTTCAAACCCTCCTTTTGAAATATTTGAGTTTGAAAAATATCCATTGATATGAAGAGGTCAGAGTAGCCCCGCATTTTATAGTGTTGATTGATTCAATCCACCAAGATATACGAATCCCGTGCAAGATCTAAGAAAAAAAATGAAACCCTATTCTGGTCAACTGTTTGCTCCTGTTTGTTTTTTGCGAAGCAAAAAGCTTTAAAGCGCCTGTAAAGGCGAAATAGGAGATTATGAACCAAACCTCAACCAAGTCAGCCTCAACTGTTTGCCCCTGTTCAGATAGAAGATATGCATCTAAATTAATTGGATACGAAATCTGATGTTCAAAGCTCTAGATATGCATGAATTAATGGTGGAAAAAATTAGTTGAATGGATTTTCTTCAATCATAGATACGACTCAAGGGAAAAAAGCTTGAAACTTTCTATTCCTGATTTCTCATATACTGTCAAGTTGTCTCTGTGGAAATGTCGTGGAAAATGCACATATCCGGAAAATGGAACATGTATTTATTTACTAAGAAGCATCGTCTTGTTGTGCAACAGCATGGAAAAGATACTTGAACGCCACGAGAGGTATTCTTATGCAGAGAGGCAATTAGTCGCAACTGATCTTGATTCGCAGGTAGGGCCTTAATTACTATTTCATCAGATTTGTTATTTTCTTAAGTTCTATTTCTGCACTTTAATTTCTACTATTGATTTGAATTGAACGAAAAGGGGAATTGAAATTCATACGGTAAGTTAATGTACAATATATTCATTAAGTTTGATTCAGTCACCATGTCGGGTTCCAATAATACCGAGTTTAACTTAATTCGCAGGGGAACTGGACCCTAGAGTATAACAGGCTCAAGGCAAAGGTTGAACTTCTACAGAGAAACCACAGGTACTCCTACTCCGAACTGGATTGCCTGCATTTATTTCCAAATTTTTCTCACAAGATTTTCAAACCTTACCAGGCACTATTTGGGGGAAGATCTGGACTCCGTGAGTCTCAAAGAGCTTCAAAACTTGGAGCAACAGATTGATACCGCCCTTAAACTCATTCGGGAAAGAAAAGTATGCTATGCTGCTATAGAAAAGCACGCTAAACTTTCTTATGCTTTTATTACTGGAATTATGCCAGTTGTAATAACGTGTTCTCTCTTTTACAGAACCATCTGATGTATCAGTCGATTTCTGAGCTGCAGATAAAGGTACGTCGTCCCCATATTTGCACAAACTTATGCTTTGAATTTCCATGATCTCTGTACAACCTTGGAAGCTATAATCATCATTTTTAGAAAGCCTAATTCATCCAAGATCATCAAGCACCTGACTTACCCCCCTTTTCCTTTTGAAGTTATATCCCATAGGTTGACGTCAGAATAAGTCTTACATGAACGTTAGAAGATCAGAGCCGTACACGCAAGTGGTATTTTTCCGATTCATGTAGCACAAGAGGGAGTAATGATGTAGGATATTTTTTTTATTTAGTTGGTTGAAAGGTTATAAAACTGCTTTAAAAAGAAGAAAACAAAGGGGTTATAACAGGTGCAGAAAAAGAAATAGGGCAAAAGTAAAATCATTTCACTCTTAAGAAGGATAAGTGCTTTTAAAGGATAAATTATTGAAATCCAGTTATTTCTTCTTTCCCATTCTCTCTAAATGCCTATGACTCATGCCTAAATTTGCCTGTTTAATTTTTCTACATTTCTATCTGCTTTATGACAGGAGAAGGCAATTAAAGAGCAAAATAACATGTTAGTGAAGCAGGTGGCCTTCCTTTATTGTCCCAAGACTTGCAAATTACATTTTAATTAATTCTTTCCAAGATGCACTATATATGAGATGGCCATTTACATGCATAGCTATTTTGATCAGTTTGTTGAATAGCTGATGATTTTTACTATTGAATGATTTGGAAATAGATCAAGGAGAAGGAGAAAGCACTGGCACAGCCGGCACTCTGGGATCAGCAAGATCATGGCCCTAATGCTTCCTCATTCCTTTTACCACAGCTGCCACTGCCTTGTTTAAACATCAGGTAATCTTCCCTTGCACTGCTATAGTAGCTATATATAGCCTATAGTACTAAGAGGCGGAACTAGAACATTTTAGATAGGGTATTCATAAAAATTATCAGATTATAGAGCAAATATTTTATTTTTAAAGAAACCAAATGCATAACTATTATGAAAATTCAAGAACCAAAACTAATTTTTTTTTAAACTTTGGGGGTGTCATGCTCCCCCAAAGCATGCAGTAGTTCCACCCCTGCTTATATGGTTTAACTCGCATGACATTACTTCTCATCGTTTGCAACCTGATTTCTTTTCTCTGTAATTTTACTCTAAACGTCACTTTAATAACAAGATTAATGTCAAAATGAACATCTAAACTCTATAGGGAATTGATATTTGATACATACTTTTGATAGTAACAACACCCTTTGAGTGATACGGTATATATTTGCTCCATTTGTTTTCATAGTAACAATAGGTATATAACGAATGCCTATTGTTTTTACGCGTAATCTCTCTTCTAGATTTTCTAACATAAAAGGGCATTTGGATTTCACCGTAAATTAACATGATATCCCAATTAGTCCCAACCACCGCATATTAAAAATACAGAAAATCAGTGTCTATATACTTTGTTGTATGTGGTCAGTGATCACAAATTGATTAACGATATATAGGTGCGCAATAAATTGTTATATAATACTAATTGATCTGATGCGGTGGCAGTTACCAGGAAGAAGATCCAGAAGCGAGGAGGAATTATGAACTTGACCTCACGCTGGAACCAATTTATTCGTGTCACCTTGGATGCTTTGGAACATGAATATTTGGGTGAAGAAAGACACTCTGAAACTGCTAAAAATGTAGTTTTTGGTTCGTTATGAAATTAGATTATATATATATATACGCACCTTGTTATAACTAAGGTTTCATCATGTCAAATTGATATAATTAATGACATGATCTCCTTTGATCGTATATCAATTATCCATCTTGTTGGTAATAATTAAATTGTTGATGGAATCTTAATTCCGATGTTTCAAGTCGTGTCTGAAATATTTAAGAAGACTAGCGCAGCTAATTTTCATAATGCCAATGGAAGGTCCTAATTATGAACTACTGCTAGTTGCTTCCCCGGCTAGAGGAGGCCGATATATATATCTTGCCAGGAAGTAGAGGTTGAAGGATTTTTCTTTCCTTTTCTTATCTCTAGGTGGTAGCCATCAGCTGAATACATGTTTACAATTTATTTTGGGTGAATTTTATCAATTTATCATCATATTTTAGCCTCCCGTCTAAAGGGCACGGCTGCCTACGCTGCCGAAACTAGAAGGCATACCAACAGCCAAAGTCAGCCAACGGTAGTAACAAGCTTAACCGGCAGGTTCTCTTCCAGTAATGCTAGAAACATAGGGAAGGGAGGAAGGAATCGAGGCGGAGAAGACTGAGGCTTCGGAGGCTATAACGGGCAGCAGAATCAGACTCCAAATCAGAATTAAAACAATGATTTTCGTCGCTATTATGATAACAGGAATGGCGGCCAAAGCCCACGGTTGGAGCTCTACAACTCTTAGAATCCCACTACTCCTTTATGTCCTCAAAGGTACACACATTATAATCCTACCACTTGGTACCTAGACATTGCAGCTTTTCATCATATTACTTTTGACATTGCCTCCTGGTACCCAGACATCATATTACATTCTTTTCTTCCATGTCAAGGTTCGGACTCGCCTACAGCATTCTTGCATCCTTCCATGCCATGGTCCTGGTATTAGTTAAAGTCATCTCATCGCAGTAAAGCTGTCCATTTGAATTTACAGGGAAGGGTAGGTGGGCTTCTCTTTGCATTTTGCAAGGATCAGTTGGGTTATGGACCTTTTGTTGCCACAATTCAATTTTCCTAGGCCTTTGCGTTTTGGATGCTGAAACCGAACTCTAAAGTATTGCTGAAAGCTACATATTCATAGGTCCAAAGCAAGTATAAGTCAGGCTTGAAGCCTGCGTTCTTTAGTAGACCTTGAAGCCCATTTATCACCTCTGGGCCATTGTCGCTCGTCTGCAAAGGAAATAATTGTTCTGGGAAAAACTAACTCGAGGATGGTGTCGATGGTCAGCCTCAAGAGGGTTGATAAATGGAACCCAATGCGAAAAATATCCATGTATGCACCATCCTGTAATTTGCGTTCGTATATCATTCAGATTTCGTATGATCAAGCATCACTCTCATGATAAATAGCTGAGGGTTTTTTTTTCCCCTTTTTTTTTCTTTTCCGAATAGTAGATAGTGAGTGAAGTTAAATCAAGACCTAATTACAATTTTTTTTATATGAATAATACTAGTTTACGGAACATTTTTCGAAGTTACTTTCGTAAAATTTTCAAGCACTAGATTTATTCATGATCTATTATTAGAATCCATCCATTCAATGTTTGAAATTCTTGGGTGGTAAATCTTGAAAAGAAAAGATATTATAAACGTAGCATTAATAAACTTTATACATACAGCCTTGTTACCAAGTATAAATTATACCTATGATAATTGCGAGATATTAATATATATATATAATTTATATTTGTTATGAATTTGATGGGTTAACTTGGGTTATTTTTTTAATTATATTTTAAATCTCATCTTTCAACATTAAGTTAATTGGTAATTAGATTTTATTATTTATTTTGATTTATTTTCTATGAAGTTATATTAGTCTAATGACACAAGTCATAAGTTTAACAGGTAAAGTTGAGTTGACTTGTTTTTTTTTTAATTTTATCATTCAATATTATGTTGATTGAGGATTGAGATTTATATTTTGGTTTGATTTACTTTTTATAGGGTTATTTGTGGATTTGACAAGTTATGTCAGGTTGACCTAGATTAATCTAGTATGTTGTCATCTCATTATTTTTTTAAAAAAATTATTGTCTTAAATTATTTTTAGTTAAATTATATTTTTATTGATCGTTTAGTTTGTTTTTGGATCCATAAAATCAACGAATTATATCAAATCATCCTTTATAAAATTCATTTTTTTATATTAGAAAATATTTTAGTAATACTGAATATTTTTTTTTACCCAAATGATGTTAATAGTCAAGTGACTACTAAGTGAGGATTTTCGAACTTCATTGTCATCCATTAGAATCAATTAATTATCAAGACGTTCGATATTGGATGAATCTATTGATAAACCAGGAATTAATCACGACGTAACATCGTACTTTATGCCGACTAAACAGGGTCCATGAATTGGTTGCTTTCCAGACATGTAAAAGATGGACATGGCTGAATTTCTGGAGCTCTAAATCCTTATCCATGGCCGTACAATAGATGGTGGGTCTTGCGTGCTATTTGGAATGTATTTGGATAAACACTGTTTCAAATTAATATCTCACACGATTGATCGACCTCCTGTTACATAATTTGTTTTACTGGTTAAGGCATCATTTTGATACTTGTTAATTTCTCGAATCAAGATTATGTGATTCTATTGTTTCTTTCGGAAACTGGACTTGTGTGTTCACGAACAATTGATTTCTACAGCCTTCCTTGAATTTTAAATCAAAATCATAACATAAAGAACAAGTTCTTCCACCACTCGAGTCAAGCTTGAAGAGTATTTAACCCGTGTCATTATTTTGCTACAATATTGACGGAGTAGAAAGATATGTAAAATGATATTTATGATCGAGCTAGATTCATTCATAACAATGGTTCATGCTGATCGATCGAAATTCTTGGAAGATCACTTGTCGGGACTTGGAAGATTTTATGAGCAAATGATTTGCCAGTTTATATAATAAAGTTTTTCCTTTGTAAAATTAATGAAACAAATTAAATCCTATTAGTTTAGGTTATTTATTTCTTGCAAGGGGCAGATTCTTAGTCATTGTCCGAGTTATTTATCTGCTAATGTATAGAAAACGACTCTAGGTTGATCATTCATTCTATCTTAAACAACACGACTTAGGTTTTAAAATTAATCTTTAAAAGAACATACTTCGTCATAATTCCTTGACTTGTCGTAATATATAATGTTAATTCAAGATTTCTGAAGTTTAAGCAATTTATGTATATTTTTCCTGCAATTTCTTTTTTGTGAGTTTATTTATAACTTCATTTTTTAACTATTTTACTGCTTTATTTGCATGTTTTTGATTTATTTATTTCTTTTATTGTTATGCAATTTAACTTTTTATCTTTTTAACACCAGCTTATTCTACGTGAAGTTGTGTAGTCTAATTATTGCAATAAATCTTTGTGATTTTCCACGCAATGAACTAATGAATAGTTTCCAACAATTAATAAGTCATATGAACGGTTATAGTTTTATCATGATTGTTTTTCATGATTAATATTTATCTTGATGAGTATGATTTATTACTCATATTAATATTACTTGAATCTGCAGGTTTTAATATAAACCTAATTTAAGATTAATTTATTGCTTGATCCGAACATACTTGTTTAAATCTCAACTTAACCTTATGGTTTAATATTTAAATTGATTTTATAGTTTAATAAACACAGTTATAAGTTGATCGATCGGTCTATCTTACCATTTATAGAATAGGTATTATTACTTGATATCTTTCCCAAGTTTTGTTTTTCCTTTGTTCCTTCATGGTTCTGTCTATTTTCTCTCCTTTTTATTCTTG
>Ga0307517_10013473_pt1 | contig 11093 bp, 13 predicted proteins | sample 23_EM_MG_FD_194515 | JGI IMG/M metagenome (GOLD analysis project Ga0307517, IMG submission 194515) | Populus trichocarpa ectomycorrhiza microbial communities from riparian zone in the Pacific Northwest, United States - 23_EM | ecosystem: Host-associated > Plants > Roots > Unclassified | place... | reverse complement strand
ATGATTTCATTAAAAATATTTTTGTGAATTCCAAATTTATATTTTTTATTGAATTATATTTTTTGACTAAATTTGCTTTTTAATGTAATCATAAAATGGATTTTTACGGAGATCTAATTGATAAGATATCTAGACTTTTGAAAGGAGGAATTGGAAGTTTACAAGATATATATGAAAACATCTTCGTTAGTTTTATTAACGGAAACAAACAAAGTGAATATTCTCTTATTCATAAAAATCAAATTAAACAATGATAGAGCTCATATATTTAATTTTTTTAAGATTGTCAAATGAAATTAATATTTTAATTTAAAAAAGAAACGCTATATATCTTCAAGTTGATACATCAGAAGGGCTGGCTCTACATCAATACCTAATTTCTTAGCGATGGTGACACTAACTTCAGTGATTTGTGCAATCAAATAAAGCATTAGATTTTTGTTCAAACGAGAGAAAACAAGACAGGCCATTCAAACCCAATTTTGAAGAGCTACTCAACACGATCACGTAAGAGACAATAGCAAGTGGTGTGTAAAATATAATAGGAAAAATCCCACTATGGTATGTATGTGGTGTCACTTTCTACTTAATGATCACTAAAGTATAAATTTATTTATTTATCTGCTTTACTCAGTGTCTCCTGCGTTGACTCGTCGTCAAACCGACTTCGTTTCTCTCTAGCTCTAGGGCTTCAATATTCAAACCATCCTACGTTTCTCGAGGACATTAACGATATGTATTTCACCAAGACTGTGAAAATAAAATCTCGGCCACTTGGATTAAAAAGAAATTGTCAATAAGTGAATTGCTCTATCGCGCACTATCTAGACGTACACACAGGAGTAAAGTACATTCAAGAAAATTTTGGGACACTTGAGATGGTCTTCAAGGAATCATGATCACTTATCAAATACGACAATGCTAGTTCCACCCGTTCTTGCAACCATTTGCGTGACATAGTAATCGAAAATGCTTGACTAGATTTAATGAACCAGTACTGTCGGCCTTTGGTTTCTCTATTGGCGATGCAAGTTGCAACCGGTGATTTTTTATTAATCATCCAGCAGTATCTCTATACTAATTTTATACGATTTTCAAGAATTTAAATTGATATACGAGGTATAATTTTATGTTTTTTTTTTCTCAAGTTTAAATCCCAGCTATTCTTCTTAACTTGAGTTTAGATGAATTATTGACACAGCCATGTCATGGTTCGCCCTATGCCAAAATGGATGGACAGGCTACCTATAATTAACATCAAGTAAATTGTGTTTTCAACTTAAGACAAATGTTTATACGTATACATATCAAGGTGATGCGAGAAGACGATCCCCCACATTACTGTAGCAGAAGGTACACTCGTGTTGTTCAAGGTGTTCCACTAGATCACGCTAAGTTCACTAAAACGAACCCAACGTTAAGATAAATATTGCAGGCTTGCATGTTTCAGTGCATTACCCCATGGCCATGTAAGTGTGTGTGATTTGAAATGTGAAACCGTGTATGTCCACTTTGAAGCTTCGGCACAATTACTGTTTTTTTCACTTTTTTTATATCTCGAGCGATCGATCCTTGTTGTTATAAATACATGCACCCTCTCCACCTCAACCATTCAACAAACCAAGTCATATTTTTTTCGAGGAAAAAAAAATAGCAGAGAGTACCACCAACTAAGTAATATCATGGGCTCAGTTGTTATCCCTATCCCAGATGGAGATCAGGGATTTACTCATGATCTCAAACAGGAAAAGAAATTCCGAGTTTCTCTAAGTCCTGTTATTTCTTATGTCCAGAAAAATAGGGATACCATAAGAAAAGCTATTCACGCCATCAAAGTTGGAATTGCTCTGGTTTTGGTTTCTCTTGTCTACTTCGTTGACACTCTCTATAAAGAAGTTGGAGACGATAATGCGATGTGGGCTATAATGACTGTTGTGGTCATCTTTGAGTTCCATGCAGGTTGATATATATACTATATAGTATTAATTTGTTTAAACTGTCGTAGTAAATATTGCATTTGCATGCGATGCTATGTTTTCCAAACTTTTTCTTGATTTGATATCACATGCATTTCAGGAGCTACCCTTAGCAAGGGCTTGAGTCGTGGAATTGGGACTGTTTTAGGAGGCGGATTGGGATATTTAGCAGCCGTTTTAGGTCAGCAAGTTGGTGGTATCGGCAACCCTTTTGTCGTTGGTGTTTCTGTCTTTATTTTTGGTAAGGTTTTCATCCTTCCCAGGATTCAAGATCAATAAAAAATTCCAAAACAACAAAAAAATGATGAATATTGCTACAACAATCAACATTGCTTTTCTTCTTTAACCATGAAGTTTTCGAGGCCAATACAATTATAAACGTTCCTCGCCATTCTTCAGCAACATCCCAGTTTCTTGTAAAAACAAATCCCAGTTTCTTTGTGCTCCATAGTCAAATACGTTGTTCATTAATTGCTTCTAGAATGAAAATATTTTATTCTGATCTCTTAATTAGTTAATGAATATTCCTTGTGTGTGCATTCCATTCCATGCGACAGCGAACAGTAAAGTGATATGCTATCACGACATCTAAAACTTAATTTCAAACACTAACTTTATCGGTTTAATACTTTAATTATCATACATACTATGCCTAAGCCCCCTGTGTCAGCTTTGTTCTTTATTAATTTCTGCCCTCGCTTTTAAATGTACGTTTAAAAAAATAGGCCTCCGGTTCACTCAAATTAATCTTGCTTTTAATTATTATCTTAAGAACAGAAAATACAACGATATATTTTGCATATACATGCATATGTCCATAGAATGTTTGATCAATCTCGTTCACTGATTTCGATACTCATATATAATTGACAATACTGATTGTGGATCAGGTGGGGCAGCAACATACGCTAGACTGAATCCAAACATTAAGAAGAGATATGACTATGGAGTGATGATATTCATCCTCACATTCAATCTGGTTTCAGTATCCGGTTTACGTGAAGAGAATGTCATTGAAATAGCCCGCGAACGTCTCGTGATGATTGTTTTGGGCTTCGCCATCTGCATTTGCATAAGCTTGTTTGTGTTTCCCATGTGGGCTAGCGATGAGCTTCATGATTCTATGGTATCCAAATTTGAAGGCCTTGCAAGCTCCATAGAAGGTAGGCAATATATATTCAAAATAAAAAATCAATTAAGAACTACACTGATAAAATTAACGGTTAGTGAAAAATATAAATTTTCAGAATGTATATTCTATATTTTATCCTTTTTGACAGTAAGAACTAGAAAGGAGTGAGAATTTAAATCGTTTTGCAGGATGCATAGAGGAGTATTTCAGATTAGTCAATGAAAAGGAAAACCAGTCAGTTCAGCCGACTGCTAGTTTCAGGGACTGCATATCAGTGCTAAACTCCAAGGCAAAGGATGAATCCTTGGTATAATATTTCTTCTCTTTGTCTCCCAATAACTTGACAATAGCACAAGTATCTCACTGTCAAACAAATGTTCCCATTTAATTTGGTATTTCTTCTATCCCAAAACATGGAGTCTCTGATTATTAAAAGTTGTACTCTCTTCTTAGGTATATTTTGCGAAATGGGAGCCGTGGCATGGCAGATTTGGGCTATCCCATCCTTGGGACAAATACCAAAAGATTGGAGAGGTTCTTAGAGAATTGGCTGCGATCATTCTTTCACTTAAGGGTTCTCTTAATTCTCCCGAAGAGGTAACTAATATGTACTAAACTTTCCCTTTCAACATTTCTATTCAAGTTTCCGAAGTTTTTTTACTTAAACCATTCAAACTGTGTTATAATAGCCATTGCAAGCTTTGAGAGAGTCAATAAAAGAACCTTGTGAAGCAGCTGGGTCATCACTTACTTGGACTCTGAGAGAGCTTGGAGAGAGCATCATGAAAATGAGAAGGTGCCAGCCAGGGGCTTTCATGGTACCTAAGTTAAAATTAGTGAGACAAGAGCTTAGTCAGGTCATGTGTCCTTTCAAATTAGGGAAACTTGATAATGCTGAGGGATTTGCAGTAGCAAGCTTTGTGTTCACACTAATGGGGGTGGTAGAGAAGCTGGAAGATTTATCCAAGGAGGTGGAAGAGCTTGGAGAACTTGCTGGTTTCCTTCAAGGCTAAAGTTCTAAATTACGCACAACTATTCGCCAATTTTTTGGCTTGGCTGATAAACTATTCAGAGAAAGGCACGCACTGATCACTGCTTGGCAATGTCAGCAGAGCGCATATATCTTGTTTTAACCTGTAAATTTACTGATAAATATTATGGAAATATTAATTGCTATGGTAATGTTATATTACTTTTTATCTTATAAAAGAAAATAATGTAAATTTATATATATATATATATATATATAGTGTACTCATGCTGTGCAATCGTGCCCGCAAAGCTAATCAAGAAATTATAATTACTCAAACCTAAACCGGCAATTTGGATGAAATCTTACTCAGCCATCGAAGGAACAAAGTCTCAGCGTAAACCACCAAACTACAAAGGGGCAAATGTGGACCGCAAAGATTGTCGTTTAAGGTTGTCACATGTGTAAAAAGCATGGTCCAAAAACTGCCCTCTAAAGTGAACAAAGATGCATGCGCTCTTTGAAAATACGGCCCAAACAATTTTTTATTAAAAAAATAATTTTTTTATATATTAAAATTTTAATATATTAATATTTAAAAATTATTATTTTAATATATTTAAAAAAATACTTTGAATAAATAACATGAACACTCCAATATAACATGGGTAGAGGCGTCGTGCCTTTTCAATTGTGAATCGCGTGGCCCACCACGATCCACCTTGAAACCAGAGGCCGTAAATCTTGGCCGAAAACCACTTGAAGTTGAATTTGAAGTGGGTGTGTAGAACAGTAATAAAAATTGTTTTTTTTTTTATTTTAAAATATATTAAAATAATAATTTTTTATTTTAAAAAATTAATTTTTAATATCAACATATTAAAATAATATAAAAATATTTAAAAAATAAAGAAAAAATAAGAAGCTACTTTATTTGAGGGTCAGATCTGCGTGGCACCATCATTAGCTTTTGGGGTTGGTCAGTATTAAAAGGCTAAATAAAAAGTGGGGTAGCCTTCGTCATTAGTGTTGTCCTGAGCAGAAATGGCTGAGAGACAGAGGCTTCGGTCCCCAACAGAACTACTGCATATTGTCGGCAATCATCTCAACCTCTCTTCTCCCAGGACAATTCTCGCTTCACTTGTTTCTCCTTTAATATATGATATGATTTGATATCCTTTCGTATTTTTTAAATTTAAATTATTAAATTCGAAAACAATTGTTTAATTACTAATTATTAAAAAAAAAGACCCAAAAAAAATTGTGAGTACCAAAAAATATTTTACATAAAAATATAATATTCAAGTCTTAGAAAAAAAAATTTAGCATTGTTATTAAATTTAAAAATACAGTCAATTTTATTTTTTTTCATAAATATAAATTTTCATTACAAATAAGTCTAATATGTACATTCAATAAAATAAATAGAGAATTATATGTGCTAATAAATAATAAAAAGTTTATTAATATAAACTAAAAATTGAATAAGGAAACTAAAATAAAGATAAATATTAAGATATCTAATCTTATATATATTTTTGAATTTTGTATCTAATTATAGAACATAGTTTTTTTAAAAGAAAATATCTAATTTCATATATTTCTCAAGTCTAAAATCAATTTTTTATTGACATTTTTTGTATTTATCTCAGTGAACACAAGGTTTTAAATTATAATCATTGTTTTGATAGAAATAATGACTGTTAAAGCAAATTAAAAAAAAATACGATGTTCATATTTCATGCATGATTGAAAACAAAAAAAATCATAAAAGTATTAAAATCATATTCAAAATCCATTTAAAAATTTTAAAAACAAAAAATTAAAATATTTGAGTCGAATTTCCCAGAACAATGTATAATTATATTATTATTTTCATTTCAGATATATAATAAAAAATGCTAAAATAAAAATAAAAATTTATAATATTGTTTAATAATCACGTAAAAAATAAAGAATAAATGAATAAGTATGGTAATTTTATTGTTTTGAATTCCAAAAAGAAAAAGAAAAAAGAAAAGAGGGGGATGGGGGGACATAAAAAGAGAGACCCACTCTCATGCGTAGGTTTATAGGTCAGACCCGCATGTCTAGCCTTGTTTTTTATTTTCTTTATTAAGATAATAGATAACATGTTATACAATTCTTTTATAAAAAAAAGCAGATATCATATTGTCTGTTAAGGCAAACGATATATTGTTCGTTTGCCTAGTTCCATGTAGACAAACTCGGAAGAAAATGCCATTTTGCTTTTGGACTTAATAACCCATTTTCCACCATTTTTTTTAGTTGAAAACACATGGAAAACAATATACCCAACTTAATAGATTCACTTGTTTCCTTCGAGTTGCCAAAAATATTGGTTAAAAAATGAAAAATCAACTCGAGATACAAAATCTTCTCAATCCCTGATCTATTTTTTTAACCAATTTGAATATCATTAACCATCATCATTCAACTCCTCTTGTCGAATGAAATATCTGGGCACCAAACTTGATCACTTTTATGATCGGATTCGCAACAACCGATCATTATCTATCTCTACCACTATTTTTTAGCAAGTCTTTCTTTCATTTATGGATATAAAATGAATAAAATGAACTTGCGGACCAAATTAAACATTGGTAAAAACTTTGGATCAAACTTATTGTTCTTCGTGTTTTGCAATTTAATCCCCTTTTTTTATTTAGAACTTCTACAATAACAGCAATACTAATTCCATATAATTAGGCAATTGAAGAATGCGATTAAAAGAAAAAAAAAAGTTTGAATTTATAAAAGAAATGATTTGTGGAACAATGAAGCTCTCTAAGAAAGTGTTAGGTTTTTATTAGATTATAATCATTCAAAATTAATGATAAGATTTTGATATTACAAACATGAGAATAATCTAAAATCCTCAATAATATAGCTATAAAATAGGGATAGATACAAATCAGCTCTAACTTATCATGTATCACATGTTATTCTTTCACTTTGAAAAAAAAAACCAAACACAAAAAAAAAGTAAAAAAATAAAATTTATAATTTATAAAAAATGATAAGAATATATCTCTTATTATTTCTCTTCTCGACTTATATTTATCTATTTCTATAAAATGAATCTTATTGAGTAATTTAAAAAATATCATTAATTATAGCTCGAACACCATAAAATTCTTTTATGTTATTTAAGTGATGATATAAACTCTTAAATCTAATATCATATTTAGGCTTGATTTTATTAATGAATTGCCAGAGAAAGATTTTCTCCATAACCAAGGTAAAAATTAGAATACACACACACACAGCGATTAGTTAAATTAGAAAAATAAAAAAAATATACGTGTGTATGTATCTTTTTTTACTTTATATATAATTATTATTTTTATTATTTTCAATTTTCAATTAGATTTCAAAGAAAGTCGTACCTCTCATTTATTTATTAATGTTATATCTCATTAATGATGTTAATTTAAATGTTATGTTAGATATCAGTGTTTATATTATCATTCAAGAAACACATCATATTTAACTAGTATACATTCAATTAGATGCTTTACTGCATAAAATAAAATCTAAAACCTATTTAAATAAAATTAAATATCAAACACAAGTTTCAGCACTCAGAATCAAATGATCCAAACCAAAAATCAAGAACCCACATTTGCATTCATGATGGTCGAAAAAAATGTCAGCTCAAAGAAAAAAAGAAGAAGAAGAAGCCCAGTTCCACATTTAAGCCACTAAAATCATATGAATTAACTCTCCAAAATTCGAAGAAAAAAAAAAGATATTAATCAAATTCCAATTAAAAGACCCAAAGAACTATTAATGGAGCAAATTGAACACTGTTTTTGACCGGGCCTGTCAATCCTCGTTATTCAAAGACTTCTAATCCATCTTCTTCCCCACATAACCAATTCCTCAAAAACCATAATCAATCGTATAAACCCACCTCCACAAATCAACCAAGTTTCCTACATTCACGTCACCGACCTATCAAAATCCATAAAACCGATTCTTCACCACCATTCAACAACATAAAACAGTGATAGTGCATGAGGGTTTTGGGTGAAGAACGTTTTTTATTTTTATTTTGATAATTGAGAGAGAAGCTCTTATATGAGAAAAAAAAATGGAAGAGATGGAGAGATTTCATGGGTTGGGGACCGAACTGTGAAACACGTCATAGGTTTAGGAGCTTTTTTGTATTTATTCTTATCAGATATAAGACACATGAAAAGAACAAAAATCACTCCTTTAATTGTGAAAAATGATGTAGAAACCAATGAAAGCTTGAAATAAGAAGTCAAGGAGAAGCTTCATTTCTGATCAAAATGAAGAGAACAAGAAACATGGGTTTTCCTCCAAAACTGGCCCTGGTTTTCATCGGATTCTTTGGATGGTGCGTCATTGCTACAAGTGTTCCTGATACCAACGTGACAACTGTTCTCTGCAACTCAGGGGTGTACTCAAAGGGTGATCCTTTTGGTACTAGTCTAGCTTATGTCCTTGCAGAAATTGAGGCTGTAACCCCAACGAGCAAGAATTATGACTACTTCAACATCTCTCCTTATCCTAATGCTGTTGCCTATGGTCATGCTGCTTGTAATCAGAACCTCACCAGCTCCGACTGCTCATCATGTCTTGGTACGGCTAAAACAGCCATGTTTGCGAGTTGTCAAAGCCGAATAGGGGCTCGTTCGGTGCTCCATGATTGTACGATTAGGTATGAGCAATACCCATTTTCTGATTAAACAATTGGGCTCTCGACAAGATAGGATTTTTCTTTGGCTACCATGTTATCTATGTACACCATGGACAGTGTGTCCAAACTTATCCGTTTCAATGTTCTCGTACTTAGTTTGGCTGATAAGGTTTTTGCTTGTTCTTTCCTGTCACTCGTTATCATGTATTCGTTCTTATTTAGTTATTTTGGCTTATTAGTTTTCTTGTTCATTCTTGAACATGCCCATCCAATTTTGGATTCTTATGGACTATCAAGCATGCCTGTTTGTGCGTGAATGTCTCCCCGATTTTATCTTTGAAAGTTATGCAATTATGATTGACCAAAAATTGTCAATGGCACCCACTGCTGTCAAAAGCAGGGGAGCATGGAGTGGCCTTTCCTTTCATCAAGATTAAAGGGAAGTAAGCTAGTGGATAACTTCAAAGGAGGGGATAAGACAGGCATTTTCCTCTTGAATGCTTAATCTCTAAAACCCTCAATCTCCTATGCAAGATCCATTTTGCTCACCACGCTGCAAATTGCGCATAATAAATTCACAGGGAGCACCTGATAGGAAAGTGGTAATGCCCCATGCTTTCGATTTTCATCAAGGCATGGAAGTCCGTATTTTTGGCCAACCAAATCCTTAATACATAAATTTCTAGCTTAAGTTACGAGTTTTTCCATGCGTGTCAAGAAACCAACACAAATTCAAGAGCACTGTAGGGAAATAAAGGCCCCCAGAACTAGCATAGTATGTACTTTGAGAATTTCCACGCCCTGGATTCTTACTTTCTTTAACAATGACTAAAGCTGAAAAGTCCTGCTCCCAGTGGTATGTAAATTAAACAGAGGAGGAGAAATCGTACTGTTAAATTTCCAGTATTTGCTTTGCATAAACAGTGTACTAGTGGCGTTATCAGAATCTTTCTATGGTTTTTCTGTCCCAATGAATGCACTTTGTATAACAAAAGGAAAGGCATGCCTTTGTGTATCTCTTCACAACCATCAATTTTGCCTTGTCCACGATGCCTGTGAAATGTCCCCAATCATTCTGGGAACAAAATTCATCAAAAAACAGTATAACTTAAATTTTCCCAAAGATTGTCGATGGAAACTGTGATTGATCAAGTGGATGACCTGGAAGCGAACGCATCACAACCAACTCAGCAAGTGATGATTTTGTTGATTGGTTTGAGGAAACAGCAACCTTTGATCTATGAACTGCCGTTCTTTGATCACGTTGGTCAAAACAGATAACTTCCTGTGCAGTCACGGAGTAGCTTGAGAAGATTCTGTTAGATTTTGTGCATGAACAGACTCCCACTTGAGAAGAAGCGTATAAAGAAGCTCATTCCAGGAATCAGGTACACCAGGCAGGTACCAATGGCTGCAGTCTTGACGGTGTAGGGAGGGTGGACCTATACTTGATCCTAGATAGTACACGGATGGGTGGCCATCCTTTCTCCGTGCTGACATGCTTGTCACATTCAACAAATGCAAGTTCATGGCTTGTTATTCATTTGAATGTTTCGATAACACATCAAAGAATATTTTGAAATGGATGTCCGGTGAATCCAGCACTGAACTTAAGTCAGGAAGCTTTTCCAAATGACAGCTACCGCGAGACTTCCGGTCACCACCTCTGTTTCATAAGCAAATTTATAAGATAACACATTCACATGCGCGCGCGCAATTTTGTTTGCAAGTATGTGAAGGATGCAGTATTTGAGACCAAAGGAATCATCTCAAGGAACTCATGAGTTGAAAAGAGCTAGTCCACAGTCTAGCGAGGAAAGAATTCAGGTTTTCCCTCGTGATCAGAAAACTGCACTGATAATGTTATTCTGTACAAAAACTTGAGACTAAAATCAAAGAGTACATATAGATGTATCAGCATTCAGGAAGAGTCTGGCAGTTGAAATATTCGAGAAAGAGTTACTTGTAAATACATTTGAAATGTTCATGATAAAAAGAGTACCAACGCAGAAAATTATATCAAGAAAAAAGAAAACAAAATACAAACCTGAAATGTACCGGAGAAAAGGTTCGAAAGAAGACTTGAGTCTTGCCCGTATTTACTTCATTGTGAATCCAATCGATCAAACTTTCAATTGATCTTCGATATGCGGTTTCAACACTAATCTCCATCTTTACTTCCCCCCCGGTCTTGGAAGTAACAACCCCTGGCAAATAACATAAAAGCAAATATCAAATATCATTTCAACATTATAGCATGAACAGACAATAGCTTCACTAGCAACTCTGAGACAATTAATTCCTCGAACAAATCATATTCTGATT
>Ga0307517_10013472_pt1 | contig 11094 bp, 7 predicted proteins | sample 23_EM_MG_FD_194515 | JGI IMG/M metagenome (GOLD analysis project Ga0307517, IMG submission 194515) | Populus trichocarpa ectomycorrhiza microbial communities from riparian zone in the Pacific Northwest, United States - 23_EM | ecosystem: Host-associated > Plants > Roots > Unclassified | place... | reverse complement strand
CTAACATGTTAAACTCGCGATCTAGGTCACGAGATTGAGATAACTTCATAAAAAAAATAAAAAAATTATAAAGCTCCATTTTCAATAGATACAGTGGTGAATGTTGAAAAAGAAAACTGAATCCATAAGACTAGGAAACTCCATATAAAGCAAATTAAAAAAAATTACAAAGTTCAATTTCTAAATAACCTAATGTTGAAGATGAAATTGAAAAATAAATAAATAAAAATAATATTAAAAAAACATATTCAATTAAAAAAAAAAAACAATGGATCGAGTCAACTCAGGTTAACTTGCTAACCTGCGATCCAAGTTGTGAGATCGGGATGATCTCATAGCTAACCTAACATTTATCTAGTAATTTGAGAATATTTTGTTACACATATGTTAGAAATCAAAATTTATCATCATTTAACATGATTATAAAACCTGAATTGGTCTAGAATCCAATTGATATGAGATTTTTGACAGGTCGAGGTTGAGAAAAAAATCAAGTCAAGGTATTGACATGATAAAAAAACCTAGGTTAATTGGATGTTATATGACACTTTCAATATTATATTCATGTTGAAAAATCCAAACTTATATGATATTTCTGGGTTAAAAATTAATCTGAGTGTTAAATCCACATTAAATTAGTCCTTGGCGTTTTTTTAATATAATTTGAGTCCCTGAGTTGTTTCTTTCTTTCTTCTTCTTCTTTTTTTTTGTCTGTGATGCCATATTTATATGAAGGTTCAGGTTCTGTCCTGCTCCTGCCCTTAAAACTCGATCACCCATGACAAACGTATGAGGCCTTTTATAGCACGTCTTGGCTTTTACAAAATAATGAAAAAAAAATTCATAAATACATTCTCTAAACGAAAAATTGACATTTTTTTTTATTATCATTATTAAGAATAATCGACACTTATTCCCGGAAAAAATATATGAGGCAATGAATATAAAAATTATACCATAAAAAAAGTCTTTCCTTTCAGAACCTTAAATTCCTTTTAGGAGCTAAATTAAACAAATTTGGTAAAAAAAAAAAAAAACCCAAATTACCAGTCTCTCTCTCTCTGTCACACACAAATATACACTTAAAACTCAAATCAACAGAAGCTAAAACGTGAACAGGTAGGGGATCTGCAATCCTTGAAGGAAGACAGTGGTGGCGTCTCGATCTGCTTCGGTGGTAGTGGTGGTGACTGCTAGCGTGCGTGTATGGTGTTTGGGATCTGTGGAGCGTGATTTGATAGTTTTGATTTTCTTTTTTTAACTAATTATTTTATTTTTATGTATTTTGGGTAAAAAATAAATTGAAATTTTAATTTTTGAAGAGAAAAAACTTCTGCCCTGTTTTTCGGTTATTATAATAGCTGAAAGCCAGGTAATATTAGACAATGTATTATTTTTCTTAAAAAAAAGAGAGGGTGGCATACAATGCATTATTTTTATATTTTTTAAAAAAGATATTTTTTAAAATTATTTTTTATATCTATTTTTTGAAAATAATTTTTAAATTTACATGTAAATTAATATCCCTTCTTTTTTTATTTTATTTATCTAGACTCTTTTAAATAATAATTATTTTTTAGTTATTTTGTACGCATTTAATATTTTGAGAGATTATTCTAATTTATCTATAATTTTTTTTTTGTGTTTTATATAAATAAAATTTATTTTAAAAAAAATAAAAAACATTTATTTTTGGATAATATTCTTAATACGTGAAACCTTGTATAGTATTTTGTTTTGCCTTTTATTTTATATCAATCAATTCATATACATCTAATTTTATTATTATTTGATAAAAAAATTAATTTTTATGAGCAAAATAGTTAAACACAACCATGTTAAAAGATATATACATAAGTTTATGTTTTCAATTTATTTTATTTGATATATACATAAGTTTTTTTATTTTACTTTTAACTGTTTTTATATAAAGTTATGGTAGCTAGTGAAGAGACACTACTGAAACATCTGGACAATGATGATGGAAAAATCTGATGATATTTAAAAAAATTTCATCGATATTAAAAATTATTGATAAAATTATAAACGGAATATCATAATCGAAAACTTACTCATTGGGGGTATCTGTTACTTTATCTTTCAACAGTTGTTTTGCATTGGCCAGGTTCATCATTAAGACTTAAACCATAATTAATTAAATATCAAACATGACTGCAACTTTTGCACTGTTCATAACATAAATGATTCCTCCTGCTGCTTCATCCACAAAAAGGAATTCAATTCCTCCTGCTGCTTCTGCAATTTGCAACAAGTTTTGTAAATTAGCTTGGCAAAAGAAAGCATTACATTCGATTTCAGAAACCCAGCAACAAACCTTTTTTCTAGTCTTAGGTCCAGTCTGACCACCAAATTCACCACCCAAATCGGGACGTTGTACTTCCGTTACTAGAGCTCCTACCGCATGGAGTTATCTTCCAAGTATTCGGGGCTCTCATGGTCTTACTCTAAGAATTCTAATTATGTTACTCGTGTTTTAATTTATTGTGAGTTAGATATTTTTATTTTATATAAAAAATTATATATATAGGTTTTTTTAATGTATTTTTATAGTTTAAAAAATCAAAATTTTTATACATACATATAATTAAATAGAACGAGAACTATGTGTCCAAAAAATAATAAATCTTGAAAAATCAAGAGACGGGTGTTGATCAAGATATTTAATCTCGAAAAACAGAATATTCACCCTATTGTGTTTACTAAATTTATTTATTAAGATAATTTTTTTATTTAAGCAAACAATAATATATAGAAATAGAGAAACAAATTAAATTGATTGAATAAAATAAAAAGGAGAAAAAACATTATGCAAGGTTGCATATATTAGAAATAGTATCTGAAAAAAGATTTAAAAAATAAAGTTCATCCATACAAAATATTTAAAAAAAATTATAAATGACTCAGAAAAACTCTTCACATTTAAATGCATAACTAAAAAATAATTATAATTTAAAAGAGACTCTAAATAAAATAAAAGGGAGAATAAGTACTAATTTAAATATAAATTAAAAAAATAGATAAAAAAAACCATAAAAAAGAATCATTAATTTAAAAAGAAGCAGAAAAAAAAACAAAAACAAAGGCTAGGCGCTACTGGGCATGACCTATTTTGTCAAGGGCCTTGCGCGGGCCTGCCCTGATAGGCCCACGTGATTGGGCCCTAATTGTTTTTTTCGTTTGCAACTGGGACGAATGACATGTCGCCCACCTCATTTTTTAAAAAGAAAAATAGACGACGCATCGTCTGATTTTCTCATATTTCGACCAATATGACAAGTAGAAAATCAGGGCTTAATTTTTTTTATCCCTAAATCTATTTTTAAACTTTTTTTTTTATTCTATCGCTATTTTCATCTAAAGATCATGATGAAAATTTTTGTTGGTGTTTTCATCAATAAGCCATGACCTAATAGTTTCCGTTGCTTTTTTTTTTTATTTATTAATTTTCTAGTAATGATATCAAACACCACTTCTAACACATTCATCATACGTGTATTATATCAACATTGTAAAAAACTAACCAATAATGAGTTGGTTTAGTGATAAGTGAGCTCTTTATAGAGAGCTCATCCATGAAGTTTAGAGTCTGAATCTTATATACCACAATATGCAATTGGTGATATATCTACGTCTTCACGCATGATTATAACTATCATAAAAAAAGACTTCAAGCTTCGACTCTTACATGTTAAATGATATCAGGCAAAATGAATGATAAAAAAAATGATACAGGCATGATCCTTGCTCCTCATCAAGATCCATCAACTTCTCTTAATGAATTTTGGAGAAACGAGAAAGGTAATAGTTTTTATATATGAAGGCCTTCTTTTTCTTTGATTCTTCAGGCGACCGATGGCGTCAACGAATCAGGTGCAGTTCTAGTGACGGATGTTACGAGTGGTGCCGCCGTAGCAGAGGTAGAATGTGCTCTTACAGATGTCGGTGATCACCATATATTTTTATATTTATCAAAAAATAATAAATCCTAGGTTTACGCCATAAATTCCTTCCGTCAACAGGTTTGGATTGAATTTGATGAAATCGCTTCATTTATTAAAAATCTATTAAGATTAAATGGGTTCTTCAAGTGAAAAACATAGCCGATTCAATCAACAAATTTAATTTATACCAGACTTCAGATCTTAAATTATTAAAATCAACCAATAAATGGGGTCAAATTGTATAATTATATCAATAAGATTAACAAAAAAAAGTGGTTGCAACATACAAACGTACATGCACTCCCTACATAATAAACGACTCTTGTCCACACTCCTTATCTCCCCAGATCATGTTTTCTTCTCTTTGCATAAATGTCAAGAAGCGTTACAATTCCTCTCCGTGAACCTGCTAGCTAAGCAGGTAAAGCCGCATTAAAAACTGGTTTTAAAAAAACAGTAGTGGTAGACACTCAATGCGATCTTGCACCAGTATGCATCGAGACCTGGCATCCCACATCTTCCCCCATATGCCCCACCTCACATTATCAAAATCAAAATCAAACATCTATATCTTGATTGAAAATAGTGAATGGCCCAGATTGAATCACAAGAAAAGAAAAGAAAAAAGGCGAATTGAAGTGATGGGTTTTTTTCCCCTTCTGTTGGGGGGTCAGACACTCAGAAATTTTAAAGAATAATTTTGGAAAGCAATGGTGGACGCAGCAGGGCTCAAAGGCCAAGTCTAGGCTCCCAATCATTTCAATAGCTGACCTTTGAACCGACAACTAGACTCTACCCCTCCAATCACTTTGAACAGAAAACCTGCCGGTTATTCTCCTGCACCCAAATCCTCGAAGCAGTCCTCCACGTGTCTCAAATCAGATGGGTCAGACCTTTTGACTTGACGACCACGGTCAAAAGCCCTGGCCAGGAAAAACCAAAAGGGAGCAGTTAAATCAAAACAAATCCACCCTTTCAAGTTCTATTTCTCTTCATCGCTAGTATTTATTTGAGCTTCATTGCTCACCCTTTTTTACTCCCCCATTTCATATTCTGCTTTGTGTCCTTTTTGTTTTTTTTCTTTTCTTTTCTTCCCTCCTACTTTTCTCACTTGAACCTTTTCTCTCCTACGAAATCAACCTTTTTTTCTTCTTCTCCTTTCTTGTGTGCTTTCATGGCCGTTTCACGCTCAAGCTCTTCTAGCTTGGAGCTGACCATGTCCATGCCTGGTTTCGTTTCTTCTCCTTCTTTTCCTTCATCTGGCAAGCCCCAACCCCTCCCTGATCTCCTTCTTTCCTTTTGTTTTTATATGATATTCTATCTCATAGCTTTGTTCTTGTTGCGTGGCCGGTTTTCTTAATAAGAAATCTTCCTTCTGTTTTCTTTTTTTAATATGATGAAAATACATGGTTTTGCTGATTTATTAATTAAATAACTGATTCATTTTATGCCAGAAAATTTATTTTCTTGATTTATGAAAATGATCATGATGGATAATTAATCGGCGAAGGGGTTTGCGCAGTGAAAGATTTCGACATAAACCAAGTACCATCAGGAGCAGCAGAAGAAGAATGGATCTCTGCAGGCATGGAGGATGAAGAGGAAAGCACTGATGGAGCCCCACCTCGCAAAAAACTCCGTCTCTCTAAAGAACAGTCTCGCCTTCTTGAAGAAAGTTTCAGGCAACATCACTCCTTGAATCCCGTAAGTACTAAACCTCCCCTCTTCTCTCTCTCTATTTATAGTAAAACAATTATGTTTTGTGATTTATTTAAGATTAATTTGTGGAGTTTAACTATTTTTTTATGTATGCAGAGACAGAAAGAAGCATTAGCTTTGCAGTTGAAGCTGAGGCCTAGACAAGTTGAGGTGTGGTTTCAAAACCGCAGGGCCAGGTACTGTACCTTACATTTATACTATTTCATGCTTGGGCTTGGCTTGGGTAACACATTAAACTCTCTTTTGATCCCATCGCTGTATATTTTGTTGGTTGTTAGGATTAAAATTGATGATTATAAGGTGGATACACACACACACACACACACACACATATTAAAGTTGACAGAATATAATCTGAATCGGATTCTATATCTACCCGTATAAATCGTACTGATTATCATCACCAGGAAGAATAGATCTTTTGAGTAATGGGTTTTTCTTAAAACATTATATATATATATCTGTGTGTGTGCAGAGTACAATATAACCTCAATACTACGTTGGTTAGCAGTATAAATAATTAAGATGCTTTAATTCTTTGGCCATTTTCATGGCTAAAACAAAGAAATTAGGCATCATAAATTATCGAACTTTTCCACCGCATTTAAAACCTGTCTGGGGCGGTTAACGTGTCCCTTTCATGATTATATTATACAGTAAAAGATGTTAGAATGTGATTCTTGAGCTCTTAAAATGACGAATTGTTCATATATATGCCAGTAAAGGGAGGCAGAAGTTGACGCGAAACTGTATAGTTATACGTGCTTGTTATGAAACTTTTTTTTATTTTTTGTTGAGTTATGATTTTGAGACTTGTTAAGTGATGAAATTAAATTGTTTGTCTTTTGTTGGTTAGTCATGGAGCGGATTTAGTTAAAAATATGGTTACATTAAAATTTATATTTATGCTAAAATATCTGGAATTAGATTTCAATCGAATATCCACATACATGGCAAAAATGAATGCAGATAAGCAAGGCCGGGGGTGCAAACAATAATTCTAATAGTAATAGTAGCAATTAAGATAGATAACCCTTACTGCGTATATAGTTGTCAAGTTATGAAGGTAGATGACATCTGAAATATGAAGTTAATTAGCCAAGGTGTTTTAGTTTCTTGCTATAGATAGAACCCTAAAATATTGCAAATACAATTAATTAATAAACTTGATTTAATACTACTAGTCTACTACTATATGGTTTGAGAATAAATTAAGACACGTGAGCGACAAGTGGCTCAACAAATTTATGAACATTTAATGATGAGGTTATTTCATGAGCTAACCTTTGTGAACTAATATAATGACGGTCGTCGTTCAAATATATAACAATCTAGTATCAAGATGCATGTGTTCTTTGGCCTCGTGCGCTAGTCTGATCATAACTCTAATAAGTGTTACTTTGACTCACTGTTAATAATCCTTTTCTTGGACCTTTATTATTATTAATATTAATATAATTATTTGCGTTTATTGCAATATTATTGAACGAAATCAAGAGAGAGACTAAGCATTTGCTCTTCATTATCATATTCACTGCTATTTTAATCAGTCAAAAGAAACGGATCCAAAGCTGTAAATTCGATAATGAGTCTCTTAAAGCTTGACTGCATAATTATACCAGATCAACAGACGAGATATACATTGAATTAAAGTTGAGTCTAACGATGCTTTATGAGATAATTTGATAAAAACTGGAATATTGAACATATATGATATGATAACAACAGGTATTGAATGCATCCATAAATGCTTACCTTGTATGTATGGTTTACGGAAACAAAATTCTCAAAAGTGCACTTGTTATACTCTGAGAGCAGTAAGGAACACCCAGCGAATCGGGGGAAGCAGGCAATGGCTTTATTGCAAGCTCTTAAATATGCCTACCAGCTCGCCTTTGTTGGACAAGTTAACATGGCATACATTTATGATTATTTTCATCACTTTACATTTACAACTGATCAAATCCAAATTAATGATCACAAACCAATATATATGGAGTACTAGCGCAAACGTTTTCTCACATTGTTTTATCACAATGTCGCACATTATTTTGTACCAATCTTCCAATGTTAACACATTTTTCTGGTCACGTATAGGAGCAAACTTAAGCAGACAGAGATGGAGTGCGAGTACTTGAAGAGATGGTTTGGTTCATTAACAGAGCAGAACAGGAGGCTGCAAAGAGAAGTAGAGGAGCTTAGGGCATTAAAGGTGGGTCCACCAACCGTGATATCTCCTCACAGTCGTGAACCTCTCCCAGCATCCACGCTTACAATGTGTCCGCGTTGTGAACGTGTGACAACCACCGGCGTGGACAAGGGCTCCACCAAAACCACACGTACTGCTGTGGCCAACCCAACAATAGCCGCCACCTTGTCCTCTGAAAATGGAGCACCCGCACTCCAATCTCGGCAATCTTGCTAGTCAGCTGTAATGATGATTGATTACTTTGATGTGAAAGAAGATAGGTTAGAGAAATGTTCATAACAGTTTACACCAAAATGTGTATGAGATAGATACTATAGCATATGGTATCTAATCTACATGGATAATTAAATTACTTATCAATTAGCACTTTTTTTTCTTTTTAATGCTTTTTCCAGTTGACTGTTTGGTTCTTTTCTTTTTCAAAGTATAGGAAGGCGAAGTAGATTAATTTGAATTCGGAGCCCTCTACTACTTTCTCTGCATCCAAATTAATTTCATGCTAATTACTATATATGCGCTTCTGTTCATTGGCTTTCCGTGCGTACCAGCATATATCGAGGGGAGACGAAACTCCATGGTGTTACGAGAAGCACCCATATAAAATACTCGTGGAAAAACTTTCTCAATGGACATTAAATTTCTATTCAATTTCCACAAAGTCATAATGTTGAGGTGGCGGTCGGAAAAACCAAAAGTGAGAAATTCTGGAAGTGGTAATGCCTTGCCAGGAATTATAGTTAATTCTTGCTACAATAATATTCTTTTCAAACACAATTTCAACATGATGATTAATTAGTTGATGCGACGTTCTTCATAGAATTCCAATTTCATCTTGTTTTTGGGTAGACAAAATGAGTGTACATGCATACAAAAAAGAGACTATTATAATATTTCATACTTACATGAACTTGGATTAAAAGAGACTCACATACATTGCATCCATGTCAGAATGGAAGTTTAGATTGCCTTTGTAAATGAGTATAATATATCGTTTAAACATGAAGCTGATAGTGGAACAATTTAATACCTAGCACTAAAATAGTATGTTAAAATAATATAAATAATAATATTTTGAATTTTTTTTTTATAATAATCGAGAATTGCATTAAAAAATAATCATTTAGATAATGGGAGAAAAATAAAAGCTACTACAAAAAAAAAGATGAACAAAAAAAAAAGTAAGTAAAAAATTATGAAGCTGACTTCTAGCATGATTCAGCAGCTTAAACAACCCAATAAAAGTTGAAAACTCACTCTCACAACTAAACCCAATGAATTCTCCACACCAACCTAACCCCTGGAATACCCAAATTCACTACCCAAACCCCTCAAAACACACAACATGTGTAATAAAAAAAAAAAAAGCTAATTCTAAGAGTTATAACTTAACTAGTTAGATCTTGAGTTTGTTTCGTACCACAAATCTCATGATCATTAGAGACTTACCTGATTGTTAACTTTAGGGTCTTGAGGGATTAGTCGAAATGCGTGTAAACTGACCCAAACACTCACATCAATAATAATAATAAAAAAACAAGCTAAAGAAAATAATATTTTAAAACCTTACACATAATTTTAGAATAAAATACGATCTTTAAGTTACTTAAAATGTATGTTAAAAAATTTTATAAATTATATTTTAAAATTTCTAGTAACAACTTAAATTGGGTTGGTCTTCTACTACTACTACTATGCGGGAACCAATTCCTCTCACGAGCAACAATTCCTCTCACGAGCAAAAAACTTTGTATCTTAACGGTCGTGTTGCAAATGAGCTAGAGCTCTTATCATGCATGAGAGAACGAGTACAAGGAGATATGATGGGAAGACTCGTCCTCTGATATCATAAATATGTGTAGCTTGTTGAATGGTTCGAGGGTCAAGTTCAGTGTTGATTGAAGAAAAAAGTGCAATTAGCAACCTTTTTGAGGAAGCCAATATTCATGCCAATCGAATTATTTTATCATTACCTGACTTCTACCTGCAAACTGCAATGCGAAATATTTAAGAAATGTATTCCGTATTTCTCAAAATAATAATAAAAAAACGTAATGCACGCACAAGGCAGCGGAATCCATATGTTCATCCGAGAAGGGAACACGTGAAAAATCAAGCCGGTTAATAAATTCGAGGCAATGCTTCGTGATTGAAGGCAATGGAGGAAAAAGAAAGGGGGAGAAATGAAATTTAGTAGGATACAGATTGCTCATATCAAGGATAAGAGGCAGGGGCTACTCTCTATGATTTTCAACAGGTCTCAATCCCACCGACCAGGGAACCAGAAAGACTAATTGTTGTTTTGCTCTTACCAATTAATGAATTACAAAAAAGAAGGAAAGAAAAACTAGAAAAGAATCCAGTTAGCTTCTTCTTCTCTCTCTTTCTTTTTTTTTTATATATAATCGTGAGTGTTCGGGTCAGTTTATATGTACCTCAACTAATCTCTCGAAGTTAACGACCAGTGAGATTTGTGGCACTCGAACTAATGAACTTTGAAAAACAAATCTAAAATCTGATCAATTAAGCTATATACATCAAAAATTTTATTATCATTATTATCTTTTTGAGTTATATTTTTACCTAAATAACTCTTGCCAAAAACAAAAGGTTCGGTAAAGTGCCGTTCATCTCTTTGCATTGCTTGATGGGCTTTCTCTATTTTTACTGCTAGTAGCAAATATCGCCCTCTTCAGCTAAGATTTGACGTCGATATAATGCCCTTGTCAATTAATGCAGATATTGTGTCCTTAAAATTGCAACCCAAGGGCATTCATACCACAACATCAGAGTGTGGCACTTTAGTAGTCGTCTTTTTATTAAATTTATTTTCCATTTTAGTTTCACAACACCTGCGATGCATATTTGGTACCCTTAACAAATGAACAAACAAGGTCACATTTCGAGGCAGCATTCAAAAACTTTATTTTTGAGACATGAGTACGATGTGACCATATGAAAATGTTTTAAAGATTGCTCGGAAAACAAAAAACAAAAAAAAAAACTTAATTTTAACATGTAAACGTATCCAATGATATTTCTTATTCATTGAAATAGATAAGAGAAACAAAGTCACTTCGGACATCTTAATAATGAAATAGTGATCTTTCTTTTTTCTACCTAGCAAAGGAAACATCCACATGACAATCTTTTTAAAATTTGACAAAGGAACATTACCAAATCGAGATCAGTCCATGGAAGAATTAA
>Ga0307517_10013471_pt1 | contig 11094 bp, 4 predicted proteins | sample 23_EM_MG_FD_194515 | JGI IMG/M metagenome (GOLD analysis project Ga0307517, IMG submission 194515) | Populus trichocarpa ectomycorrhiza microbial communities from riparian zone in the Pacific Northwest, United States - 23_EM | ecosystem: Host-associated > Plants > Roots > Unclassified | place... | reverse complement strand
TAATCAGTATTACATTATTGTTGGGTTGTTTTTATTTTTTGGGATAAATAATCAGAGTATCAATGCTCTTAAAACATAGGAAGTGGTAAACAAATTTGAAGTTGAAGCCCTTTGAAACATACCTAAGTATGTAGGACAGAACAATGAGAAAGACAGTTACAATGTGATGGCCCATGGATACACCAAAGTCTGAACGCCTGGTTTCCCAAAAAACCAAAGCAAATATAGAGTATGTATAGAACCCACCAGCATACATGTACAATACCTTCAATTCGAATCTGTGCACGAAGAGAATAATCAGTCAGCTAAGCATGATCATATGAAACTATGAAATTGTATACTTATAAACCTAACAAAATCGGTGGAAGGAAAAATCTAATGCTAAAACTAGCTTAATTCAGCTATCTATAGTAATAATAGGAAAGATGTTTTTAAATAGTTGGAGAGCTCACTTAAGTTTCTGATCAGGCCAAACTTGATCACCAGGTCCTACCCAAAAATATTTAGTATTAGTGAACCAAGGCTCATCATATGAAACATAAAGAGCCAAAATCTCAGCACAAAGAAAATAAACACATTTCCATGCGGACTCTTTGAATTTATTAACTTTCTTCCGGTTTCCATGTTTCCCAACATCCACTGTAACATGCCCCTTCCCAAAAATAAATCTTCTGGCTGAACACTGCAACAGAAATAAACAGCTGTTTGTTGTCACGCTTCTGATTTACCATGGAATAACTAACTGGCAAGATAAATATTTTCACATACAATGAAAAACTTGAAAAAGCAATATTGCTCCATCCAAGGTGAATTTGCCCTAAAATAAAAAAGGCAAAGGATGAAAGAAACAAAAAGGTTGATTCTCCCAAAGCACTTTCAACATCAAAAGCAGAACTAACAGCCAACAGCAGGTAAATAAATGGTAATAATTAACAACAACAATTTGATATGGCGCCAACCATTAGTATAACTACTCAACCCCAGAATATTACATGCATGAAAAAACATAGTCCACCATTACAAGCAGTAAGAACGTAAGGGAGTAGTAAGATGATACCTCAAAGACATATTTGTCAAGAACAAATCTAACTGAAAAGAAGAAGACAGCAAATAATGGAATGGCAATGAAGTCAGTGGCCACTGGGTATGACTCTGACTCCCAATCGATCAAGTTGTTGATTCCCAGAACACCCATTTGAATGTTTTGATGGAATTTAGAGAGACAGCGAGATAATAAATAGAGAAATAGTGAGGATTGGAATCTTGGATTGTTGCTTGAAACTTTAGCCAATATCTGCCAGTGGCTGGCTGGTGATGTTTTCCTGGAAAGAAGCACAAAAAATAATTGACTTCGGAATTTGACTCTGGCTCCTCAACTTTGACTCGTAGCGAATTTGACTGTGGCTGTGGGTGATGCAATTGGACCTGACCCAAAATTGAAAAACCTGTTTTATTTTTCCATTATTAAACTATATCATTGGGCACTACTCCGCGTATTATAACTCCTTTTTACCCCCAACATGTATTTTTTTTTACATAGCAAAAACAATAAAATCCAAAAATTATTTTTAGGTTTGATTGATCAAAATTTCTCATGTTTTGACGAGACAAACTTTTAAAAAGCACATCGAGTTCTGGAGAAATTAAAAGAATAAAGATTAAATTGATAAAATTTAAGAAGTTTTATTAATTTAATCAAGGATTTAATTAAAATATTTTTTATTTTTATAATTGATTATAACTTCAATTGATAAGATTTGAAAATGGAACCATTTTAAGAAAGTGAAGAAGTAAAGGGTTTCATTTAAATATGGCAAAGGACCCAGTTGAGAATTTTTATTGATTTGGCTTCAACTTTAGGCCATATTACACAATTGAAACTTTGAGGATATTAAAACCAAAAAGATGCTGGCATTCAATGACCAACTTGAATTTTATCAGGGTCGAACGACGCTTCAAAGCCTTGATATAAAAGGCTTACATGACTTTTGTCTTCTTCTTCAAGAGCGATTAGAAAACCTAGCCCTCAAGATCAAAAACCCTAATTGTGCTCCTTCTCATCTTCTCTCGACCTAACCTTGTTGTTGTCATTGTTTGGCCTAATTTGGGCATCGCTTTGATCAACTTGAATGTCGTTCTTTCACATGTTTGGCGTCATTTGATGTGTTTTGCTAGCCTTCATGTAGAAATAGAAAGTGGTTATCCTTGTTGTCTTCAACAATTATTCTATTGATTTTTATAAAAAGCATTTTGGCTTTCATACTGGCTTATCAGTTTTTTTTAGTTCGTAGTCCTTAACGATGTTAATGCTAGCCTTGTGATCCTAATTAGAAAAAATTAGGGTTTTGGGTTTCCCCAAGACTCTAGATAAGCAAATGTAAGGTCTCATTCTAGCATTTAAATATAAGGCTTAGGGTTTCCGAAAAACTTGATTGATTATACCTATGTCTAGTCAACCTTCAAGTTTAAGTATATTTATACTTTTTTGTTTATTATGATTTTATTTTTAAGTTTAAATGCTTGTGAATGCATGTTATGGCTATATGTTTGTGAATATCGATGCTGGGTAAAACTGATATGATCACATGAGGAATATATAGATAATTAAATTTATATTGATATGCTCTAAATGTGAGGATTTTGTTATGAATGGCTTGTGATTGAGGAGGTTCACCCTTTCTGATCCAATTTGAAAAAATACATATTGAATTTAGATAGAAAGAGCTTATTTGCTCACCTTTCATAAGCTACTTTGAGAGTTTACTATTTCCTGAATGTGTGTATGTTAGGTAGTTTGAGTCCCTTTTTTTATGATAAGAATGTGTATGCAAGTATGGTACTAGTGATGAATTCCTTCTGTGGTTGTTAGTTTTTTGGTGTTTTGAGATTGTATTGCTCATATTTTTATCATTGTTTACTAAGTTTGGAATATGCCATTTTTAGGATAGTTTAAGTAGAGTCAAACATAACACCAAGGTAGGTCTTTTAAAAGACCTATACATTATCAAGTTTAAATGTTTTTGGCGTATATGACCAAGATCAATACCTGATCTCATCTTGTGTTCTTGACATGTCCTAGATCATTCTTGAACAAGCTTGTCCACTTACAATCACAAATATGTACAAACACTAATAAAGGGTAATAAACTAAAATTGGATTATAAAAGGTGATTGTTAATAACACACCACAAGGAAAAATGAACCCTAAAAAGCTCATTGTAAAAACATTTCCAAAAAGATAACTTAATGTCACTAGACCCTACTTTTAAGTAAATGAACATGTAAAAAGGTCACTATTTATATATCTAAGGCAGTGATGTAAGACCTCATTAAATAAAAATATGAGTAAACCTTGGTACCATAGAATAAATAAACCTTAACCAATCATTATCCATGGGCCACTATTGTATAAACAACAAGTTTAGTAACAACTCTTCCTAGAATTTGGGTTGGATTCAATAAACTTAATAAAAACTCATCCAATTATTCACTATCATGGTTTGATAGACCACTATGGGTCACATGTTATGATCACAAATAAATTTTAATAGATATATGTCAATTCACTAAGTATTTGGGAGTAGAAAACATAACTTGGACCTTAGATTGGATAGGTTTAACCTCGAGATTCACCAAGGGTTTAACTCATTACAGTAGACTCGATATCATTTATGTAGATAGACTATTAACAAATTAAGCACAACAAATCATTAGAAATAAAAGGTAAGTATTAATGCAGCTTACCTTAGATAACATGTTTTAGGGTGATAATATCTTTCTTTTAGCATAATCAATTATTTACCTCAAAACTCTGAAAACCAGTTAGGATTCATAATGATCATAATACTAGGTAGTGACTCATTTTTATAAGTTTCAAACATTTCCCCCTCTAAACACCAAATAATACTTCCATTTTAAGAAGATGGTAGGTCACTGTGATGTTAGATGTGACATCGTGGGTCAGATTAATTTGTTTTTTTTTAAACTAAAAAAATAGGTTTAGGCATTGCTAATATGTTTTCTAAAAGAAAAAAATTAATCATGAATTTAAAATCTAACACATCTCAGATGATTTTTGTTAAAAATATTAAGATGATAATATATTGGACTATACTTAAAAAAACTATTAAGACGACAACATATTGGATCAATCTAGGTCAGCCTAAGTTAACTTGCCAAACTTGCGACACCAATAATGAAACTGTGATAACTTCATAAAAAACAAACCAAAATAATTTAAGATGTCCAATTCTCAATCAACTCAATGTTGAAGGACAACACTAGAAATAAAAATATTTAATTTAAAAAGGATAAAAAATAAACACCCAAGTAGACTTGGATTAACCCGCTAAACTCGCAATCTAGATCGTACACCTTATCTAAATCTTTTTCATCTAATTATATGTCAATCAGGTGTGCGAGACTTTTTTTTATATCAAACAACAAAAATATTTTTTTTATTAAAAAAAGGTGGTGTGTAGAGCTAAAATGAAAAACAAATATGTGTGTTTTTTAAAGTTAAATACCTCTTTTTTTTTTAAAGTCAAGTAACAAAAAGAGACTTTTAAATAACAAACAAAATGATTTCTTAAGCTTGGATGAAAGCGTATTAGGTAAAAAAATAATAAAAAGCTAGGCGTGTTGGCCTACCCACGCACTTGGCCATGAAAAGAGGCCTTGTCTAAGTGCCTCTATGCTATAATTCTTTTTTATTTTCAAAAACAAAACAGACAACTTTTGGCCTGTACCACGCCGCTAGTCAAGTATGGGCCAACCTACCTAACTAGTGATTCCGAGTCATGAGACAACAATAACCATATAATAACATATCACAAAACAATTAAAAATTAATTAAATCCTAAACAAAATTGCAATGCGGTGGAGACTAATGGTATCAGTCGGTACTGATACCAGTAATTGTTATGATTAGTCTGCCACGCGGTAGAGACTAGTGGTATTAGTTGGTATTGATATCGAGAATTGTTATAATGTCTACCACATAGTAGAGACTGATGGTATTAGTTGATACTGATATGAAGAATTGTTATGATTAATTTGTCATATAATAGAGACTAATGATATTATTTAATACTAATGCCATGATTTATTATGATTAGTTTGCCATGTGGTGGAGGCTAATGATATTAATTTAGTTTGCCTCGAGATGGTGACTAATGATACCAGGCGTACTGATATCAGGATTGAATGGTTGGCTATATGTAAAGGTGGAAGATTACAAGCTTATTGTCAGGGAAATATTTGGAATGGAATCTTAGTTATACATATTTAAAATAAAATTTTTAATGAGATATAAATGTTTATTTATGTTAATGTATATTCTGTTTTAGGTACCTCGTATACCAGACATAAGTAATAAATTATTTGTTTATGTTTATAGATTAGGTATCTACTTTGTACGCAAATGTTTTAAAAATTCCTTTTTGGTTATGTAACGAATAATATAAACTAAATGCATATGTAATTTGGAACTAGATTTATCAAGTATGTAATTTTAACTAAATAATTACTTTTATTTTGTGTATTGAAAATTGTAATGTATACTCAAATGGTTTTATTATTGTTATTGCTATATATTATGTTGATGATCGGTTATCATATGGATTGATAAAAGATGATGTGGTGAAAGGGTGGGCTTAAGGTTGCCTGACGTATTGAGATTGATATGGTGATCCAAAAGGGTTGGATCTAATATGTATAAAGTGTTGATGTGTCAATTGCAGGATGTGATATTTTAGAGAAACTCTACCAAAATTTTATTAGAATTATTTCTAACATTAAAAGATTGCATGAAATTAATCAAGTGGCTAAACGTTATTGAATAACCAAAGAAAAACAATTCTTGGTATTTTTCATGTAAAGTTTTGTTATGAAATGTACAACATGGTTGAAAAATTTAGGGTTACAAGTATTGTTTTCTCAGGAACCAAATCTACATTCACAACCTCAAAGGTATGAAGATCTCCTTCTTAACTTCTTTCAACTTTTATATAAGGTAGTGATATAATCTTTATCATAGAAAGCACCTCTTCCACTTTTATGGTCACTAGTCTTCCATTGAGCACATATTTGAGCCTTTGATGGAAAGATAATGTCACCGCTTCCACAACATAGATCCAAGGTCATCCAACAATATGTTACTAGAAGTTTGAATATTAATAACTTATAAAGTGACCTAAAACTGTTATGGTTCAATGACACCTATAAAAATATTCTATGTCAATATCACTGATCACTTGCCTTAGTAAACCACCATAATCCCTTGTCATTATATTGCTTGTATGCATATATGATGCATCAACCAAAAAATGGTCTAAAATGTGCCTTAGAAGCACATTAAGTGTTAAGCCATTATTTAGTAGTTGTGATGTAATCTTTACACTCAATCATGACATGCAACAACTTGTTGTGTCTAGTGCCTTTCAAACCTAGTTCATTTTCAGAGAAAACAGGTAGTTGGTAGCCTAAATGCTTTCCACCATATGTTTAATGGTATCAGATATGATATCCTCAAGAACATATGTTTCAATTAAAACCTTATAAAATGCCTTTTTATATGGTTTTAAACACAAAATAAGAGAGAGTAGGGATATCTGACATGGGGTTTTCTTTAGTTGGTCAACCATGCTATAATTATTATATTATATCAATTTGATAAGTTCAATGGCTTCTTCATTGCTTATTGGCTTATTGACTTTATCATCCTTTACAGGTTTTTCTACTACATTTCATTTTGCCTTCATTTATCTTTCCAACTCTTCTAAAGTAAAACACCTTTCACTTCTCCTCTAACCTTGATCTGCATGATTGGGTATGACTCCTCATTAAGAAAGACATATCCATAATTATAGGGAAAAACATAATAGTTACTGGTGGTTGTGTAGGTTGGCATATATAGAATCATTATTGAAGGACCATTCCATATTGATTGGTACTTATATACCTTTACTTTGTCATGTCTCTAGCCAAGCATACAACATGCCCTAGGAACGAGACTGAATGTAAGCACTACTTTCCACCCACGGACTGATGGTCAATCCGAAAGAGTTATTCAAATTCTGGAAGATTTATTAAGAGCATGTGCCTTGGAATTTAGAGGGGGGGACTATGAGAAACACATATCTGTAGTGGAATTTACATATAATAACAACTATCAGGCAACAATAGGGATGACCCTATATGAAGCCCTATATGGTAGAAAGTGCAGAACATTGATATGTTGAGAGGAAATAGGGGACCAAAATTTGTATGAAGCATAACTAATCCAAGTTACCACCGAAAAGGTAAGGATTATTAAAGATCAAATGAAGGCAGCCTAGGATAGGCAAAAGAAGTATGGAGACACATAAAGAAGTCCTCTTGAATTTTGTATGAAAGACAGTGTTTTTTAAAATGGCCCCATAGAAACATATGTTGAGATTTTATATGAAAGAAAAACTAGCCTCGAGGTTCATTGGGCCATTTGAAATATAGAGATGAATCAGACTTATGACATATGAGTTGGACTTACCTTTGCAATTAGCCAAATTCACAATGTATTCTATGTCTTCTTAGTGTGAAAATCCAAAATGGACCCTATATAAATATTGTCGCAAGTACCAGTATAAGTGATATAAGATTTAATACTCGAAGTGAAAATGGTAAAAATACTCAAGTGTGATGAAAAGGAACTTCGAAGTAAGAAGATTCTCATCTTAAGAGTCATGTGGCGAAGTTCACAAATTAAAGAAGAAACATGGAAGAGGGAATCTAAAATATGGAAGAAATATCCCAACTTATTTTTAGACCCAAGTATGACACCTAAATTTTAAGGATGAAATTTCTTACTAGGTGAAGAATGTAAAATCTGAAAAGAGAGAGAGAGAGGGGGGGAGAGAGAGAGAGAGAGAGCGAGAAGAAATGGATAAGAAAGCAAAGTTGAATAAATGACTATGAATCTAGAGAAAATAAAAATGAATAAACTCATATGAACAATTTTGATTGTTATGGGTTAGGAATAAAAAAACTAGTGACCTAACTAAGGACCACATTAAATAATATGAGAGAAAGGAGGCTAAATATCTTAAACATTATAAGGTAAATGACTAAAAAAAGTAGAAGTCAACCCTCTCTTGAAGAAAACGATCGATGGCTGGAAGGGGGAGAAAAGCCCATATCATCTTCAACTTCTCTTAGAACTACCCTCACCAAATCAGTCATGCATGCCACTTTTCCACCTCTAAAAAGAGAAAACAATAAGAGAAAAGAGTTAAAAGCCTTAAAATAAATACTTGAGCTGACACCAAAAGAAGAGAAAAGACTTGTTGGTGTATAATAGGAGAAGAACAAGAGAAGTGGAAGAGAAATGAAGAAGAAAAACATGAAGAGGTGTCCAAGGGAGATAAAAATGCAAGTTAGAGTTATACTAGGCATCTTCTAAATGGAAATTGTAAGTAATTTTCAGAAATTTTAGATTTCTTTAGTTATGGTTCTTGAATCATTTTAGGGGAAATGAAGAATTTGCATGATTAGAAAAAATAGAGAGAGAGTAACCTAGAAAAATAACATTATTATCCATAAGATTTGAGGGTGAAATCAAACCTCACCCATTCGGCTAAAAACAAAAGAAAATGAAGAAGAAAGTTGTTCCATGTGTGTCTAGGCATATTATTGATGATTTAACTCCTTACCCATTATTTTGATGATATTAATAGTCAAGAAACTCACCATGATCTTAAATTTCTATTGCTTATTTTTATGTGTGGCTATGTTGCTTGAATTGAAAAGTGTGAAATATATTGTGTTATTTTGATGTGAATGAGGATTTGGCACTATTAAATTAAAAAAAAAAAATAGATGTTGCATCAAGATTGAGTTTTAGCCACTCTTAGAGAACATTAGAAGAAAATGGATTTTGTGTATGTATTGATAGCTATGTGTTATATAAACAGATAGCTTAAACAAAAGTTAATAATAATAATAATGAAAAATGACTTGAACAATTAGAGGAATTTAATTGGTGATTGATAATTATACATGGTTAAGAATATATAAAAGATAAAACTTTGTTTAATAATTGCTTATATTTCGACCAAGATAAAGAAATATGAAAGAAAATGGTTCTTATAGGCGTTTATGAATATATTCAATGATGATGAATATCCTTTGTTAAAAAATATTTTTCTTGGAACAAAGCTTAAGAGATTAGAGAATTTTGTTGATAATAATAATGTACATGTTATAATTCACTAAGAGATATGTAATGGAAAAGTATAAGGCATGCTAAGTGTAAGAAAGAAGACATGATGAAGAATCATTAATTGAAGTCCATGCTTGGACTTGGAAAAGAGAGACATTAATGGTGACATCAAATACACCTTGACATTTTAAAATCAATTAATGATGCTAATAATAATTAAAGGATGATGGTGTAAAAGATCACACTAACATAAATATATGACAATGAATGTGAAAAGCAAGTACATCATGTCCATATTAAGAGACATGGGGTACGACCAAAAAGGAGAAAATTAGGGGAAAGAATCCAATGTGTGATTTTTTTATATATTAGCCTTTGTATAAGCTACTATTATAAATGTGGGAATCATTGGATTGTATACATTATATATGTGCCACTTATAGAAACACAGACTAATGTTATGAATAAAGAAATAGTTGAGCATTAATACACTAACCTTGAAAATGTACCTTGTATATGTGTGTATACTGTGACAAAGCAAATTGACATGTATGGGGAAAAAAATAGATGCACAAGAAGTGAAAACAAATTTATTGTAGAAAATGACTTTAACAAAACATAAACTAAAAGCTTCATTATAAATCAGGAGGAAGGACATGTATTGGACCTTCTATTAAAAGAGACTGCAATATCGGAGGAGCAGGTAGGTGACTTTCCTCTTATTTAAATTGACAAAATTATGATGTTTTATTTTTGAAAGCAATGTAATTCTAAGAAGTAATTTAGTATTAAATAAGATTAGTTTCGGCTAATGACTAGGGGTGATCATTTTCGGTTTAGTTCGGTTTTTACCAAAAAAGTAACCAAACCGGTTTTTTTTTAAATCGAAATCGGTTCAAATCAAACGGTTTTGATTCGGTTATTTTAGAACAAAAATCGGTTCAAACCGACCGGTTTCGGTTCACTTCGGTTTGGCTCGATTGTTTTTTGTATTTTTTATTTTTTTTGGTTCAGTTTTTTTGGTTTTAGGCTTATAAAACCGAAACCGAACCGGTTAATTTTTTTTTAATTCTAATCTGTTTTTTTCACAGTTCGGTTATTTTTTTCTAGTTTTCTCGGTTTTTTGGTTTCTTTGCTCGCTCCTACTAATGACATCTATATTATGGTGACTGAGAATATTTGACAAGATTAGCTTGGCCAGTGATATCCATATTAGGATGTCCAGGAATATTTGACAAGATTAGCTTAACTAATGACATCCATATAAGGATGACCGAGAATATTTAACAAGATTAGCTTTGACTAATGACATTCAAGTTGGGATGACCGGGAATATTTAATAGGATTAGCTTCGGCTAATGGAATCCAAGTTGGGATGGTCGGGAATGTTTGATAAAATTAGCTTCAACCAATAATGTCCAAGTTGGGATGATTAGGAAAATTCGATAATATTAGCGAAGGCTAATGACATCCAAATTAGGATGGCCAAGAGTTTTTACATAAAAATAATGAAAGTCAATGGTATTTGAAAGAAAAATTAAGTCATAATCGTGTAGAAAATTTAACTGATATTAATAATATCCAAATATGGATAGTCAAGAATATCTAACAAGATTAAAGAAGATTAAAGGAATTCGTATTAAACGATAGATAATTTGTAAAAAAAGTATGAGACATAGTATATAAGTTAATTATATGGATTGTACTATAATCTCAATTTTATTTCATTATATATATATATATATATATATATATATATATATATATATATATGTGTGTGTGTGTGTGTGTGTGTGTGTGCGCGAGCGCGCGCGAGCACTCTCACGCACGCGCTCTTATATAAATTTAATATTGTGACAGGACCTTTTTACATCTAAGATGTTTAGTTTCTTTATGGA
>Ga0307517_10013470_pt1 | contig 11096 bp, 8 predicted proteins | sample 23_EM_MG_FD_194515 | JGI IMG/M metagenome (GOLD analysis project Ga0307517, IMG submission 194515) | Populus trichocarpa ectomycorrhiza microbial communities from riparian zone in the Pacific Northwest, United States - 23_EM | ecosystem: Host-associated > Plants > Roots > Unclassified | place... | reverse complement strand
TATTCTTTATTTGTTTTTTCTTCTTGATTCTGCTTGGAAAGAGTTAGAATTGGACACCATGGCCTAAGACAGAGGATGCTATTCTTGAACTAAAGAGATAATGTTTTTGAGGTTGAGCTTTGAAGACAGTTGGTTTATCTCACAGTGACAACCACCGCCGCTCATATGTCGCTAGAGAGATGGGTAAAGAAGTTCATAATTTGTTGTCTTTGGTTCCCCGCCTGAACAACCAGAGGACAACATTTCGAGGGTTAACGAAATAGTTGTGGCTTTGCATTTATCTTCGAGGTAAATAGTAAATGCTTCCAATTAACTGCACATAGACCCTTCATCCATTTCACAAGAAGTTCATAATTATATCCCTGAAAAAGTTAAGAAACAAGTTGGTCGAGAAATTGATTCTTGACTTCTTGGATTCTCCCTTCTTTGGGAGGAATTACAGAAACTTGGTCAAGAGAACCCTTCAGCATGGCAAGTTTTTAATGTAACAATGGCCATAGCAACAGCAAGCGAAATATGAATGATTGATAGTATGATCAATGGCAAAGATTCTGGACAAGGAAGCTAGCTGGTTTGAGTCACATAAAATAAAAAAAGGTGGGGTTGGTGGTTCGAATCTGCTAGCAATGCAAACAACATGTTTGTTAGGGACGGATGATAAAGAATTAACTGCAGTGGAAGAATAACATGGTCTCTGTCCATGGAAGGTCGTCCATGCACGTGGAACTGTTTTCTTTCTTTCTTTGTGATGGAAGGAAGAAAATCAATCTATCCTCTACTAGTGAATTTTCACAGAAAAGAAAATAATCAAAATATATATATAACATTGATTGGTCTCGACTATGAACACATGCTTTATGAGACATTGAAATTTGAAAGAATGTGCCTTGTCCCTTTTTATTTTATTTTATTTAAAAATGAAATATATATCCCGGTGTAAGTTTCATTGGCTTTCGAATAAATCCCACTAATAAACAAAAGGTTATTGTAAGAAATATGAAAATAGTTGCTGGTATTTGGAATATAATTGCAGAGGAGTTAATAAGATTTAATGGCTGAAATTAATTCAATATAATCTTCTTTCAACGGATGGCTAATCTACTACGGGCCTTACATTTTTTTGTTGTCGTTGTCGTGAGTGCAGATGACGTTATGAATCATGGAGGAGCCAAATTTCAACAGAGAGCTACTGGCTAATCTTGAAGCTTTTCAGTCCCTGACAAGATTTTATGGCAAAATCAGAAAGGATGCTTCTTTATTATTGCCTAGCCTGTCTTCTTCCAACAACTCTCTCTCTCTCTCTCTCTCCCCCTTATCTTTTGCTAAAACAGTCTTGTCCAGCAGTGTCAGTCTCATGTGCACTATCCTTAAAACACAACCTTCATCAACCATTAACATTTTATTCTAATCCACTCTCTTACTTCCATTGACTCTTCTCTGTCTTTCTTTACCACACTTTTTCAGTCTTCTTCCCATGCAATGCCCTTCTCTCTGTAGCTTAACACTGTACCAAACCCCACAAATGTCTCTCATTGTCCTGTAGATTTTAGCCTCTATATGGTTCAGTCATCAATTTAGAGTCTATTCGGAATGGGTTGGCCCAAGCTTTCATGGTTGGTTGTGCTTTGTTGGGTTCTTTCATTTCCGTGCTTTAGAGCTCTCGGTGATGATGCAGAGGCGTCTGTGAACTTCTTGAAGGCTCCTCATGCATTTTCACACTTGAACATAGCCACATTTGAGTTTCAAGTTCTGGTGGGTGGCCATGTGAACTCCTGCACAAACTGTAGCGTCAGTTGCAAGGTTAGTTCATCTCTCAAGTTACACTTGTTGCTGCTTTTGCTGTACTTTATTTTGGGGGCTTCCTGTTTTTCTTTTTTGATTAATAGTTTTCGGTGCTTCTTTATTCTCCTTTTTTTTTTCTTCATATAGTTGAATTATTATTATATGCATTTTATTCTGTCAAAAATGGGGAAGTTATTGATTTTCTGTGGTTAATCTGCTTTGGGGGTTTGCTGGTATGCTGTTGGGTCTTCACGAGTGCTGAGAAAGCACCATACCTGTAAATGCACTTCTTATGACAGAAAAACTAAGACCTTCTTATCAATCATTTGAAGAAAACTCATCCAGAGAAGGAATCTGAAGAAAATATTAGAAAATTTGTTCTTAATTTTTTTAAAATTTTCTGGTTTAATGGCACTGCTAGTTCATTCAATTGGCCATTTCCTTTTCCTTTTAGCTGGTTGCTCATTCCTTCTAACTGAATAACATGCGTGCAGCTGGATAGTGGCCCTGAATCTGATTGTGGTGCTAGTAAGATTTCGTACCAGGGCTTGCAGGATGGAAATCATACATTTGAGGTTTGCATCAATGGGTCTCAAAGAGTTGGCTGTGCTACCTATAACTGGACTGTTGGTTAAGAAACCTTCCTTCATTCTTTTTGAGTAAATATTGTGAAATTCTTTTATTTTCTTCGTAATTGTATAAATGTTTTGGCTGATATGCGCTCTGGGAAAGCTTAATCACAGCTCAAATTCACAAAACACAAATACTGAATGAGTTCTAGCTTATAAAAAAATGCTGTCTATAAAGAAGGCTAGGTTCATGAAGTTGCAAAACTGAAACTGAGTATGCAATTCCTTGTAAATTTACAGTTGGGATTTTAGCACTTGGAAACAATTATAGAGACTTTGAGTTTTTTTCTAATATCAGTTATACTTTGTGCAGATACCATCCCCCCAACAGCATATATAACTGCATCAAAATTATTTACGAATGCTTTGAATGTCTCTGTAAATATTTCTTTCACTGAACCCTGCACTGGAGGAGGTTTTGGATGTTCGTCTGTGAATGCGTGCAACGTGAGTAGCTTCAATGAAATATATTAAACTCCTTTTTTTCTTTCATGTGCGCACTCAATGTTATCGGTATATATTAGCTATTGTCATTTATAATTGTGAAACATTATGATAGAAACTACCTTCGATCTTTCCCACTGTTGAAAAATGGTTCTGTTTGATTCACATGGGTGTCTTGAATATAGATTCCAGAAAATCCCAAATAATATTGATTGTGAGTCATCTCTTTCAAAGGATTGCAATTTCTCCAGTGACTACTCTACAGCAAGAAATAAACAAACATAAGTAGATAAGCACTGTTGAAAATGCTGCGTGCTCATTTGTTGATGCGTTTACACTGAAGTTTCTTATGATTTTCAGACTTAACATGAGTATTTTGGTTCTCCTAGATCAATAGAATTTAAAATATCTCAGTATTGAGGCGGATTTGGTATATGATTGCATGGAATGGTTCAAAGGGATACATATAGCGACCCCAACTAGTTTGGAACTGAGACGTGGTTGTTGTTGCTTAGATCAATTGACAGTTAATAGTATTCCTAGGTCTATGAAGAAGAGTAAATAAGCTGTTACATACTTTTTGTTCATGTGAAGTATTGACTGAAATTAGTTCTTATAGATTTCTATGCATCAATATACAGCTGTTAGTCTATGGTGCTGGCCAAGTAATACCATCCTCACTCACTGTTCTGGAACCAAATCTGAAATATACTCTTCTGGTGGGTTTGTCTCCTAGTGTTCTGTATGGACGTGTGATACTGGTAATGGATAAGAACTTCTGCACTGACACTGCTGGAAACAGATTTACAAGAGCTGCTAATTCAAGTTTCTTTGTGCATTTTGGTGAGTTTTGTTTTTCATTCCCCAATTTTTTTTATAGAACCATTGTGTGCAGCACTTTTCATTGAAGACTTTTTTGTATTTATTACTTCGAGCTCAATAAGAAGCTTAACAAATATTAAACTGTTAAAATTTTGCGTGCCTTTTATATTGTGTTCTTGCCTTATAAGACTTTATTCATAGCTATATAGAAGCAAGTTGTTTCTGTATTTCTCATTTAAGAATTGAACTTACTGGAAGACTTTAATTAAGCATCATCTTGCAGCTTTCTGTTTGATTTTTTTTTCCTGTTTCTATCGAAGTTTTCTTATCTTGCCCTGTTCATTTGGTTTATTCTACAGATAGAAGAAGTGTGTTTGTTGACCTGAGGATTCACATTCCAGAGAAGCTACTTCAACTTAATAATGAAATCAGAACGGTCAAGGCAACTAATAATGATGATAACTTGAAGTTTTACATGTACTTTTCAGAACCTATTTTGAATTCATCTGCAGAAATTCTAAATTCTCTCAACACAAGTCAGGGAGTTCTTCTTCCTATAAGTGGAGAAAACCTTGGGAACCGAAAATTTGGCTTTCAGGTCAGTTTGTGTGTGCAGTTAAATTTTTTGTCTGGATGCCATGTCTCGGTCTTTGAACCATTTTTTGCTCTTATGTTTTGATGCTTACTGCATTTGTGCTGTCTTCTTTCAGGTTGCAAATTTATCCAGCATTGCAGTTGTTACAATTGGCCTTCTTTCAAATTCAATAATAAGCAGGCCAGGGACTTCAGTTTCTCCGATTGCCCCAGTTACTTTCCTTTACGGTACAATCTACCACAGTTATAAGAGGTTATAAAAAAGGAAAAAAAATGCTAAAACATTTAGGTTTCATACTCTCCCTTGTTGAAATTGAATACTTTCAGATTGATAAGTTTCTGTTCCCTTTACAAGTAATTGGGCTAAATATGTTCATATGAGATATTTGAGATATCATTATACTCTTCCGACATGGCTATTAATGCAAGTTTCAGATTCTCAAAGGCCAGCTGTGAGACTGAGTACATCTTCTAATACAAGGACGAAGGAACATAGCATTCCAATATCAATTAAGTTCGTGAAGCCAGTATTTGGTTTCAACTCCTCTTTTCTATCAATCTCAGGGGGTCATTTGCAGGGGTAAGCCAACTTTCACCCACTTGTATGTTACAATTACCTACTTACACGAAAGTGATCGCAGGTACACACCCTCACTCACACCACAAAAACAGTAAAATAGTTGAACAAAATCTGCTGAATAATTTTGCAAAACAATTTACTCTTTTGTTTTAATGCAATCCAGCTTTCATGAAATAAGTAGGAGCAAATACATTGCAGAGATAAAAGCAGATGGTGATATCTTATCTGTCAGCATTCCTCAAAATGTAATTGGAGATGTTGCTGGAAATAAAAATCTAGCATCTAATATTTTACAAGTGAGACATTGTAAGAAATTCATTTTTCTTCAACTATTCGTTCTGTGTTCTATTGATGTATAGTGTCTAAGTCTTGCAGGTGATTTCCTTGGGTCTTTTTGGGTGTTTCACTGATATATGTTCTGAAATATATTTTCAGATTCTGTGCCCACGATATCTTCTGTAATCTCTGCTTTTGCAACTGCTTGTTTCCTGGCTACATCTCTTGCAGCTGGGCTGCTCACTTTGTCAACTGCAAGCCTTCTGTCTGCTGGGGCATTTTCAAGACCTTCTTCTTTGCTGACTGCTGAGCCTACAAGGAATATTTTTGTATGATACTACCCTACAGAAACGTTATCTCCTTCATGTGGTTATTTTCATGACATTTTACAATTTCTAACAGTTCTACATTTGGGCTGGAAAGGTTTTGTGCTGTTCTAAAATTTATTTTCTGCACTTCCTGATGATTAAAATCCAAACAGTCTGCACCTCAAATTCAAATGATCTTAAGATACTGTAGACGTGTTTCAATAAACTCCCAATTGTCTTTCATATGCACAAGAGTACAGTTCTTAATTCTAACTTGCAAGAGATGAATTGGTGTTGAAATTAGTGGAATGAAAATTATGAAGTGTAATCGTAAACTTTATATTTCCATCATCATGAAAATTAAGAGAAATTTATATCTTTGTTTTATACACAGAGAACTGCATGCCATATTCAGGTTTTTGCAATGTCTAGATGGTTGGCTGTTACGCTGCCAGTCGAATATTATGAGTTTGCAAGAAATTTACAGTGGAGTATTCCTTACTTCAGTCTCCCATGGGAAACTGGGGATATTCAACCAATCATGGTGAAATCAAATTCCTCTTCTGGTGCACATTCCTATATATCTAAAACTCACGATATATCCTTGAGCATGCAACTAAAAGGGAAGAGCGTGAACAAGTCTTCACCGGTGTATGGATTGCCGCTTTCTCCAATGGAGTACTTATCATTTTTTGAGGTCAGGAACCATTTTCCAGATACTTGTTTTCAACTTCAAATACTTCTTTTATATGACAGGTTCCATTATTCATCTGCAGAGCCAAAGTTTTAAACCCGAAGCAGAACATGTTTTGGATCCACAACATTCGAATGGGTGAGGTTTTGCTTCTTTTTCCCCCCATCAATATGCCCTTCAGCCTTTTCATGCCAGAGACATGATGAAAGTTCATGTTTAACAAAAAAGAATCCTAGAACATATCATATTAAATGCTAATTTATTCAATCATTTTGCATTGGTGCTACCAAAGTTTTTTGTTAATTATCTTGCATTATTGCAAAATGGTGTTCATTATCAAAACATTTATGTGATTGCTTGATGCTTTTGTTTTTCATTCTCTTGTAGGTGGAGGGATTTTGACAGAAGCATGTTCTGGTTAGCTGTAATTGGTGGCAGTATGATACTGCTCCATGCCATACTCTTATTTATTCTAAAATTGAGGAAGGGAAACACAGAAAAGCAGAGGGACTATGGGGCACTGACCCTCCCAAGATTTGAGATATTTCTTACTTTTCTTGCTTTGCCTTGTATTTGTGTGGCCTCTGCTGCTCTAGTTAGAGGTACCCTTCATTTTTATTTTTCTTCCTTTAATATATCACCTTGTCTATGCATTCCACTTGAAGCAATATAAGCTTCCAGCTCCGCTCTTGTTATCTTTCCAAGCAAATCGTTTATATCATGATCATGCACTTATGCAACCATTGCTTTTAAGCGGGGGAAATGTAAAAAACTTCTTTCACTCTCGCTTGTTTGAGGTGCTGAATAAGAAATAGTTTATCATTTGAGTTGCAGAATCTCAGCATTGAGCACCCAATGCCTTTTGCAATCCCTATATGATTAAAGCCCCCTCTTGTTCAACTATTACATAATACCTCAGCATGGAAACCCTTAAAGGGAACTTCTTAGATCTACTGAGGATTCTAAATGAATATTTGGAATCCCACAAATCTATCTCAACAGGTCAGAGTAGTTTTCTTCACAAATGTCGAAACTGAAACCCTTTGATGCTATTTTCTCAGCTCCGTCTCTGATTTTTTTCTTCTAGTGTCTTTCTCCGATAGACTATTCCTTAGACTATACATAACCACTGCTGCATATACTGCTATATACTAGTTACGTACAAGGTTGAGAATCCGTGTTGTAAACTTCCATTCATTGTTGGAGATGGTGTTGATCCATCACATCGATTGATATGTGTATCTGTCACAGCATCTAACTGTGTTACACTCTTGTCATACCTGTTAACTCGAAAGTATACAACTCGTTACATTTAATTGATGTTTATTTTTATGGTTCAAGGAGGAACAACATCAGGGATTATAGTTGGCATTTTGCTGCTTGGTGTGGTGGGGTTCATACTGCTGGCCTTGTTCCTGATTCTGTCTATTGGAATCACATTCGGAAAGCTACTTCAGTACAAGGAAGTCCATCAAGAAGGACAGATTTTTCACTGGTATCAAGATATTATCCGAGTAACTTTAGGTCCTGGTAAGAGAGGCCAGTGGACGTGGAATAATCAACCGAAGTCTGTTTATCTAGTCAGGTTAGGTGCTTTATTTGAAGATCTACGAGGCCCCCCTAAATACATGCTCTCGCAAATTGCTGGGGTTCCCCGCAACCAAGGGGATCGTATCATTGCCTCTGATGACGAAACAGAAGATGCAGAAGCACCATTTATTCAGAAGCTGTTTGGAGTTCTTAGAATATACTACACACTGCTTGAGTCAGTCAAGAGAGTTTCTTTGGGCATTCTGGCTGGTGTCTACTTAGATAGCTGGTCCTCTAAAACTCCAACAGTCGTCTTATTGTCCATCACTTGCTTTCAGCTCTTCTTCCTTGTCCTCAAGAAGCCTTTTATTAAGAAAAAGGTCCAACTGGTAGAGATCATCTCTATTTCCTGCCAAGTATGTATTTTTGCTACTTGTTTCATTCTCTTGGAGAAGGAATTATCAACTGGAGTAGAAACCAAGGTTGGAATCTTCATGATTGCACTGTTCTTAATCGGATTCCTCGCGCAAATGGCCAACGAATGGTATGCATTGTATAGACAGATAATGCGGCTGGATCCCTCCGAGAAGTATTTCTTGACAGGTCTGAAAACCGCATCAATTGGATTTCTCTTGCTTTTCATTTCAAAAGGACTGAGCCAAGACCTGGAAAGCAAATTACCAGCTAAACGAAGAAGCGATGGAGGAACTGGGGGAGAGGCTGGTTCTTCTGTTGACAGGAACAAAAGCTCAGGGAGCCCTGGCACGCCAGATAAACCATGGCAGAAACAACTAAGAGAATTAGCAAGGGCTAGCTTTACCAAAGAAAGAAGTGGATCACGGAATGATCCTTCGACCAGTCGAACTAAATGGAGTGGAATTTGGACAAACAAAAGGAGCGGGAGCTCATCTCAAAAGACCTCTCCGGATTCCAAGTCCAAAACAAAGTGGTTGTACGAAGATTTAGAAGAAATTTTTGCATCAAAATGAGATTAAAGCATCGATGTATCCTTGACACTAGCTTTTGAGAATCTTCACATGGGTGATTGTGTATACCCTTAAAATTTATTGAATGTAAAGCTTAGAACTTGCAAAATTGGATTCCTCAAATATATATATATATATATATATATTTTAATGAAGTCATTCTCTGCAAATGGGTGGACTCTAACACATTGATCTTTACTGTTTCTTTACCCCCTTTTTTTTCATGCTAGAGGAGAATTCTTTATTTGATTTAGGTTAAAGAATAAGTTTGAATAGGCAAACATTCTTGGATTTCTCAAAACGTATACACGTTCTAGTTTTTATTTTTTCTTAATGTTTTATTCTTTTGGTTTTTTTTTTTGAACTTTTTTTTGCTTTTTTTCTTGTTTTATTTTTAAAAAATAAACTGTTTTATTTTTAAAAAATAAACTGTTTTATTTTTCTATCTTTTATTTTTGTTCTAATTTCATTCTTTATTTTTTTTTTAATTTTTTTATTATATAATTAAATAAAAAATAATTTTAATTTTTTATTAAACTCATATGGGTCATAGTTTGGTGATTTAAGCCATTAAACATGAATCAATCTAATATATTATTATTTTAATGTATTTTAAGAATTATTACAAAAATAACCTTTTGATTGGGTTTTCACTGCACTTTAAAAAATTTAAATTTTATATCCTAAACTTTATACAATATTTTTTTAAAAAAATCATCTAGTAAATGGTCTAATGGTAAAAATTTAGGACTAAAAGGTTTGCTTTCCATGTGGTCTCGGGTTCGAACCATGTGGTTGCTAATATAATAGTCACTGAAGACTTACATAGTTGTTAACTTCAGGGCCCATGGTTTTAGTCAAGGTACGCACAAGCTGATCCGGATACCAACATTAATAATAATAAAAAAAACTAATAAAAAAGTCTAATTATTTATAAGATTAGTATTATTTTTTATTTAATAACTAAAAAGCCCTTGTAATACTAATATTACAAATTGTTATCAAACTAACATTACAAATTAGCGAGAAATTAAAAAAGAACTAAAAGTTGGTAATTGGTATTTCATGCAAGCTTTTTATCGAACACTTTATTTGCATAATCCGAACGCCCACACTTGTAATACTTGACTTGAATAATTCAGATGATTCTTCTTCTTCTCCAAGCCAAAAAACACAAATCCAGAATTAAGATCAACATCAACCACATTTGAAGTATCCTTCCTTGTCCTTTCAATCACGAAGGAGTTTTTTTGCACATTTTCGAGATGAGCAGCACCAGGGAAAACCTTTAATTGAGAAATCAAATAATTTAAGTAGTAAATTGATACAAGAAATAATTTGAATATAAAATTAATAAATACCCTAATAGTTTGGTGGTATACTGAATGCTTGCCTGTTCTTTTCGTAGTATTTAAATTTGTTTTTTAAGTATATATTCAAAATACTATTAAAGATTGAGTGTCTTTCTCTTGTTGGTGGATTTTGGATTCTTTTTTAGATTTAGGTCTCTTTTTGGTGATCTTCTCCTTTGGCTTCCATTGTGAAATCCATCTAGAGTTCTTGTTCTTCCATTAAAAAAACAAGGGGGGCGCGGGGTCGAAGAAAGGAAGTGGTATGATTTGTTAGCAAAAGCTAACAATTTTTAGTACTACACATTACAACATCATTCTAACATGATGTTCCATGTTAAAAAAGAGGTAATAGTCCAAGGAAGGGGACTAATTGATGCTGTTCTGGGTTGATGTGCAAAAGCTATCAATTTTTAGTACTACAGATCTTGGTTTTGTTTGGATGGTGAGGGAGATGAGGTTGTGGGTCTCAGATAAAGCTCGATGGTTGTCAATTAAGAGAGAAAGACGAAGGGCTTGTTGTCGTGAGGAGAGCTGGGCCAGAGGGGCTGGCGACTGCGTACAAGAGAGCGGGGAAGAAGATGGAAAATAATGGGGGGTTTGAGGTTTTCTGATATTTTTCTTTTTTTAATATGGTATTTAGTTTTGAAAAGAAATGGCTCTTTAATAGTTATTTTAAATATAATGATAACTTTGTAAATAAATGTATATTTTTGTTTATTTTTTATCCCATGATGCTAACTGTTATTTTTTTATTTATTTCAGGTTGCGAAAATTCAGTTATAAGTAAAAAATAATGCTCAACTTATTTTTTTTGTTATTATATTATTAAATAAAAAATAATTTTAAAAAATAAAATTATTAAACTTAATTAAATTATATCGTAAATTTAGGTTGATTTAATATTTTAATATTAAAAAAAATATTTTTTTAATTTTTTAAAATTTAATCATGTTTTTTATTATTTATATTGTTTTTAGACCCATCAAAATAACTAAGTTATATTAAAATATTTTTTATGAAATTAAATTTTAAATCAAAATTAAATAAAAAGTAAGGTTGAAAAAATCTAAAATTAATTAGCTGAATCAGTTTAATAGTA
>Ga0307517_10013469_pt1 | contig 11096 bp, 5 predicted proteins | sample 23_EM_MG_FD_194515 | JGI IMG/M metagenome (GOLD analysis project Ga0307517, IMG submission 194515) | Populus trichocarpa ectomycorrhiza microbial communities from riparian zone in the Pacific Northwest, United States - 23_EM | ecosystem: Host-associated > Plants > Roots > Unclassified | place... | reverse complement strand
TTCTTGAGTTTTTGATGTTTTAAGCAAATTATAATAGACATGTTTGAGTTGTGCTAGGAAGATTTAGGTTACATTAAAGATTTTTAGTCATTTATAAGTTTAGTTAGTTTTTTGTGGGTTTTCTAGGTTTTCTAGTTTTTTATATATATAAATTAGTTTTTTAGCCTTTCTTATGAGCTTAAATCAAAGTCTATACCTATATATTATCATTCTTCTTGTTTAATGAATAAATAAACCGAGGTTTTAATAAATAATTTTTTTAACTTTTGACTCATGCATCTCATTATCTATTTTTCATATTTGATGCCTCATAATACTTTGATTCTCCATGTTCTATCTTTCTCTATCTATTATTTGATGTGATCGAGTTTGAATCTTTGATTAGGTTTCTGGGTTTATATTGGTGTTCATTATGTTCTTGGTAAAATTCAACCAAAATATTCATTTGGTTGTGTTCTTGGTTTTTGGGCTAGGCTAGGAAGCCTAGTCCATGTGGACGAGCTGAGTCTCTTAAGCCTTAAGACCATGTTTGACGAGACAAAAATTTACTAAAGAAAAATGTGTTTTAAAGTCTTTAAAATTATTTTTGACAAACATGTCATAATATTTTTTCTGTAGCCTTGTATTTTTATTTATTTGTTTATTTATTTTATGTTTTGCCTAACACAATCTTATTTAAATATCAATTAAATCTCAAATTTTTTAAAGGATGATTTTTGCAATTAATTTTGGGTCTTTTATGTTATTTTTTTACCCTTTAATATTTAATATTTGAGATTATAAACTTATATGTAAGGCATTTTCCTGATATTAAATAATTTTTTTTTGTTAAAAAATATTAAAACAACAAAAAATTCTTCAATAAAAAATACATTTATATTTAAATTGCATATGGTCAAGTATCAAAAAAATATATCTTGTTTGCATTTTAATACAAAAAATATGAAAAAAAAAATACATTGTATTATTTAGCATTTTTTCTTAAAACAAAAAAAAAATTCAAATTTTTTTTTTAATATTTTGCATGCATTATGAATTTAATAACAAGTTTATTAAAGCCACAAGGGCTTACCTAAATTTCAATAATAATAAAAAAATTTATTTATTTATTTCTAATATTGAGAATTACAAACTTATACATAAAATATTCTCTATATTAAAAGAAATAAAATGCAAAAAACATGCTTAGACTTTACCCTATAAAGTCATGATTCACTCTAATGGAGTGAAATTGCTTTAACCAATAAACAAATTAATGATTAGAAAAAAAAACACAATACTGCCTTAATAATTTTCAAAGAAATAAGCAATAAACTTCCCTTATGATGTACTTGTAATAATATTGTTCAATGTATAAAGAATTAATCCTCTTACTTTAGAGATTAATTAGAATTTTAAATAATCAAAATATTAGATCAAAACTCCAAATCTTTCTTATTCAATAAAAAAACAGGAATTTCTTATTTTTTTTCTCTATGTATTAAAAAATAACACCCATTCACGTGTGAAAATCTAGATGATTTTTCTTTTTGTAAAGCAACAACCAAGATCACTAGTGTGATGTGTCGCATTTTTTTTTATTATCAATTAATGACCTGGCATCAAAGACTGCCAGAATGTTCCAAGTTTGAGCAGAGGACACAAATCACCTAAGCAATCAATGGATGGATTTGAGTGTGTTATGGGGTATAGATTCTTACTTAGCCCCAGGTGCAGTTTGATTTTGCAGCTGACTGGCACTTTTGGGTCTTTGGCGACAGGTTCAGCCTCACCCAGACTCTCGGGGGCTGCACCATGGTAGTATCAAAACTCAACATGGGAGGTATTAAAACCTCAGGCCTGCTAAAGAAAAAGAAGTGGAGAAAGAAGCAGATTAGGGAGAATTAACACAGTTCAAGAGCATAAAAGTCAATAGGAATTATAAATGATCATCCATCTTTCTTGTCCATTTGCATTTTTCCCAAGATATTTACGTATAAACACTCATTTCTGAACATATTTTTCAAACATTCGAGTTCATAAACAGTACATGGGATTGGCATGTGAGAACAAAAACAGGTAACGAATTCCAACTCAACAGCACAATGTACATCTTTTCTTCAATTCTATAAGATCTTCTTTTCATTTGTAGAGTCGTGACAAAAACCTATGACCTCAATGCTGCGACCCTTGTGCCTTGAAAATCTGGAACAAGAAAGGAGCAGCAAGCTATTTACAGATTTTCCTGTTGCCAAAGGGGGCGTATACAAATGAAAGTTGAAATGTAGATGTTGTAAAGCAACCACCCAGTTCATTCTTACAAAGAAATAACACGAAGAATGTCAAACCACAAATCCAATCCACCAATACATCACCTGGAGTAACAAACAAGGTGCACAGTTAGATGCAAGCCAGCAAAATTCTAAGTGCCACCACTAGAATTTCCAAGTAACTCAGATAGAAACGCTAAATGAATGCCAGACATGAAAAATGGCCTCTGCATCAAAAGGGAGCAAGAACTTACCCTAAGTCTTCTCACTATGGGACCAAAAAAATTGAAGGGGCCCTGATACGTGACCACTAAGCAAAAAGGAAAGAGTACTATTCCTGTCTATGGCATCTTCAAAGCCTGTTTCAACTGTGCAAATGCTGCTGGATGCATTCTACTAATAGCTGAATTAAAAGATTCTCCATGAAGAGTAGCACATGTTTGAAGATTCTCTCTTACTGAGTTCTCCAAAGACCATCGTTTTATAGGATCTGAAAATTTAATCTGGAGAAGAACATGTTAGAGAAATTATCACACACTGTCACAGATTTCATCATTGAAATTCAGTGCCTCAGGTAAAACAGAAGAATGTTAACCTGTCTTTTCCTGTACTCTCTACTTGGAATTACACCTTCACCATGAAACTTGCTGGAGCTCATGTTATCACCACTGCAATTATTATAGGAAGGTTAAGAACGAGTTAAGAGACTAGAAAAACCAAGTAAACACCAAATCAAATTGGATTGTACAAGGGAGGTAACCTTGACTCTTCCTCCGTTAAATCGTCATTTGCACCCAAAATTACACTTGTACATACACTGCATGAATTAAAGCTCATGAAGCAGGTGTAGGTCATTGAAAGCAGTTGTAGCAAATGATACCAAAATTCAAATTTGAAACTGCACCTGAGGATCTGATCAAGTTTATCAACGACTTGAGGCAGTCTTAGTGTCAAAATTATTGAAAGTGCTAACCCAAATGTCTTTTTCTGATCAGAAGATGCATTATCTATCTGTACAATAATATTAAAACGAAGACAAAGTTAACGCAGCGAGGCACACTGGCCATGACCACTAGAAAAGCATTATGCTGGAGTCTATATATCAATGGTACATTCAGCACATTGATTTCCTCACTTCTAGAGATGGCATGAGTTGCAGTTAATTATAGCGGTCTATGCATGGGAATGTCTAACCATCATTTGAAACTATTTACTTGCAAAATACTCCACAATGGAAGTGTGCATAGAAACTAAAATAATTTAACAAATTAGAAAAGGAAAAACATCAAAATCAGTCAAAGCATATTTGAAATGAAAGCATGATTTACTGACCTTGTCAAGCCATATGTCAACCAAACAAAGAAGTATATTTTCCTCAATTGGAATGTCTGCCTGCTGGAGAAGCAATGAAAGTGATGGTTCTGCTGTCAATTGGGCAAGGTAATTGGTGTTCATCACCAAAATCCTTGCTAGAATTGCAGCTGCAGATGCTTTAACAGCTGCCTTGGAAGGTTCAAAATCATCTCTTCCACTTAAACATATCATGATTAGTTTCTAGCAAAAAAACATACAAATGGTTAAAAGATATCCAAAACTTATCAAACAGAAACCATATAACTGATAATAGGTTGCAAGAATCCAACACAAGAACTGCACTTACTTGCAAAGTACTGCTAATAAGCGGGGGCACTTCAGCAGGGAAGCACTGCAAAATGAGAAAGGCAAGTCACAAAGCTGAGTACTCACAACTACCAAACAAGCTCCAGTGGCTAAAACGACCAAAAACCTCCCAGAATCATCACAAAAAATTTAGAATCCCTGGTAAACCAAGGCTGCTTTAACTTTGAAAACAGTTCTGTAGTTTTCATCTATATTTTTGTCTCTATCACAGAAACATTTCTTCAGAAAAATAAGAAAATACATTACCAGCTATTATTTTTTGAAAATAGGAAAGAAAGATCACCCTTAAATGACTAATTGACAAAGGGATTAAAAATGTAAACCAAGCATGTCCCTTGTTTTCCAGGTTCTCAAAAAGCTCAAAGATTCCAATTTTACAGGGAACAGTTTTCAGTTTTAACTAATTAGCACATTTTCTTCAATTTTGTACTCTAGCAATTCTCTACAAAAATGACAATTTTTTCACAATTAAAAACTTCCCAAATGGTCTGTGTTTTCCATCGTACATTTTTTTTCCATTTTTTTTTTCTCTATCAGAGCATTCTCAGTGGTTATTGAAAGCATAATTTTGCATGACACAGTTAGGAAGTTAATAAGTATATTACTCAAAGGTTAAACAGAAACAAACTAATTACATATTCCTTGGTCATGGTCATTTAATGACAGATACTAATGGTAGAACATGCCATGGTAACCAAAACTTTTACTCATTATATGGATTGTGCTTATGAGATCTAGTTGGCAATCCATGAAAAATAACAAGGATCTGTTTCAAATTTCATAAACACAACAGGATAATAGATTTCAATAAGATAGAAGGTTAAAGTGCCAGGAGTACAAAAAATAAACTGTTATCTCTTCATGATTCAGTGCACAATAACAACCATAGGCTGTGCCACTGATGTAACTTGGCAAGCAGAAATAATTAAACTAGAAAGGTCTAGATAATTTGCATGTATGTTGTAGGGCATTTTAAGTATGTGATTGGTGATGCAATGATTTAGGAAAAAAAATACAAACGAGGAGTATTCCGTGAAGCACAGATTGATGTCAATTTTTCTTCTTTCGGCATGTTTGATTAGAAAAAAACTATATGGGCATACTCCAGAAGATGCCTCATGATTTACTGAATTTTTCAGCTGAGAAAAAGAGAGAAAATACCAGCATAAATAGTTATTTTAACATATAGGGTTTAACATTACCAGGACCGACCAGATAGGTCAAATGTGTTTTCATTGAAAAAGACAAATCCAGACAGCAATAATTTTGAGGCACCAAAGATTAAGTCAGTATAGATATATCAAATAATCTAAGAGCATCAGGCAAGAATTTGTGTTTACCGAGGCACTTGCCAGATATCAAGAGATGGACATGGATAAATTTAAGAGCACAAAAGTTTCTGTAGCCTGCAGTTTTAATCAGCACACAGCCTCTCTTTCCCTCTCTTTCCCTCCTTAATATAACACAGAAATAAATGATGAACTTACTGTCATAAAAGATAACAAAATAAAGAGCTGTTTCAAGTTCAAATATCAGATAAAGGCTGCAATTAGATTCAGGAAAATTTAAAATTAGGTACCTGTACTAATATATCGATGATAGGAAGAGTTGATAATAGGCCTCTATCATTAACATTTCCAACAATCAGATCAAGAACTTTGGCAACGCTGGAAGCATGCATTCTTAGAAATTCAGTCCCACCCAAAATTATGTAATCCTCCATGATATTTACAGCGACCTGCAATTATATTAAAGTCAACAAAATTTCATCAACCAATTATAGCAACTGCAGGTTTGCTGTTGACGAAACTAGATGCAGAACAAAAGAGCTATACTTAAGACAACAAGACCAGGCACACCACTTGCATTGAGCATTAAATACATGAATAATATAATAGATACTACAATAAATCCAACCTGCAAGTGGTCGAAACTTCTTTCCATGATTTCCACAAGACATGGGAAGTACGCTAGCAGTCGAGGCTCCATTGCAGGCGCATGGGAAAGTGTAGCTTCCCATAACTGCATGGTTATGCCAGTTAAATTTGCTATTATCAATTAACTACTGAAGGCAGCATATGGAAGACTCACACAATAAATAAAAACTAGGCATGGGAAACTAACCAGCATGCCATCCTCTAAAAGATTGAGTATATCAGGGCTATTTATATCAATTCCACCATGCAGAATAGGCAATAGCACATTGTAGCAAGTAGGTGACTGGTAGCCAAGTTCAACCACAAAATTCCGCAAAGCAATGAGAAGCTGAATCTGCAGAAGACTCTCACCGGAAGCCTCCTCCCAAACCTTTTCAAACAACATCAAGAAAAACAATGACATCAGAAAGGCCAAACCATAGTATGTGTGAAATGTGCATGGTATGATTATATTCAAGAATCACTGGAGCGAAACTCTTAGTTCCACATACTTTAACTCGATTTCTTCTGAACTTAACCACTCAGAAATTCAGAAAGAGTTCACTCAGCAGAACACCTTTATTTAACAAAAATGTTGTGTTCTTGTCAATGTAAAAAGACATGAGATAAAATGTTTTTCTTTATGGTATACAACACTAACATGTTCAAGCATTAGAATAACAGAAAATATAATGGCTTGTCCACTACCTTCTGAAAAAATTGCACCAACTTGTTTGCAAATGGAACGATCTCATGGACGTGTCCAATAAGAACAGATATCAAATTCAAAACCTGAACCTGAAATTACATGAATGAATAGAAAAACTACTAAGAGCACATTAATGAGGTAAGAATAACATGGCAGTTGAAATCATAAATAATTCATGTAATTCATGCTTTAGCCACCCACATCACAGATTGGAAATGTGTGGTTCACAAATTTTAAGCATTTAAAGATGGTATCACAAAGAAGCGGAAGGATATTCTTGAAAAAGAATATATCCAAAATCAGATTGACGTACAGAATCAATGATTTCTGAACATGCATTTTTCAAATTATTGAAATTAAGTATTCATTTAACTAACTTTTACAGAGATAAGAAACACGCTATATTTTTTTAAAAATATTTAAACTATTGAACTAGCTATGAACAACATAAACAATTGCATCTAAATAATTTAAATTAAATATATAAACACTCAAATGATTCATTTCCTTACAAATAATTTTCTAGCTAGCTCCATATAATTTCTTTAAAATTAAGTATTTAAGAACAATGGTGAAGATAACGCATCCTCTCTTTTTTTTTAAAGGCTGGAAGCACTAACATTTTTTTTCTATGATAAGATTCTTGGCTAGAATAACTTATTTGAAAGGTAGGGAAAACAAATACCCTAAAAAATTCTACAATCAAATATTTTGGTAGAGCTTGTGTTTTATAAAGTTAAAAATTGGGGCATGGATAGAAGTTCTAAGAATTCTTTAGTTTATAAAATGCCTTTTTTATTACATTATCTAAAGGTGTGATAAAGTTCTACATAAGAGTCAAAAGTGACATGGTAAAACAAAAAAAATCTAGTATAATTACTGAATGGATTAATATTATTATTTTTTAATTTTGATGTTTTTATATTTACTGTCTTAATTTTTAAGCATTTTTAAGCTTTGATGGTCAAAATATAGTGCCGATAAGGTACCATGTAGTTTAAGGATAATTTAGGAAATCTTTTTTATATTATTTAAGGTTTTATATAGCTTCTAAATAGACATTTAAAGAAAATTATGGGATTGGCATTTTAAAAAAATACAATTGTTGGGAATAAGGGAGGATGCTTTATATATAGTTTACGATTGGACACCCATCCCTAAGATTCACCCAAAATCAATGATAATAAATGCTTGACATCCCTTTTTTTTTTTTTTCACATGATAAGAGGAGAAGGGCAATAATCTATGTTCCTTAAAGAGATGCAGGAGGTTAATAGGAAAAGCAAGCAAAAGTATCCGCGCATGCAATGACTATCAAGGTGAACCACAAGTATCATCTTACCTTCGAGTCAAACTCCTGAACCTCCTCAACCAACTTAAAGCACGAATCAAAGCAAATAGGAAGGAGATCTAAAAATTCTTGCTCTGAGAAGTTTGCATCCTCAACATGCAAACACAAAGACCGACAAGCTGCAAGCTAGTGCAATGAATTACAATTTTCAGTAGTTGAAACAGAAAATGCAAAGAACAAACAGAACATTCAAAGCCCCAAAAGCAAGGAAAAAGGAGAGATGTGAAGGCACATAACGGAGGTTAATTCAAGCATCATACCTTAACAGACAGGTTTTTGTCTTGTAGCAATCTGATCAAACTACAATACACTGGTCTCTTTGTGTCAGCTTTAATCTGCAAAGAAAAAAAATGAGCAACCACAGCAGGAAATATCAAATCTCTTGGAACAGAAGCCAGAATAACTGTATAATGTGTCAGCACATGGGAACATCAGCCTACTTTATTTCCAAAGAACAGGAGAAATATTCTAGATTAACTCCTGAGCATGCATAGAGCCACAATATGGCAACTTCTAGAGATCATGCTAGGAACCAACATGCTGAGAAGAAACAGGACAAAATGCATACACACTTCATTCTTGACAATGAGGTATAACAATTTCATTTTCTTCTTGAAGAGGAAAAGGAAATGTTACAAGTACTTAAGAGTTCTCTACCAAAAAGCTAAAAAGTGCCATTACCTCGGAAACCCATTGTCCTAGTATCAGTGCAACTTTTCGATGGATAACACACATATTTGGATGATCATTCGACAGTTCAAGGGATAAAGCACCATTAAACCTGTAATGAATAGTTTCCAAGTGAAATAGAGAAGGATGGATCATCATATAGCCCATCAAAATATATACCAAGTAGATTAAATTTGGTTATGAAACCACAATCTAACCAGCTAGTACAATTCCAGTGACTTCAATTCCAAAAATTTTGAAAAACACATGCAGTTAGTGATCAAATAATATCCTACTCATTTTCCTCAGACATCATGTTCCTTAAACAACTATTACATCTGGAAATATATCCTCTACATATTTCCAGAAGCATTATCGAATCTGGAAATCCATCCCTATCCAAACACCCTAAAACCACACTTACTAAATTTGCAAGTAGATACTACAGGCATGCAAGTGGTAATCCCCAAATGACAAACCCCTTTTCATTAACAAAATTCTGAAGCTAATGGCACCAGCAAACAATTAGTGTTTAAAACCAATACCTTTTAATGTGACTGCAATTAATGATAACTAATTCAAACAACATACGGATTGATTAAATAACAGCAGTAGCATAGATTAGAATTCTTATACCAATCTTTGAAGCTGAGGTAGTTAGAGAGCTCATAATAAACATATGCAGCAGCACCATAGGCAGCATCTTTAAGAAGTAGCCCAGGAGTGATTTCAGTAACTGATGTTGGGCAAGCATTCATTGCCTCCTGAAGGATGGACACCACAACAGGACCCAACAGCTACAAATAGCAAAGAAACAACATGAGCTCACATCTGTTAGCAGAGTGCTTTGCAGATTTTTAATATCAATCATTCTAGAGTTGAAACTTCACCTACCTGGCTATGGTTTTCAAACAATACTATGTATAAAGCTTCAGCACAAGGCCTCAGTTTTTCTGTCCACTGAACCATATCCTGCTCATGATGAAAAGATTCTGGGTTTTGATACAACTCCTCCAAATCACTAGCAGTTAGAACAAAATACCTGACAAAACATCAATCTCACATAATTATTTGAAAAGTAGATAATCATCACACAGGAGATCCAGAATGCTGAAAGATATGAATAAAGCATTTGGTGCCATATGTTATATCTCTTATCATTACCCAACCACGTAGAGATCCATGAAGCAAATAGAAATTCTGCAAGAGGGGGGAGGGGAAGCAATGTTTGACTTGAGATGTGATTAGAGCAACAAGATTTGGCTCATATCCCACATGAAGAGAAACACACATTGATGAATATTAAAGTAGCAGTTAGATTTGATGAATGTCAAAGTACTTTTCTTGGAGGCATGGTTAGCATGAAGTTGAACCTGTATTTAATGGAGTATAGACACTTTCTTCAAAAAATCAAAGAGGGGAAAAAGAGCCCAAGATTTGGGTAATCAAAGATGTGAGATTCTGGAGTACATGCTTCGCATCAAAATACAGAGATGACCTATCAACAGTGCTAAATTGTTTCCTTAATCCCAAACCCTAGAGCAGCAATCATAAGTCAGATAAAAAAAAAATACAGCTGCAGAGCTTCATTCAATCAATTTTAAGAACTGAACCCCCATGCATTTGAAATTGAGTATTCTTATAAATTATAGGCAAAATAATTAAGCACAAGTTGAGGTATCATTACCTCCTTATTAACACATTACACAAATGTATTATTCGTTCACTTGGAAGAAGAGAAGTCAGGACACCACCAACAGCATTGGAAATGTTCTTTTTCATCTGCTCCACTGTAATCACACTTTCATCCATCACCCGCCCAGTTAGGTTTAGCTTATACTCCTTACACTCAAGGACACACTTCACCATTACCATGCATTGAATCAGGAATTGCTCAAATGATAAAATATATGGACCCGGATCAGTTATCTTGTTTAAACAGAAATCCATGACAGGAGGAAGAACAGACTTGTCGCCAAATGAATAAGGATGTCTGCCCTGAATTGTGACCAAAACCTTCATTAATTTGGTACATGCCCTCTTTATGAAGTCCCAAAATTTAGGATGTCCCTTCTGGAAAGATGAATCTGACGAACAACACAGCACAAGAAAATTAGTTTACTCCTAAATAAGTAACCTGTTAAGAGAAAAAGAAAGAAAAGGGAAAGGCTGAGAATAAAAGAGCCTGCTTAAGCTTCTTCTCCATTCAATTATACATGCATATGGAAATAACACTCTTGGCATATAAATATGGAATGGTATGCAGCATAATGAATCCAATTCAATATTTCTATATAAATTTTTCTCCTGCTCTTTCTAGTTAATAAAGTGTTTGTTAAATATGAAAATTGATGTCAGTTTAGGACATTCTTACTTGTATAACTGAATAGCCAACACTTAAAATTTATATGTAGCCACAATACACGTTTTCCAAATGCATGGCTTATAGGATCTCTAGAACTACTTTTTTCGTTTTTTGTTTTCTTCTTTTTTTTTTTTTTTTGTAGGGGGGGGGGTGTTTT
>Ga0307517_10013468_pt1 | contig 11096 bp, 6 predicted proteins | sample 23_EM_MG_FD_194515 | JGI IMG/M metagenome (GOLD analysis project Ga0307517, IMG submission 194515) | Populus trichocarpa ectomycorrhiza microbial communities from riparian zone in the Pacific Northwest, United States - 23_EM | ecosystem: Host-associated > Plants > Roots > Unclassified | place... | reverse complement strand
TTCTGAGAAGGTCCATAAAAAATAAAGCAACCTGTAAAACAAATATTTTCAGATGCATAAATCCACTAATCAGCCAAATCAGCACCTAAAATCCAGATGGAAAAAAACCACAAACAAATTGTTTTTCTCATATCTGAAGCACCAATCAACTTCAAATGCCTCATCTCAAATAACAATTTTTTTAAAAAGGAACAAAACAACGTGAAGCTTAACAACAATGAAGCAACCTAAGGCTTTGTGTGAACATAGTGCAGAAAAAAAATGTTATTAGATAATGTATGCATTATGCTGATCATGTTACAAAGGAATGAGATAACACAATACAACTCACACATTACCTAGTAAACTGAAAAAAAAAAAACATGGAAGCCATTCAAAGGCATACAGATAAGATGACAGGAAAAGAAAAAAAAAACAAAACAAAACTGCAGAAGCAAATGAAAAGAATAAGGGGAACTGTGGTTACAGAAATGAAAAAAAACAATGCCACATGACAACCCTTGCCAATTAAAAAGACCACATGGATTAGAGCAAAAAACTCTCAATTATAAAAAACATGGACCCAAAATCAAAATCAAAATTGCATGGACAAAGTAATATTTAAATAATGATGGGTTTCAGTATAGAGTCGGTGTTTTTATATAATGATGGGTTACATTAATTTTGTATGGACAAAGTAATATTTAAATCACAAACATGTATTTATTTGGCATATGTGGTTTTACAGCCTATGGAGCACAACCTTTTGTTCTTGAAAATGGATGATCATGACATGCACTTGTTTTTTTTACCTTTATTTCAATATATTTCTAATACTTTATCAACAAAGTATTTCAATATATTTCTAATACATCAATATATTTCTAATATTTCAAAAAAAAACAAAACAAAACAAATTAATTTGTAAAAAAACAAACATAAAATGGAAAAGAAAAATACAACAACAAAGTTGCAAGCAAAAAAGAGGTAAAGCCTGAAAATAATGGCGCACCTGTAACTTGAGTGACACAGGAAAAAGATGGTGTTGCAGCTCTCTGCAACCTAGAGATAGTTCAACACTAATTGGAATAGTATGCCTGCAACAAATGGTGAAAAATAGAAAGCCACCAAGCAAATTTGAACTTGAGAGATGGACAATAACAACAATAAAAAAAGACATGTGATTATGAAAACCGAAAGAAAATAATTATGAAAAATGTGTTCATTCGGCTGCAAAATGATAGTTGTTGCAATGGAAAGAAGCAAATGCAACAATAAAGAAAGTGAGTGGAGTTTGTTACAATAAACAAAGTTGATACCAAATGAACAATTTTTTTTCCTACCAAAATCTTGCTGAAAACCAATACAGCCACTGATCATATGCAATTCAATTCAAAGCGATAATTCAGCCACCAATTACATGCAACTAAAATTAATTAAAGTCATGGCAATTAACAACGTAATTTCAGAAAGAGAATTTTCTCTATGCAAGTGTTGTTGAAAACAAAAGTAGCCAGCAATCACATGTAATTGAATTGAAAGGTCTTGAAATGAGCAATGTATATTCGTGGAGAGAAAACAGAACCCAATAAAACAATAATGGTTAAGCATAAAGTTGTAAACCATTTCAGGCAGAAATCATACACACTGAAATTTAAAGTGGTAATTTAATTGCTAACTATGTTTAATTTAATTCATAGGCCAAGGAAATATAAAACAACATGTCAAAAATTCTTAATTCAACATACAACACCTTAAATTGCCATGTCAAACCAATAAACAATTTAATTCTCCGTTTTGAAGCATAGAAGTAATAACCTTAATCGCCTAAATTATTTCATTAGTTAATTCTTAATTCAACATACAACACCTTAAATTACCATGTCAAACCAATAAACAATTTAATTCTCCGTTTTGAAGCATAGAAGTAATAACCTTGTTTGCCTAAATTTTTTCATTAGTTAACCTAGCAATTAACACCCAAATGGAAAAAATTTCAACATATTATTATTTTTTATTCTTAAGCATCTTTCATTTCGGAATGTATCTCTTTAAATAACCATTAACATGAGTTCAATTAGTTTTTTTTTTTTAAAAAAAACACATATCACTAAGCATGAGTTCAAGCAACACCTTTTTAAAAAACACATATCATCAATCATATATTTTCCAGCAAAGCAAAACAACACCCCAAACTCAAGTTATTAAAATTCAATTAGCCTTTGAGTGACAAAACTGTTCAAAGTAGAAAAGACAAAAGTGAAGATGGTGTAGTTGTTTGTCTCAACCAAAGCTTTTTGGTAACACAAATTGTCTAAGAAAATGACAGCGAGAACTGAAATTGCAAGCAAAGCTAGTTCTCTTGATTGCACACAAAATCGAAGGGAAGAAATTAAGGAATAAAGCATCAAGACCAATTGAAATATAAACAACAAATCCATTCATTTTACGGAACAAATAAATTAATTAAAAAAAATTGTGATAGAATCAAATGTATCCAGTCAAGTCAAAAACCCTAATTGCAATTAAAAATCAATGTTAAGAGAGATTACAATACGATCTTGCAAGGTTTTGGCTTTTTCAGCCACGACTTGATCGGCTTGGTGAACAACAAAGTTGTTCCTTACTTCCACTGCCTTGATCACATAGAGAGAATTGAACACAAACTGATACAACATACTTGTTTTTCAACGAATGAAAACTTAAGCACAAAAAGAAAATTAAATTGTCCCTGGTGCTATTAATCTGAATAGCCATAACTGCAAAATATTAAGATTCAAAATATGAGTTGAGCTCTTCCTCTTGAGTCCATGAAAACTAAATTCTTATCCAAGACTAAGTCTATATTATTGGGCTTTTCTTCAAGGTAGAGCTTATGAACAGTTGGAACCGTACATATTGCGTGAGACTTGAGTTTCTAGGTTTTCGAGGGGTTTTTTTATATATAGTTAAATCTGAATTTAGTTTTAGATAAATTCAGATTTAGCTATTAATTCAACTTAAGCTCCTTCTACAACAACAAAGATATTTAAACAAATTTAGCAGAAAATAGCTTGAAAGAAAGAACGAAACAACCATGAACCATAACACTGTCTAATAAAAAAAAGAGGCATGAAAATACCTTGTTAAACATTTCTTGAAAGTGGATAGCAAAACCAATGGCCTACATGATTAAAGATTGTGAGAAGGTCCACAAAAGGTAAAGCAACCTGTAAAACAAATATTTTCAGATGCATAAATCCACTTATCAGCCAAATTAAAACCTAAAATCGAGATGAAAAAAGCCACAAACAAACTGTTTTTCCTATATCTCAAGTATCAATCAACCTTAAATGCCTAATCTCAAATAACAAACTCATTCATTTCAATTCATAATTGTTTTTTAAAAAATATTTTTTAATCCAAAACCAGATGGAACAAGAAATACTTACCCTAAATCTCCTGTGTTGTTGATGGAAAATCTTTTTTTTTAGGTGCTAGACTTCTAGTCCAGGTTATGGAGAGGCATTTAAAAAAAAAGTAGTGAAGATATAATGAGGTTTTTCGCTAAAACTCTATGAAAATTTGGTGGTCTTTCCATTCTGCTGCTATTTTTTTTTTAATTCCCTAAAGCATGCAACACAATTGTCAAACTCTATAGGCTCCCATGGCCAAACAGTGTTAAATGTTCTAGAAGATTAGGCTCTGTTTTTTCTGGCCCAAATACACGAACCATTTTGGGAACAAAGTTTGTTTCTTTTTCTTTAACCCCTCTCATTTATATCCCACCAAACACAAATACTATACGAAACTCTTTGAGGGCTGGGAGAAGGCTAAGGTAATTTTTGTGCTTGGAGGGTCCTTGGGGGCTAATGCTATTAACTTTGATTTGCTGAATGTTTATAGTCAAATGTTTTTGGGGCATAAGGATTGGTATATTACTAACAACAAAAAAGGCAACAAACAATGCTACAAATGATCGTTCAATAAAAGTAAAAAAAATTAAAGACAACTAAAAGGAGCCAAATCTTAAAAATACAGTAAAGAGACAATGAACAAATCTGGCTTTCACATGAAAGGAAAAAGTTGGAAATAAGCATTGACATGTCTAAACAAACCTCTGAGTACAAAGTTTATAACTTGCAACCCAAATTGATTTGAAACTAAAGCTGAGGAAAAGCATAGAATAATCTTAAAAAACTAACCTTTGTCTTAATAAAACACGGGGAAAAAGTCAGGAGCCAGCACACCCAAAAGCAGAGCTTAAAGCATTATATATCGTTGCAGGAAAAAGGAAAATACATGCCTACCAACATGATAAAAAGCAACCAATTGGATGTCACAAAACAAAAGTGATTGCTATGACCAAATATGAAATAGAGCTCTTAAAAAATATTCTAACAGGACAACCCATCACCCACCCAAGTCAGAACTAAACTAACAAATCAGCCCCCTCACCTTGTCTCCACATTTCCCGCCCAAGAAAAAATGACCAGATATGAAATAGAGTTCTTAAAAAATATTCTAACAGGACAACCCATCACCTACCCAAGTCAGAACTAAGCTAACAAATTAGCCCCCTCACTTTGTCTCCATATTTCCCGCTCAAGAAAAACACTGCACATCATAATGGCAGCAACATGCCAACCTCAACGTGCATTAAATGTCTGTCAGTTGAAACAGCTTAAAACCATACTCCTTTTCTCCTTTCATCAGCATGCTGAACCAACCCACTCTCAACTATCTCAACTGAGACATCCAAATGCATGTCCACACTTTAATTTTTGGAAAAAAAATGTACTAGCACAGAGAGATGCAAGCAAACCAGCCATGTATAAATAAGAATTACAAAGAGCCTTTTAATCCATGCCAAGCCACCTAATAAACAAAGCTTCACTGTCAAGTGATATTTTGTAAAAAAGCAAACTGAAAATTAAATTAATTTTAAAAAAACCAAACTGGTCAGTCAATCACTGCAATAATATACAAAATCTGACCAAATTACTATTCACAAATAAACTCACCTGCTCTCTCAATCAAATCTAACCAAGTGGGCGTTGCATTTAATGTAGCATAATAAGAACACATACAATCCAGAAGAAAGGACTCCTAAAAGCAAGCCAGATTTTCTGGTGGCGGCCACGTCTCTGCAGACTAAAGTCCCTTTCCCTTTTAGCCTAAGCCATCATGAAATCCAAGCCATCGTTCACCCTTCATTTCCCGGTCTTTCCTTTTGGGAGCTTCTGTCCACGGACCCTGATTTTTCCACATGCAATTATAATATTTGTCCGTGAGGGCCCAAGCAGCAAGAAAAGGAAGGAGCTAAAATTCCTTGTCAGACAAAGCTCTATAAGGTAAGGAAGAAAATCAGTCTTGACTAAAAGCCTATCGAAGTCACTTACGGATCCGGATCCTATTCTTTTTGAGTGAACGAAGCGCAAGCTCCACCCAGACCTCCTGGTGAGAACTGAAATCCTGATGCAAACTGAGATCTTAGAGTGAAACCAAGACAATGTTCCTCCTGGATAGAGCCACCAGCCAGCCCAACCTCAAAGCCACACCCAAGCCTGTAGAAGCACACACAGCCGAGAACTAACAGCTTTAAAACTCTCATCTCACACGAACAAACCAACAGGGAATAAATCTCCATGAATCCCAACTTAGCGCGAGAAAACACTAAAGCAGACCTTCAAGCGATAAGAATTGTTCGAGTCCACAGTAATTACACTCGGTGGCTACAATGTTTTCTTAAGCCCTTTTAGTATTTTTTTAATTTTAATTGAGATGGATCTGGAATTGTGAACGTGCTCTTTGGTTTGTTTTTTAGGCGTTCTCTGATGCGTTTGTATCAGAAAAAACAAAGAGATGGAAAGATGTAACCTGTAAAAAAAAACATAAATATACATGGTAGGGATGCTGCCACGTACCTAACAAAACAAATGAAAAAACAGTGAAAGAAAACTGGCCAAAACTTATCGCAAGAATGAATTTTAAACGTAAACAGTGCAATCCACAGTGATTCTAGAGACAATCTACAGTGATTCACTGATCTCTTTTAGTTTTTTTTTAATATGAGGGGAGATCGAGCTATCATCCCTGCTGACAGATTCGACCAAGTTGACAAAATGATGAAATTTAGGCACGTTAAGAATAGAATTTGTTTTCCCTCCCTTTGTAAAATGTGTAGCATCATGTCCTGACTTCCAAAAAGAAATAAACCATATTTGAAATTGAATTAGTGATGTTTGTTATGACTGCTAATGAACCGAAATCCTAAAGGATAATAATGAGAGGGTAAATGTAAAAATAATGGTAAAAAAGAAATGAATGTTGTCACCATCTCTATTACTATGTTGCGAAATGTGATTGAGAATGAAATAATGATGGGTACTTGTGGATTCAAGAGGAATCGCAAAAGGAGTACAACAACATCAAGGGAATGCAAGTCGAGCTTCTGTAGTAGGTAGGTATTATACACCTATATCTTCCTTAGTTAATACGATTCTAGTTATCTATTGGGATTATAAATCATGTGCCTATAAATGAGTCCGAAAAGAGAAAAGATGAAATGACATGAATGAGAACTGGAAAACCAGATTTGATTTATGAGTTCCTCTAGAGAGAATGGATGAAAATAACGAGTTTTTATGGAAAATCATCCCTTGGATTTGATTAGCCAGTCCCCAAATACGGGAGGCTAATGATGTTAGCCAGGTTGGCTAACATCGACATGACCAATACGGAGGAGGAGAAACATTGGACTTGATTAACTATTCGAGTTAAGAATAATTAATGATATCGTCGGTTGACATCGGTATCGACAAACTCATGGAGCTTCATTAGCTTTCTTGAGGTGAAAGCTAATGATGTTAAGAATTCTTGACATCAACATACCCGAGGATATTCCAATGTAATATGGAACACTGATTAATTATTTTAGTTCATAAATAGTTAATGACATGAACGGGTTATGTTGGCGTCAACATTCCCACGAACTTGATTAGTCGATTCCAGAATAGGTGACTAAAGATACTAATATGAGTCATTAATATCAGCAATTACCTCTCGGAATTGGAAAAAAGTGGCACGATGTTGTGCTCCTAATGAAATTTGGGATGTTTATGAAATGAAAAATAATGGGTGATCCTCAGAAGAATAAATAGGGACAAAATCATAAAAGGCAAATTAATAATTCAAAAGGCCATTGTTATGCATGGATTAGTATATGATTAAATATATATATATATATATATATATATATATATATATATATATATATGCATGTATCGTATAAATTTCCCTTTTTTTATTGTATGCTTATTTTAATTATTCTAAAAATTATAAATTGCAGGTCGTTTCCACTCACGTCAGGAGTAGTATTTAGATCCCCTGGTTTTCTTTTGTATGAATTAAGAATGTAAGAATTGCCTTCATATTTTGTTCTTAAGTAACCATATAACTCGGGACGTAATAGTGTCATCCTTGTAATTTTATGTTTGGAATACTGGATTGTATTATTTTGTATTTGGAATTCAAATGTTTGTATGCTTCTTTTATTTGTTAAATTATGTATGTTAAATATGAAAGAAATTGAGTGGACAAAATGTCATATCTATGTTTTTTAATATATTGTTGAGTTGGACTTGTTGTGATTGCGATATGATTGAGATGTGAGTATAAGATGTGTAAAGGACGATAGTCAATAACTTGGAACCTCCCGGTATAGGGGAGACTCTGCTGAAATTTTGGTGAAAATTTAGGAAACCTTAAATAATGAAAAAAAAATTTACCCACAAATTCGGTAGTATAATCGCGTGTTTTTAATCCCGGAAATGGGAATGTTACAATTTGGTATTAGATCCTCTGGTTGAAATTTCAGGGACTGAAGTAACGATGTGGTTTTGGAAAATATATTGTAGGATATTTCATACATGGCAAAGAGTAATGACAGACTCATCTCCCATGAGAAGGAGAAAGTATGACTCATTGGATGGTAACGAAGCTAAAGGGGATCCGCTGATGGACACTACCTCTCATTTACCTACAACATCAGCCCATTCTGAGAAGGGAGAATTAGGGGGGCATCAGGATAACCCTGCATCCCATCAGGCAAAAGTGTTGCTACGCAGAGCAACGGGTGGTCAGGGACCAGAAGATAGGCCTCCACTGGCCACACCGATGGCCACACCAAATCCATATTCGAACCCTGCGTTTCTGGAGCAACTGGTCAAGGTAGTAGCAGCAAGGATAGCTGCAGGAACGTCCAGTCCTGCTTCTCGGGTAGAGAGAGTGGTTACCCTAGTTCAATGGGTGAAGGGTATGCGAGAAATGAGTTGTACAACCTATTCAGGGGAAGAAGACACTGGATCATTAAAATAATTTGGATTTTAAAAAAAAAATACAATGTAATTTTAGGTAAAAAAAACTTTGGTTTACCAGAGTTAACCTATTTAATCTTAAATCCAAGCTTTATTAAAGAATTTTTTTCAATCCAAAAACTTAAATTATTATTATTTATATTATTTTACTCTTTGAACTTGAAATTTTCATAGACTCAAACTATTTTGTGCTATTTTATCGAATACGATGAAGATGATGAGATTCTAAGTTGTGACCGCTTAGTTAATAAAGTTTTAATACCATGATAAAAAATCATCTCAACTCAAAAGTTTAAGTTAAGGTTGACATGAGTCAATTCTTATAAGGCTTCATTTGGGATTGGGGTTGAATCGGATTTTCATCAAATTTTAATTTTTTTTCTTGCTTTGAATTAATTTTTTTTAGTATTTTTGAATCGTTTTAATGTGCTTTTTTCAAAAATAAATTTTAAAAAAATTATATATATATATTTTCAAGTATAAAACATTTTGAAAAACAATATTAACTACACTCTCAAACAGACTCAAACTCTATATTACTTATTCTACATTTTATTCTTAATTACATTTTTTATTTTATGTAAACCTTAGGATAAATTATAATAACTATTTTAATAGTAAGTTATGGTTATTCAAAAATAAAGTGTGTGTATACAATCGAGAAATCCTGTAAACGTCTATAGTAAAGTACATTTATTTTTTAATTTATTCTAGAGATATTTTAATCATTTTAATTACAATGGTAGTCAATAAAAGTTTAATTATTTTATTTCAGATTTTTTGTAACAAAAAAAGGAAATTAACCTCTTGAATCTCACCTAATTCAAATCTTACTTACATATTAAATAATCATTTCAATTCAAAATAATAAACTTAAATTGTTAAGAAAGATTTTATATTACTCACAAAAATATTTATTCATGTGAAATACTCATTAAATTTAAAACTTACATAAACTCATGATTATTTTATATTTAATTTTATTAATTAAAATAAAAACAGTAAAATTTAAGTTAATGAACTTATATTATCTTATATTTAATTTTATTAATTAAAATAAAAATAGTAAAATTTGAATAAAAATTGAATTCATGATTAGCTATCTTTTTAAGGATCTTGAGCATCGGTCTCGGTGAAGGTGCAATGAGAGTCCTCCCAGATAAGAGCGTGGTGTGATCTTAAGCAACCCTGTAAAGTTGCTTGCGAATTCAAAGATAAGATTATGATAATTTCTAGTAATTTCAGTACTCACAAGTACCAAAATGAATCTGAAAGTGAAACATTCAAGAAACAGAAAATCCTTGGATAGATTATTCAAAGAGTGAGAAGAAGGATATTATTTCCATTGATTACAAACAAAACATGAACACTACTCACACAAGCTTGACGGCTGCTTCCACCACCACCACCACCATATTTTATACATGCTGAAACATTTATTATATACCAGAAGCAACCAGAAGAAGAAGCAGAAAACTTCAGTACGTATTACATGCTGTTAACGATATTAATGTTTGTTTAAGCCAGAACATCAAGGAAAGGATAGTCAGTGTAGCCAACAACAGGATCGGGAATGTAGAAAGTGTTCCTGTTGTACCTATTAAGAGGAGCATTTAACTCAAATCGTTTTGGCAAATCTGGATTAGCCAGAAACAATCTTCCAAATGCCACCAGATCTGCGTAATTCTCAGCTATAGCCTTGTTACCATCATCTCTACGGTATCCTCCAGCAGCTATAAAAGTCCCTTCAAAGGCATTTTTCATTGGAAGTAGACTGTGAGGAGTTTCATATATGTCGTTCGCTTTAACCATTCTTGGCTCAATTACATGGAGATAAAGAATACCAAATTTGTTTAATGCATTTGCCATGTAAAGGCCAAGTTCTTCTGGGTTTGAATCAACGGCTTCCATGTAGTTAGCATATGGCGATAGTCTCATGCCAACTTTATCAGCTCCAACTTCATCAACTACAGCTTCCAATATTTCCAATGGAAAGCGGCACCTATTTTCCAAGCTCCCACCATAATTATCAGTTCTGTCATTTACTTGATCTTTAAGGAACTGATCAATCAAGTAACCATTTGCCCCGTGAATCTCAACTCCATCAAATCCTGTCAAATACATATTGTTTTTCATCATAAAAGTACTTGGATTTGAATAGCTACACATGCACAATTTTGATGATCCCTTCAAGCAATAGTTTTTATGCCTCAAAGTACTCATCATCCGGAGACATTATGATAAGTGGCTAACAAGCTATAGTGTGTGCGTGTGTGTGTACACTATAGCTAGCCAACAAACACACCAGCTTCAATGGCGTTGCGGGCAGCGAGTCTGAAATCATTAACAATGCGAGGAAGTTCGTCGGCTCTTAATCGACGAGGAGGTGACCAGTCTTCTCCGTCAAGACCTGGTGTCACTCCTTTATCAGTGCATGATATGGGAGCTTCCCCATTCGGCTGAAACCCTGTATTACAAAAATCATGCTACATTTGTCAAATAAATTACAACTCTATTCGGCTCATACTCTTGAAATCAACGGATATGATGAAGAAACTAATTCAAAAAATGGTGGGATTATGTTGGAGCTTTCTTCTTTTCTTTGATTTCTTGTGCATTTTGATAATAGATTGAACCATGGGACTTGAGATTTTATATATATATAGAATCATATTTGAAATCAGCTGAAGTGAAAGCACATACCATAAGTGGAGACACGACCCACATGCCAAATTTGGCAAAACAAAATGCCACCTTTCT
>Ga0307517_10013466_pt1 | contig 11096 bp, 13 predicted proteins | sample 23_EM_MG_FD_194515 | JGI IMG/M metagenome (GOLD analysis project Ga0307517, IMG submission 194515) | Populus trichocarpa ectomycorrhiza microbial communities from riparian zone in the Pacific Northwest, United States - 23_EM | ecosystem: Host-associated > Plants > Roots > Unclassified | place... | reverse complement strand
GCCGTTGGTGAAGAAAACGTGGGTTGGGTTCATGTGCCATCCGCCGTAAGCATCGTTGAGGGCACGGACGTTAGGTTCAGGAGGAATGGCCCCCTCTGGGAAAGAGCTCAAGCACTCTTGTTGGAGGTTCGCCTGGGTCAGGAACTGTGACTGGATGCTTCGGTTGTTGTAAGGATCAGCACCTATGAAGTAGCCTATGTGCACATGTGCAATCAGACCGGGCCATGAGTCCATTTTAGGGGGAGAAAAAGGGAAAGCATACCAAACTCAGTGCAATATTGATATTTCCATGCGAGTGTGTCGGCATCATCAGGCTCGGGAGGTCCAGCGATAGCGAAAGTGTTGGGGTCTGTCTCAGAGAGACCGGCTAAGAAAGCCTCTAAAGCAACTGTCACGTTGAAATGAGCAGCCAAGCCCTCAGGGTAAGCAGGCGTTGTCCCGTTCCTGGTCTCCATGACATCGCAGAATGTCAAAACCGGAGGTATTCCGTATTTCTGTCAATGGCAGATTAGAGTACATGCTTCTGTCTCTTCAGGGGTGAACATACCTGGAAGTTTCCCAGGGGATCCATCGAGTAGGAGGCCAGCTTGGATACGACAAATTGTTCAACGAACTGAAGATACCCCGATTCTTCGAGTCTCGCCGTATCTCCTCCAGGCGCGGTGAACTCAGCGGTGATAATGCGAGCCTTGAGGTCGTAGACCTCCTGATCACTGCCGTTGCCGAGCACCTCATCGAAGTGTTTCGTGATGGAAACCCAGTCGTTAGAACAGTTCCTAGGGAGAGCACGTTCCGCAGCTTTCCAGTAGCTCGACATGTCAATTTGAGCCTCGACGGGGGCGGAAGAGACCCACGAAGCATAGATAATCTCTGGATTTCTGATACGGAGGTAGGCAGCGCGAATACCAGGATAAGATCCACCGATGACGATCCAGGGGGTTCCAGATGGGTGGGGTCTGTATGAAGTCGTGTGGTCGTCGGGGTGAGGAAAAGAGAACCGTTGTGCGAAGTAGATGATGTCTTCCAAAGCCTGTTCGACCGTATGGAACTGCCACTGCTCCTTCGTAATGCCATTAGCAGGGAAAGGCCATGACTCTCCATAATACCTAAATCCGTACACATAGGTATTTGTTCGCCAAGTGAGGTGTAGGGATGAATTTTTACCTGTGTTCCCAGACAACAGCAACCCCATTATATCGCTTGGCCAGCCTCATGGTAGACGTGTGGAGGGTATCTCCATCGTGCTGTAGGTTCCCAAGTTTCAGAGTTGATGCGACGGTTGACCATCGGTCATAGCGACGGACTCACCTCAAGCTCGGCCCCGAAGACTTCAGCATTGGTCTCCCCAACATCGTGAACTGTCCGCGGCTGATGTGAATGGTGTGCAACAAAATAGTGGGGGTCGCATACGGAATACGGGACCGCCGGGCTTATAGTACGTCGCATTGTACCAATACCTGTTCTCGAAGGTCCCTTCGTAGGTACCCCAGTGATCAATGGGGAGCTGGATGGGGTGGAATAAGCCACCATGGGTCTCAAGGGTCACCCAACGGTGTAGGACGTACCGTAATCCGCTGAGCCGGAACTTCGCGCTTCGCCAGTGGCAAATCCCTCTTCTCATATAACATCTCCCTCCTTTTCTTCGTCGAATTCTTCGTGCTCGAAGCTCCGAGTGCATCTACCGTGAGCACAAGGAGACATACCAAGGCAAGCGCGGCCTTGAGATGAGACAGCATAGGGGGTCGTGAGACTGTAAGGCTCAAAGGAGCCGTTGCGTGAGGGGGGCTACCAACGATACAACGTCAAGTGGACTGTCCCTTTATAGGGAAGAACGCGGGGATGAAGAATGCCAAGCGCACAGGAGAATGTGCTATACGGATCCTATACGAATTCGTGATAGGTGCCTAGGGTTGCCTAAAACCCCCTATACAGCACGAGCGGACACAGTGCTGGCCAGTGCCCCACCCTCCACAACACCGATGAACACCTGTGCAGACGTTCATCCATTCGAGCCCCCCGACACTGGGTCTTATGTGTGATGTCCTAGCAGCGACAGGCTGACAGCAGAGGGGACCTCCCCTGACTCCGCTACCTGAGATGATCGATAGCTGGGCACCGTCTTGCGCGAATTCTAGGTGCTAAGCAGTGCAGTTGACACCGCGACTAAGTTTCACCGAGTTGGTCTATGATGCGGACATTGGATGGCCCTGTGCAGAGAGGAGTAAGCTGGATGAGGAAGGGAACGATGTGGATGGGGTACCCTGCAGATGGATATCGCGAGTTTGTTAAGAGTCATGTATACATTGAATGAAGCTGATTTCTACCAACAGGCGTTGATGATTTTACCTATTTGTCTGTCACGGTATTTCCTTGTCCTCGACCCGAAGTCCGCGTGACCGAGGCCGAACTTTCATGGATCCGGTTTCTCCTCTCCCGGTCATCGCGGTTCCTCTTCGAGAGTGTAGCCGGCCCCTTCATAGTGAGCAATGACCGAAGGCAGGCGAGAATTTAGGCCGTGAAGGTCTTGCCATATCTGCAATGACGTTGTCGAAGTTCTGGTGGTTGGAATGTGGGAACTTCACGGATGAATCGATGATGTCCGGTGATCGAGAGACCCGGCCACGTCGAAAATCTACACGCGGCTGTATTGAACATCCCAGGCATACACTCCGAACTCTGAAGCCAAAATTCCACATCATAAACTTACAAAAAATACAAACAAGCGATACACAGACGGTAACATCAAATACCGCTTCTGGAGCCTTCCGAGAGGTTTTATGGTCAATTCTATTCATTGCAAAATGCGGGGCTCCGGACCGCAGACCTGCGTTTAGAACTTCAAGAGACCAAGAGACTTCCAATAGTCAAGCCACCTCTGGATTTCCTCCCCCTTGACGTCCCTCAATCCCTCTTCGTTGAGCACCTGACAGATACCCCTGGTGACCTCCGTGTTGCATGAGGGCAGTCCACCAACTTCCGATCCACTCTCTTGGGTAAGAGACCCGTAGAATTCCAACAAGCGTAGGGCCGAATGCTCTTGCGCATTCTTGACGGCCGTAGACGCCTCCTTCAACTTTGAGAACCATTCGTGGTAGGATACCAGAGGAACGTCCAGCTTCCTGGCGATATAATCAAACACATGGTCCCATTGACATGGCGTCGGGTTGAGGAGGTGAAGGTGGAGGACCGGGGACGTTGTTTTGGCACCAAGCACCTCCACGAGCGCTCTCGCACTTGCCTGCAAGGGGAGCAACGAGATGACCTTCCCCACGACCGGCAGTGACTTGGTAAGGGCCGCGGACTGTACGATTCCAGGTATCCACTCAAGAGGATTCCAGGAACCGTTAGCTCCACCGCTGACCTGCCCCACCCTGACTATCACAGTGCGGAGGGAAGTCCTTTCAGCGGCGACCTCGAGCATCCTCTCGGAAACCCACTTAGACTGGCCGTAGCCGTTGACGGTCGCAGACTCTGGGGCCGCCGGCCCTTCCGGAATAAGGCCAGAGGTCTTCGTGACTGTTGGAGGTTATCAGAACCTCAAAACGCATCGAGTGTTCGGTAAATCCGACTCACGGACGACAACAGCAACAGTGCTGACGAAAATGAAGCGAGGAGGGGTGGGAAGTTTGGATTCGAGAGCAAAGTTGATCAGGTTTCGAACACCGGCAACGTTCGGTTCGAACGACGAAAGGCTCAAATTAAAGTCCACTCTCCACCCTAAAGCGATGAGCCGAAGGTGAGCTTGAGGACACGTTCCACTCTCTCCCACATACCGATGTGCACAATGTGGGTGACAACCGACTTGAGTTTCAACAGGACGTCGTCTGCCAGTCCAAGGCCCGGCAAACCAGGGTCTCCCTCAAGCAAAGTGATTTTCGGGGAATCGACAATGCCTGGATCAAGACCGCGGTCCTCCAACGCCTTCTTCTGCCGATTATAAATAGGCACGGTAGACTTCCTGGCAAGTACAACGATCCCAATGACGTTGTGAGACCCGTAGAGTTCTGCCAATGTGTTGGATCCGATGGCACCGGTCGTGCCAGTGATCAAAACCGTGTCTCCTGGAGGCGCAGCACCACCAGCGGGTCCGTGAGCAGGGAGGTCCTTGGTGTATTTGTCCACGAGGTCCGTCATCTCCTTCACCGTATTGTCCAATTGCCGCGAGATGCCAGCCGAAGTGAGATCATGGATGAATCTCCCAAGAGCGGAGACAGTAGGATTATGGTAAACAAAATTCGCTGAGATGCCTCTGATGTTGAGTTTCGTGGTGTTCCTCAGTGCGTTCAGGACAGAGTTGCGGATCCAAGTTGCTTGCAGACTGGTTGCGAATACACTAGTCAGCGTTTGGGACTTAGAGTAGAAGACGAGTGGACCCGACCTGTCACAGCCATGTTGGAAAATATCATCGCCGTCGTTCACTGAGACCTTCAGGACATTGTCAACGAGGTTCCTAGCAAAGTCCAAAGAGCCCTGCTCGGTCCATTCGTCAGGGAAGTACTTGACTGCCTGGGCGGTCTCGTCCACCGCGTCGTACAATGCGTCGATCTCAGGTTCGTACTCGGCAATGACCACTTGTCGTCGAGCAGTCAGTTTCGCTGTGAAAACGAACGGCTTCTTGGGGGACGAGACCAGGATCATCTGTTCCGAAAATTTGGGTGGCGAGCATCAGTCCCTGATCACACGTACGAGAATGGTGGGTCTCCAATTGCGATGGGAGATGGGAATGACATGCCTCTTTGAACAGCCTTGAATGTTGCGGTGCGAACTCGTTCATCCTTTCGATCGTTGGCCTGTAAGGTCCATGGTCAGACAACACCGATCAAAGAATATATCAAAACGTGTTATGCTCTTCGGTTGGAGACTTTGGTTTGATGACAGGAAAATTGGAATCAACACACCAGATCTTATTCCTAAATTCGGCCAGCTTCCCCTGATCTTCTGGATCAAAAGCGAATTCAGGCTTTGGATCAATAATGACCCCCGGATTGAATCGTCCACGGCCGAACATCACAGCCGACTTGACGTGGGGATCCCCGTTGAGAATGCCCTCTGGGTATCATGTTAGCATTAAACAGAGACCACAGTGCGGGGTCACCGGTCACTACCTAATGGGACCGGATTTGTCTGGATTTAGGTGTCGTGGGGAAATCCCAGGCTCGGTGTCAGAGAAATCAGGCGATGGGGAGGACGTAGCGATGGAGACGAACCTTCTCCCCCGTGTTGTGCATGAGTTGGTCATCTGCGCGACCGATTATCTTCCAGTAACCAGGGAGAGTTGGATGCGGGACGACAAGGTCGCTCGTCGAGTAGCCGTCCGCACCTCCTATTTTAGTGTTGTGGACGCAGACCCGATGAGTTGGCGTGGACTTGGTGTACATAAGTCAACGATCGACCCGGAAGTGGCCGCATGGCAGAGCGTATAATATTATCATACCTCAACCACCAATTCGTAGGCGTCACATCCATCGGGAACGAAGTGGGGCTTAATCGATGAAGTGAACCTAAACCACTCCCATTCCTTGTTCATTTCCTTTGGCAAGGTCTCGGTTGCGGTGCCCATCTCGGTGCTAGACACCAATTCCGGGTGAGACCGAGTTAGGTGAGCTTAGCACACCAATTTACCTTCCGTACAGTTGGAATATAGTGACCCCCTTGGATACAACGTAGTCTCCGACGGATGTCTTCAATGGTGCTCCAGCATACCACTGTTTTTTTTGTCTCATGAGGATCGCACGGTCAGATCACCGTTATTACGAGGCTTACCAATCCCTGGATTGTTTTGAAGTGTTCCAACTTCGCGGGGTCTTTCGCCCAAAGTTCCACGAATAGCGGAACACAGAAGATGAGGTCACTGCGACGGGATGTCAACGTGTGAACTGTGTTCCCTCGAGGAGGAATGGTCGCCCCACCTCTTTGTTGCAACAGACCCTGCGTAGACGAGATCTGGGGTTGGGAGGGTCGGTGGGGTGACAGGCTTGAACACAGCGGTGGTGGTTCCGGTTCCAATCTAGTTGACACAAAACATTCGTTCACCCCTGGAGCGTAAACCTTGAAATAGACGAACCGTGAACATCACAAGGCCCAACCCCATGCCGTGGAACACTGGCACTGCATGTCCGCTGATAACGGTACCGCACATATCACGGCCACCGTGCCATGGCAAGCGCATGCAGCAGACCCAAACGCGATTGGTAAAAGTGATTGGTTTTGGGAACGCGGTCGAGCCTGAGAGAGAGAAACACCGTCATAAACACCGAACACAGACCGAAACACCAGGACATACCGGACGAGTGCAAGATAAAAGTGGGATCGTCCAAACCCTTGAGTGTAGGCACAGGAAGATACTCGAAGTCGTCAGAGTCGTCGTCTGGGAACAAGTCCTTGAAGGTTGGCATCGACTGGATGACAGGAATTGTAGACCCCTGCTCCGTCAGAATAGCAATCGCCGCATCCATCAGCGGCTTGAGATCCAGCGTGAGCATGATGTACTTGGTTCCAGTCTTATTGATGAGATGGGCAACGGCAGAGGCAGAATTCCTAGGCGAAACCGCGAAGACGGCACACTCGGCACGGACGATTCCGAGCGTAGTGGTGGCGTAGGTGATCGTGTCTGGACGTCGAGGTACCGTGAACCAACGTGGTAAAATGGAAGGACACGGGAGGGTTTTCCTTACCGGAGTTGGTCAACATAGAAATGACAGGCTTCACGTCGCCGACCTGTGGTTCCGGGAGTTGGAACAGATCGCGAACGTAGCGGCCAGCACGATGGATGGCACGGATCCACGTGGAGAAAGTGATCTGTTTGCACTCGCCGGGAGCGTCTTCGTAGACGTACGCGACATGGTTTGGGCTGTGAGTACGATGGAAATCGATGATGTCCGCTGCAGTTAGGCTGAGATCCAGCGGGGGTGGGACGAAAGTAGTGGTGTTGAGAGCCTGGGTGGGAGGAGGAGGGGGGATTCTCTCCAACATGATGCTGGGGGTGGCGGGGACTGGTCGAACGTCGAAGTACGCCTTTCTTAAGAGGATGGTTTGATCGCCGGTGCCCCGGCTGGGCACAGTTTGCCCGTCCGCGGAAACAATACCCGTGTTGATAATGGGATTCTGTCATCACTAGTTGTGTGTCCGGATCATCGGGTACACTGCTGTTTGCGCATCGAGGAGAAGGGAACGGCCATAGACTTGCAGTTCGGAAAGATCCAGCCCGCGCGTTTCTGTCGCGCCCAGATCACATCGGAAATAGGTTCAAGCCCCGCGACCATCCGCGCAGCGAGGGTCTTACGGGAAGATCGAGCAAAAGAAGAAGAATTGAGCCGGGACTCCAACTCGAGATTGCATTGAACACTGAACGCCAACCTGTATACAGAAGGCCATTTGCACGGCGTCGGTCCTCAAAATATACGGATGTGGTGCAAGATGTACGTTCATCGGCCCCAATGCCGCGCGGTTTCATCCCCACGGCATCTCGATGCGTCTGGACCGTCGACGGAATATCGTTAGCCAAGCTTGGGAGGGGTCCGAAAGTCTTTGGTTAGTCAGCAACGTAGTTCTTTTTTTGGTAGCACCACGTGTTTATCTAATTTCCGCAAGTTGGCTAGCGCGCATTGGCCGCCACAACGGCCCCGGGTTGAACGTGAACGGTCCGATGGATCACGCGATGAACCACCATCACTCAACGAGCCGGTGGCAATTTTGAGTGTAGATCTTCGTCTAGACCTACTGAATTTTATCCAAGGCCGCCGTTGCGTAGTATCAACTGCATAAAAAATTAGGGTGGCCATTGCTACTAATCTTCCCAAGATATATGGATTTAATCAAAAATTTGAGCGAAAACCTGAGTGTTTACGAACACGGGATGTTTATATCTTGTCACAGCAGGGGCTTATACCAGTGTAATTTTTGTGGGGTGTTCATTTGGACTCAAACTGGACATCTATCACTCAGAAATGGCACCCCTGTGCCCTATCGGTCATAGCAAAAATTGAGAACCAGGAGGCGTGACAGGTGGGTAGGAAGTGTTACATGATGCGCGGTGATGATTGTGACAGAATTCCCTTTTATAGGTGGTTCACCGAGTGGTAATCGCAACCTCCTCGCGCAACACGTGGATTTGTCACTGCGACCGCACTTCTCAAGATATCAGAAAGCCCTTGTAATAGATGAAAGACCAGGTTGTGTAGGTACCGGTCAAATATCTAAGGGCACGGATGGGTGAATTGCGAGAAAATTATGCGCGGTTCATTGAACGATTCCATCACTGTACACGGAAAAAGTTCGGAACTTGGCATTGCCACAAGGGGTAACCTCAAACAACATTTTATCAAGTCCTGAAGGCCTGAAGGCCTGATCGGTGATGCATGATGCATGATGTCTTTAGCAGGCCATATTGTCTTCCATGTAGCGGAGGGTTGCAACCCCCACGGTCAAGCGCTCAGCCGGAGAGTCGAATCGTTTCGAGGGTCTGCGAAAGAGTTTGAATATTTTTTTACATTTCGATTCTTGGGCAAGATACAGCACGAATACGATGCAATGAATGAGACGATAACCAGTTGGAGGCTACAACAGAGAATGATCTCTAAACACACCTACCCAAATGAACGTGGGGCACCCACCAGCAACAGGTGGGTGGCGGAATAATTATAAACAATCCTACGCGACATCGCCATAAGAACGCTTGCCAGCAGTACCGTTCTCCAAGTCCAGGTCGACGTCGACGCGTTGGGCGACGCTGACGTTAATCGGCCGAAGGGGGTAGCTGCCGCTTGAAGCTCCACGTTGATTAAATGTATTATTGCTGGCGGTGGTCGACCCATGCCTGTTGAGGTTCAAGCGTAGCATGATCAGCAAGAATGAGATCCCAATAACTGGGCTCGTGGCGTCCAAAAGGGTATACTGGATGTTGGAACCCGCGAGGAATGTGGCAAATGTGACGGTCATGAAGAGACTGCCGATCAAATTTCAGCAATCGCCGATCAGGAAGTGTCGCCAGTGCCGATGGAAGTAACTCACGCCAGCAGTGAGGCCGACTCAACGAAGACCCTCAACGCACGCCAAATGTACGAGTTCGGACTTGCGTGAGCCATGAAATTATGGCTCCTCCAAAGGCGAAAAATGATAGCAAGGGTGCAGTAGATGTTGTTCCTGCGGTGACCGACTCGTTAATGGACGTTGGGGCAGACACTGAAGGTTAGGCTTACGAGATGGTGAAGGAAAACGACGCGGTGATCCACAGCTTCACCTCCGATTGGAACACTCCGGATGAGAGGTCCGCGTGGGTCATAGCGGAAATCAAAAAGCCAGAAGAGACTCAACCCGACGGTCAGATTCCTGCTTGGCAGTGAAAACGGAGGACCGCTCACCCCAGATACCTATCCATGCCAGAGCGGGAATGACGCAGATCCACCAGTGAGGCGTCCACACGTGATACAGCCGATATACCTGAACCCTTACGTAAGAAATCAACAGATGGTCTGAAGGACGAGAAAACTCACAAGAATGAAATCCGCAACGATTACTTGATAATCGAAGAGAGCGGTAACGGCAATTTGTTTCTTCAGAGTGAGGTCGGCAAAATATCTGGACACGCTAATCTGTCCCTCCAAATCCACGACGGCCTCGTAAACACGGGCGACCCCGATAGCCCACCGCTAAGGACACGAAGGCGTGAGAAACCCTTTCTGGACAGAGTGCCTCTGGGAAAAAGAAATAACCCACAGAGGTAATCATCCCGAACAGGAGTGTCGAGGAGACAAGGAGAAGCATGTTGAGAGGCTTCGGATTGTTGCCCGAGAGGTTGCGCAGTTGCAAATACATATTGTAAACGAACATCAGGAGGAATATGCCTACCGTTGGAGGCCATAAGAGCGGGTGAGGATGAGTCCGAGGAATGAGAAAGGAGTCCGAGTGCTCACCACATCCAAACGATTCGAGGACATTCCCCACAAGTTTGGCAGCACCAAGGCTTATCATGGTGATGGCGGGTTTTTAGGGACGGAGGGCGAATGGGATGAAGGGTGGGTTCTGCTGATGTGGCCACTATATGTCTGGACTCTGGACGACATCTGCGCTCATCAACCCGACCCATCATAAGCAATGAAGTGGGAGAGACCGGATCGCGGCAAACCCTGACTAATGAGAAAAAGATCAGGAAAAGAAGCCGACGAAGTTGCTGGGAAGGGCCATATGTCGCAGATGGGTCAGGGTCCAAGGGTATGGTCTGCCGTACCATTGCATGGGTCCGGCAATCTGGGGGATAATAGACGCCTCGGAAGTAATCCACGGGTTTGATGGAAGAAGCCCAATTGAAGTCGGAAGGACGAGTGGTTGACAATCACGTTACTTCACCAGCCAGAGGAGAGATTTTAGGAGAATGACCTCCCCGCGTGCAACCGGGAGGCACGAGTGGTGATATGCCATTGATTGTACCAACACGGGTAATCACCCAAGTCGTGTGCGCCTTGGGAGCATGGCATGCTACCCCATTCCTCACTGTTCGCCGTTACAAGGTATCAGACACGTCCCTGACCCCCGTAAATTATAAGTGCCACATTGTTCGACGAGTGAGCAATTTCACAGTCGAGAACTTTAGTGGAACCCCCAGCCAGGTCAACGCTCATGGTGACCGTTCGTCCTGGTAAAATTGAGTGCGATCAGTGTCTGCGTTCGGTTCACAGGGGCCCGGGGCGGGATGGGTGCCAGAGCGACTTGGGATGGGGATGGTGAAGACAGGCCCATTCCTACTATGGCTCGACCGTACACTCGCACTCCCGATGCACATGACTTCCTCTCCCTCTCACGTGCAACCATCCGCCAGGGACAGATATCGGCAAACTCGGCCGGCGCCGGCGGATGCGCGTTGGACGCTCGGGTTGGATGCAAATCCGTGGCCATAGCAAGCAAGGATCGTCGCGAAGGGACCCGGCGGGATGGACGACGTGGTCGCGGATGTCGGAAAAGGATTAGTGTCCGCACGATCACCAGCAGATGAGGTCAAGGGCAAAGTTCCCGGCTGATGTAAAATGAAGAACGCCTTCCGTTCCACTCAAGAGACAGCCATCCGCCGTATCCACGTGCCTGACTCTCATCCCTCTCCTATA
>Ga0307517_10013465_pt1 | contig 11096 bp, 19 predicted proteins | sample 23_EM_MG_FD_194515 | JGI IMG/M metagenome (GOLD analysis project Ga0307517, IMG submission 194515) | Populus trichocarpa ectomycorrhiza microbial communities from riparian zone in the Pacific Northwest, United States - 23_EM | ecosystem: Host-associated > Plants > Roots > Unclassified | place... | reverse complement strand
CATCAGCAAAACGTGGGGATTCAGACCTGACCTGGCGGAAAGTGCCGGACCTGACGGAGGCATCCCTTGCCTGCTATTCTCCCGCCCTCCAGATATTCGCTGATGACCAAATGGCCCCATCTACGAGGCCTTGAGGTGCGAAGCCCATCTGCATATGGTAAGTACTATCAGTATTTGCCACGTTTTTGTATATACAAACATTCGTTTGGTGCGACCATTATACAGCGATTCCCCCTCCATGCTCTTGCAGTTTGTAAACTCTGCACTTTCGAAGGCAACGATACATTTCTGATTATTTTTTTCCGTTCCCGAACCTCAGGGGTTTGGGGAACAGTCCAGGGCGAAGTTCGACCAGTTATTGAGACGACTTTTTTTTTTTGCCGTGGGGCCGATATTTTTATTTAAAAATGTATGTTCGAACCCGCACCAACTATCGGTATCTGATATTAGCCAATTGTGGTTTAACGTCGATTGCCAACCCGCCTATAGGTGGTTAGTGTGGGCTCGAATCCTTTTTTTTATAGCAAAATACACACGCAACCTTAAAATCTTTTTCCGTTTCTTTTTTGTTTAAACGTTCATTCCTGTCTCAATGGGCCGGGCTCAAGTCATCACACAAGTTTGCGGTTCTGCTTTTTCAAAGCACATTTTTTGCATCGCGTTTGTAATGTCCATTAAATCAAAAAATACAAACACCTACGGACACATGAATGAGTTACTCATCCTCGGACTCGTCTCAAAAGATCTGAAGAATTGCACTCGTGTAACTAAAGGTCTCCAAACCCGTAGGGTTCATTGTCCCCACAGCTTTCGTCAGAATCTAGATTGTCAGAGTCGCTGATCTCGGAGGAACACAAATCCGAATCAGGGGCATAGTCATCATCATCGCTGTCGTCGTCGTCGTTGTCGTCGCCGTTGCCATATAGGGTGTCTCCTGTGGGAGTTGCCGCCCTGTCAGCATTGGTGGCGGACACGGATGTTTCATCTTGCCCACCGGGTTGCACACCTTGACCAGCTCGAGAGCCTGCGGTTTCGGCTTCACCTTTGTCGGCGCCATCAGTGTCATCAACATCCATTGGTGTATCCTTGTCCAACTGGGTCCCTTTGCGATAACGCTCCTTGTGATGGCTTCGCTCGCGAGACATGTTCTCATAGACTTCCTCAATTGCGCGCATGTATGTGTGCCCAATCCCGCCACCGCGGTAGCGCATGAACATGTCGCGATCGACGAATCTAATAGTAAGATGGGTAAATCCGAACATTGTGATACAAGAACTGTGGATGGCGACTCACTGGTTTATATAGTAATACTGCCAGTTAGCTTTGGGGGCATAGTCCCATTTGCTAACAGAAGTTGCAGGGGGATCCACGATGAGACCGTTGTTGAAGCAGGGGATGAGGTGGGTACCACGAATGACATCGTCGGGGTCGAGGAATCCAAATGCGCCTTCCTCGGGGCTGGGGGCAAACTGGACCCGGTATAACCTCTTTGCTTTCCACCCGGCCCGATGCGTGTGGTCGATCTGGAGCCAATGAACCCAGAGTACGTCCATACTGGTAGGTGCGGCCATGGTGGGGTGCAGGACCTTGACTCGGTAGATTCCTAGGACCCGCGCGTACACGTATGGGTGGGATGGATCGTCACGTGCGAGGCCCATCACATATGGGCGACCCCTCATGTTGATCTTATCAGCCCTTCGCCGAAGGTCGTAGGTTGTGTAGTATACCGTCATCGTGAACCGTTGTTCGAGGCACTTGCCGACTATGTAAACCTCATTGCACTCACGATCCGTGAATGTAGGGGGTTCCTGGTCATATTGGCAGTGCAGAATGCGAGCGAGCAGGTGGTTCTTCAGGTTCGGAATGAAGTCCTGGCGAAAAGTGAGCAAAGTGTGCCGCACATGCAGAAAATTTACCAGGACACGCACTTTCAGAGCCGGGTCATTTGTGTTCTCACCGAGAGCCCACTGATAGAGTTTCAAGCGGCCTCGACTCCTTTCCGAGATCAGGTGGTGTCTCTTCGGTGATTTGACTTCTTCTACATTCACTGACCGGTACCCGCCTGATGATTCTGTAGTGTGCGTCTCCTTCTTCAGCGCCTCGATATACTTTCGATAGTGCCGTTGCATTCGTTCCTGCTTGGCAATCTGGCGTGGGAAGGTGATGCTCTTATTCGTTCGCTTGTAGAATCGCTTGACCCTCCGGTGTTCGAGCTCACCCTATGCGTCAGATTTGTGAGGTTCTGATTAGAACAGAAGGGAAAATGACGGACGTGTTGAGTTGTGAAACAGTCAGTTGGGCCAAACCGCATTATGTGATCAGCATAATCACCGAGAGCGTGTATCTTGTATGTTGCCATGTTGAACCGTTTCATGTTTGAATTGCGACGCGAGTTCTTCTTGGAGGCCGTGTCACCCTTCCGTGGCTTTGCAGCAGAACGGCGGATTCGTGCAGCTTCCTCGCTTGGGAGCGCTTTGGTGTTGAATTCCGAGCAAGTCTTGTTGAGGAAGACACGGAGTTGGCGACCGAGCTCTTTGGTTTGCGAGCGAAAGGAGGCGAGAGTGTGCTCGGTGTGCTTCCGCAGCTTGGCGTAAGCATGCCAGGTGGCGATGTCGAAGGCAAGGTCGAGGATGATTTTGTTGTGTTCGTCTGAAAGCAGACCCTCGAGTACAGGCATCCAGCACTGCAGGTTCCATCAATTCTCTGTTTGTAAGATGACATCTGAGACGTTAACCCACTTGGAAGATATCTTCAAAGCTTCTGGCAGCGGGTCTCTTTAGTGCGGAAACATTTCCACCAAACCTCCGAATGGTGTCGCGTCCAAACGTTGGGACCTGATGGAAGCTGTGGATTGTCAGAGGGGTGAACACACCATCGCTTTTGAGGGACCAACCGAGCATCAAACTCTTGAACCATACCACCACCCACCACATGAAAGATCCGAAGATGGTGCAAAAGTGTATGCCTTTCGAGGCCAAGCTCAACATCATGCATGAGATCGGGGACCATCAACGGACATGGATCAAGGCCGAGCTCCGTGTAGTAGGCGTTCTGCAAGAGCGTTGTCAGCGAACCTAAGAGCAGAGACAAAGATCAAACATACCCGTATGGGAGCCCATGAGCCACTTTTCAATATATCGTAGTTCCCTTTGTAACTGATGCTCCACCCACTCTCAAAGAGCCCCTCACGGGCACGCTCAATGTGATTGGGTGGGTACTTCCGCACATTCGCCAATCGGTGCATCATGTCGAGGTCAGTGCCGATCTCAGGAACATCTCCCTTGACAATGAGACATCTCGGACAGAGGTGTTGTGCGTTGGACTTCATGCTCGTGAGCAGTGCCCTGGATCATTGGTAAGGTAAGGATGGTGAATTCAAATAGATGAAACCCTCACTTCTCAATATAGTCCGCAGAGTGGAAGATTAACTGGAGTAACCAGCGCCTCAAGATATCATCTGCACACCGGGTGATCCGGCCATTGTTCTGGGCGTCAGCAAATGAGTCACAAAATATCAACCGCAAGGAAGCGTGAATCAATTCTCGTTTGAGGTGGGTGAGCATGTCGGCTGTGGGATACACGCCATATTCCTCACGGTAGAACTCCTTGATCGAATCCGGAAGCTGGGACCAAATGTGAGAAATACGGTGAAAGAGGGCAATAACATCCCATACCGTTGGAAGGTAGGCGATATGGTGGGTAGAAAAAGAAGTTGGCTTTGCTCGTATGTACTTCGACTCGTTCCCGATGTACATGTACACCGGCCACAGGGAAGCGTGACTGAACGCCGTGAGGTTGGTGGAGTCAGAGTATAGTCCAACCGACACGATAAAAGTTTCCAGCTGGGGACCAGCAGGAGCAGTGGTCTTGAGGGAATCCTGTAATTTTCTGTCGGCTTCCAGCATTGCATCAGATGTGTATACGTCGGAGTAAACCCGGACAGGGTCGTCAGACTCGGATGGCTTCCACCATTCTTCAAACGGTTTGAGGTGGATGCGCTCGAATGAATCAGGGTCCTGCAACTCTTTTGTGATCACCTCAACGGCATCTCGATAGAGTATCCCGTCAACGGTAAACTCCGGCGCGTCCTCCTCACGTTGTTTGATCTTGGCACAGGGGAGTCGAATCTTCACCGAGCCGACCTTCCAGCCATCACCTGGTTCGAGTGTAGTCCCAGGCTTGGAGGAGCAGTGCTGCTTTTCGAACTGGCGGATGGCATTCACGGCGTTGAAGTCCTTCAACCGCAACGGGTCAAAGTACTGACTTGTTAAGCACTTGACCAGGCGGTCGAGGCTTGTGACACCATCGCAAGAGCCCTCAGACCACCAGCCAAGCAGGAGATCCTCTGTAGGATTTTTCGAGTCGGCGAGAGGGTTGGAGTTGTGCCTGGGAGAGGAAACACCGAGGTTTGAACCGATTCTCGTGGGGGCCACGCCAGATGAAATGGAAGGTATGTCGTCGAATGGGTTGATGTCGTCGGGGTTGTGGGAAGGGATTGATGAATATTTCCGAAAGACGCCAAAGGAATCGGGGGGCGTTGTGATCTGCTGCAGAGCCCCCAAGTCTGCAGTGCTATCTTCATCGAAACCCTCACCTGATAGCGGTTCAGGGCCACACTCGGGCTCAACTGCGGCTGCTCTTGCCCTTGCTGCCTCCATTTTCTGCTTTTTCGTGAGGAACTGGCGGCTGAGCTGAGAGGGAACCGTTGAAGTTGGGATGTAATCCTTAAACCTTGCGGGGTCTCGTCGTTTCCTTGCTGACCGGGTAAGCCCTGTGTCGATTGCCTGTTCCAGGAGAGGCACCTTGGTTTTCAGGAAAGTCGTTAGTACAAATCCTAACAATACCGAGTACAGGACCATACCAGAGCTGGCTCTGGCGTGCGACATGCCAGCTCAGCAGCAATGCGCGCCTCCTCCAGCCGCTGTCGTTTCTGCTGCTCTTCAGCGGCTTCAGCATCGCGTTTGCGCTTCAGCGCCCTCCCCATGGATGTGTCTTCGCATTTGGTGCCCTTGTGACACCTGTTTTGGTGCTGCCGAAGACTTTGCTGGTTCCGGAACACCCTGGGGGGCTGCTCGTGGACGCAGCCCCCTTCGTAGCAATGGAAGCCTGACATGGACATCGTGTAGGAGTCTGAGAGGGTGTGGGGACTTCCAAGGTGCCGACATTTCTCAACTCCGAAATGCCGGCACATGATCCGTCCACAACGCTATCACCCCTATCCCCTCTTGCTGACAAACACCATGACGACACCATCTGAAAGCCCTGGTGACCACCAGTACGTCTGTTGACTGTATAGGATCTTCTGAACTCAGCGACCTATTTCCCTGGCTCGCATAGGTCTTCCGTCAGTCTCACACGAGACGAACAGAAACAAATCGACAAGCACGCGAGATGGCTTCGAAGGGCCTGTCAACCCTTCCATTCCTTCGAATCCATCCTGTCGGTTTGGCTCAACTCGCAAGAAGGTTCCCAACACCTCACTCAACCAAACACAAGGGAACATTACACCGCGTTGTGAGTATTTACCTAAATGTTGTGTCAAACCACTCATAGCGGCACACGATGAGCAGATCCAATGTTCAGCGTGCTCACCGAATTGAGGACGCGAATGCAATTTCCACCCACCTCCCGTTTGTCGCGGCTCGTATAACCTCACCATCGACAACTGCAGAAGATATTGTCGAGATTGCACGAAAGGTGAGGCAGAATTTGCTACCCTGATTGTTTAGGGGCTGACCCACATCAGGTCCAAACAAAAGCGGGTGGGGGGAAGGACTCAGACAGCAAGAACATGAAGCGAGACATAATCAACCTAATCCCCGCAGAGTATCTACCGAACTCAGGCAGTAATGATTTGCTGCAGAACGTTCCATCCGCGCACATCAAATCTCGAAACCCAGACATGCACAAAGCTTGGCGCGGATTTGACAATCCAATCACCGCCCGGTTGCTGTGCCCAGCGAACCACCTCGAGAGGATGAAAGTGGATCCGGAAGGGTACGTGAGATCGGTATCTTAACAACACCATCTAGCCTCTGACCCCCAATCATCAAACCCAGCATGCAAGATAGCCTCAAGGCTGGAACCCTTCCGATGAGAGACAGGGAAAACCAGCCATTTTTCCCGGTGTTTGTCTATGATGAGCGAATGATGAACGGGTCCCTTACGGGGGGCCTTCTCCGTGGGCCCCTGCTTCTAAAGGCTGGTCTCACTCGCTCCCTGACAATAACCACTAATGGCCACTTGTAGGCATACCGGTACATTTTCCTTGGCCGAAGCCATGTGGATGGGGTGACCGCAAAGACCAAGGGTGGAAATGCCCACATCCACGGGATGGTCTCGGTGAAACCATCAACAATTTGCTACACCGTCATACAGGTGACTGAGTGTATCATCGGTGCAGTTACCTAGGTTCTGACACTCAGGAACAGGTGTATGTGGCCCTGAGCGCGATGGAACACTGGAGCATGTCAGACGACGACACGGGCATCAATCTCTCCACGCTTTACGACCTGCTCAGGGAGCAGTTCTGGGATCCCGACGACTCCTGGTGCAAGGAAACTTTGGAGTGGTGGAATGAGTAAGCATTGACCCCCTTGCGTAGGTTTTTTTCTTCCGTTCACGAGTCAACTCAGCCAAGTCTTCCCGGACACTTCCACCGATGGCGACGATCGAGATCTCAGGGATATGGAAGGTCCCACCATGAGGGAGCGTATGGCACAGGAGCGAGTAGCACGAATAGCCCAGGGAGGCCCATCCACTGCGCCCTCTTAAAAACAATTTCAAAATTCCACGTGTTGTGTAATGTAACTGTATCATATAATGTACGAGACGCTGCGATGGGGTGGTATGCAAGATGGTTTTGGCATTTGTTACATTACACTTGGTACGACCAGAGTGGATGGATGGATGAACTCGCTCAACTTTTCCGTTGTATCTACATCCTGCCAAGATCCCACTCTGTGCGGTTGATCAAATCGAGGGGGTATGAGCCAGCGCCAGGAAGCAGATGATGAGTGGACACTTACGCTCAAGATAACACGACAATCTGGGATCATCATGTCTGCATTCGGAGCGCTCAGTGTAGGGGCCATTGAATAGCTGGGTGAAGGTCCTGCCGGCGACATTGGGAGGCCAGAAACATCAGTTCTCTCCAGCCCACTGAATCTTAAACCAGGTTCCTCGAAAATGGGGTTCCTGAGCCTGATGATCTCAGCGCCGGGGGTCCAGGAAGGGAGGAAGATCTACCCACGTTTCCCAACAACACATGGAAGAATGGAACAAATGTCTTGTAATCTGAACTCGTGGGTAACACGGGTTGTCTCCACACAACCTTGGCAGGTTTCTTCTGGTTACAGGTCGATCTCGACGAATCTGAACCACAAATCGTTATCATCCCTAACCCTCAAACCCCCCGCAAGGTTCACAACTCCATCGACCTCACCAATAGACCTAGGCTCTTCACTCGTAGCGCCAGAGAATCCCATGAACCCCAAACTGCCAGACATTCCAGACGTCCCAGCGGACCCGGCCGAGCCAAGTGAGGATTTTCCGGAGGATGCGTCATCCCGAATCTTGTATTCCCTCGTGTCCCTCCCGAACACAATCGCTCCGCACAAATCGAATGGCTTCCACTCAGAAGAAGAGATAGCAGTAAACGGGGTGTGGTAGATCCATCCTCGAGCCATTGTGAAGATATGGCCGGTTGAAGGTGGGAGGGCAGGTATGATTGTTCAAAGTTGTGGGTTGCTGGAGAGTAGTCTCGGAAGAGTTGTACAATGCAAGAGGATGGGGGAGAGTTGGCCAAGTGGACGCATATGGGTGTGGACCGGGGCAAACTTCTCGGGTGTTATGGGGACTTCGTTTGAATTCCAAATAAAATAATCTCGTATTCTGTGCGCCTCGGTCTCGAACTTGATGTGGATTGGGATTAGACCTGAGGGTTTGGAAGCTTGGGCTTCGAGTTTGCCATCCGGGCTGGATCCCTGCGAAATGCGACCCCGTGAGTGGGAGAATGTGGATATGAAGGGGTTGAAACACACAAATACTCGCGCGTGGTCAGATGGACCAGCTCGGCAGTGATAAGCCTTGGGATGACCAAAATGCAGATATGAAAGGAGGGGAGGAGGTCAAACGCAAGGGCGACCGAAACGTTTCCCCAAAGCAGCATGACCCTCCGCTCCGGAAAGCGGGGGTGAGCATAGCGACGGTTAAGAGGGTCTTATGCTGCAGTGGGTAGCGTTCAGCGTTGCAAGCGAAGGACCTGTGTTGGGGAGGGGGGCAGCAAACGCGGGCTCGAGGTCATACGTGGCAGCGACGGGTGCCCTAAAGGTTCGGCTAAACCCGTCGTATGTAACCTGAGGGTCACGCCGCAGATCCATGTTTGGTTTGGAGGCTCAGTTCATCCGACTGAGCTGACCAAGCGTGTGCAAACAAAAAAAAAGTAGTTTGGTTGGCGTGTTTATCTAAAAATTGTTCGAACCCACACCGACTATGGGTATTCAATATTACTATGCATCGACAGTAACCTTTTGGGGTTTAACACCAACGACCCGCAGGCCACCGAGCCCAAACAAAAGGCAAAAGGTTAATAGCTACTACTGATGGTTAGTGCGGGTTGGAATACTTTTTTATCTCGAAATAAACACGCACCTCGCCTTTTTCTGGTTCTTTTTTGTTTGTTTAACCGCGCTCGGTTGTTCCCGTCCCATTTGGCTCAAAAGGGGGAGGCGCATGATCGGATCGCGCCGCCTCTCCCCACCCTCACCACCCAACGGATGCTCGAAGCATCCTTCTCATCCCTACCCCAGCCACCTTCATTTATCTCCTGCCCACACCCGCCAGTCTCAGCACAAATTTGTTGCGCTCAATTACGTTATTTTCATACCCACTCCCCTCCTAGAACCGGGTGGTTGTGTGCAGATCTCTGGGCGGCCCCCATCAGCGCCAGGTTCGCCATCACCGATGGCGTTGCAAACGCTCTCCCTGCGGACCCAACAGGGATACTGCCGCCCCCTTCCGACACCTGCGACTACAGCATCCAAACCCAGTATCTGTACGACTACGTCAACACCCAGTTGACCCACAACAAGGTTTACGCCCACCACCTCCCTCACAAAGTCCAAGATTTGGTCAGCCGGTGCAAGGAAGAGATTTTTTTCCACTCCAACATGAACAGGATCAGTAACAGTACGTGTCCGGCAGACTCACCACCTTGAGCATTTTCTGATTCATTCTGCCGTAGTCGCTGGTCGCACCCATGCGCTCCGTCTTCATCATTTCGGAATACATCTCCTTCGACAGGGACCCCCTCCCCCCAACCTTGCTCACCAAGACCGCCCACCAGCCCACCATCTCATTCTCCCACATGATCAAGATCACGAAACAACCCCAAGCTCAAGGGTTTGCCCAATCACACTTCCACCGTCACCATCGAAATCTGTGCCGGTCCCACTCTGGACCCGAGGAACTCCGTCTGCATCAAGCTCAGGAATGGTACCCCCACCGACGACTTCGAGTCCCTGAATGTGTTCGGCCACCAAACAACCCTCTCGCCGTCATCACACTCTTCCCCACCTACACCATTGGCACCTTCACCAAGACCAGGATCCAAGCCGAGTTTCACCCGCGACCGGCCCCCCCCCCTCCCCCACATCGTCCATCTCCCACCAAACCCCGATCTCACTCTTAAGTTCCGCTTGAGTTTTGACTCGCGTGCTTTAGTATCTAGTATTCATAAATTAACCCTCACCCGGTCTCCCTCCCTCCGCATACCCCTATGGCAATGTCTCTCCGGATCCCCTCCAGCCCGTCAGACGGTGCTTCCACTTCATCCTCCTCTCACTTACCATCCCCCTTGAGGCCCTCTCCAATCCCTGAGTCTCTTACTGATTGTAACGCTGATTCCAACTTCTCTATAATTTCCCCTGCTCCCGCTGGGAAGAGAAAACCTAGCAGGCGGACAAACTCCGAACTCCGCGAGCGAAGGGCGACCCACAACGCTGTCGAGAGGCTCCGTCATGAAACCCTAAATGGTCGTTTCTTGGTAAGCACACACTACCGAGCTCTTGTTTGCGTGGAGGTGCCTATCGCATTGACTTAGGATCTCGCTGGTCTTTTGCCAAACCTATCTCAAATCCGTCGCCCCTCGATTGCCCACATTCACGCTTCCCACCGTCACAGGCTGTTTGCTGCCCGTGAGCCTCGCGCCCTCAAGGCCGATGCTGATGCCGTTCGCCGTGAATTGAACGAGTGGCGCGATCGATCTGGCCTCCCCCGTCTCAAGGAGCCCGCCCGCGGCGACGGCTTCAACTTGGTGCTTAGTTGCGAGGTTGAGGAGAGCATGGAGGACAACGGCGAGGACGACCTACACCACTCACGCTCTTCTGAAGACGTGGAGGAAGTCACCCACTGTTGCTGTTAGCATGATCAAACCCAGCCAGTCCCCCACTTCTACTCCTCGCCCACACGCCACCAATTTACCCATGATATCCCCCCTCTTCCAGTTGACCAGAACGGTGTTGTCCATGCTCATTCTCAACAAGTCCCGGGTGGCCCCCAGCCCCAGCTCCTTCACGGATGCCAGCACCCACACACCGTACCACCCCACCACCTCTCGACTGGCGGCACGATCGTTGCCAGCCACCAGTCCCCGGTCTCTTACGAGAACCCAGCCATGATCTACGATGGCTACCAGTCATCCCAGTTCGGTTACAATATTCCTCAGCCCTACACTAACGGACAATTGGCACCCCACATCTTTGCTCGGCTTGCCGCCAAGATGGAACACAAGGCCGCTCCAGGGTGGTACAACAACTCTACCGGCCAATTCACCCCACCGAGCGGCGGCGGCGGACCGAGCCCCATTGGAAGTCCCTTCGGTGGAATCAGTGGTGCTCTCTCTGGTGGACACCCGTACCCCAGCATTGCAGTTGGGTGGAAGATAGTGTCGTTGGACGCAGGAGGAGCACCAGCATTGGAAGTCGAGGAAGCCCCGTGGGAAGTTACGAACTCGTGAACGGCACGCAGATGGAGAACGTCCCGAGATGGCGAGATGAGGGGATGGTCGGAGTCTCAGATCTCAGGTCCCAACCCAA
>Ga0307517_10013464_pt1 | contig 11097 bp, 4 predicted proteins | sample 23_EM_MG_FD_194515 | JGI IMG/M metagenome (GOLD analysis project Ga0307517, IMG submission 194515) | Populus trichocarpa ectomycorrhiza microbial communities from riparian zone in the Pacific Northwest, United States - 23_EM | ecosystem: Host-associated > Plants > Roots > Unclassified | place... | reverse complement strand
ATTGAATTAAATTATAAGAAAACAATCAACCCCCCCCCCTCTCTCTCTCTCTCTCTCTCTCTCTCTCTCTCTCTCTCTCTCTCTCTCTCTCTCTCTCTCTCTCTCTCTCTCTCTTGTCCATTTAGTTTGGGATCAAACGTTTTGATCTTTTATATTATTCTCATTTTGATTCCTAGTTTAAAAGAGAAGAGAGAAAGTTGTTGAAAAACAACGAATGAGAGAGAAAGTTATCAGTTGACCTAAAATTCTAACCATGAAAAAGGTAATTCTTAGTGTCAACAGGTTTCTTTTAAAAAATGAGTTTTATTAAGGTATATTTTTGCCTTATCTTGCCTACAAAAGTAGATTGGATATTAATTTTTTTTTTTGAATCAGGTTGATTTTGCATTTTAGAACTTTTTTCCAAGTTTAATACAACAAATAGATTTTTTAAAGCATCTAAAGTGTTTATTACGTGATTTAGGTGAAATATTGGTTAAAAAATAGGGTTTTAAGTTTTAAAAGTTGTACCTCGGTTTTCCGATCACCATTATGAAGTTAATGATTGTTTTAGAACAATAGTAGAGGATAAAACAAAGGCTGATATGATTTGTATCTGTGTAAACTTCCAACTAAAATTTTTCAGAAATATAAAAATCTTAGCCTGGAGATAAAATGGGTAATTAAGATTTATAAAAAAAAATTAAATCTTTATATTAAAGGTGAAATTGAAATGAAATAAAAATGTTGTGACACTAAACAAAAAGGGGATGAAATAAATTAGAAATTGTAGGGACAAATTGAAATTATATGAGAATGAGGGGTTAATGTGTATGTAACCAAAATATCTAGTATAAATACCTTCTCTCTCTCTTTTAGGCTGACAACATAGAATAGAAAGAAAATGAGAGAAAAACTTCATTTTATCAAAAATTTATTAGGAAAAAAAAACCTTTAGAGAATAAAGGAATTGAAGGGAGATTATGAGAAATGTTAATCACCACACAAAAATACCTAAATAAGAGAGAGAAATGATGGAAAGAAAGGGGAATTGAGGGACATTGTTTATGGTAGCATTAGGAATAAAGGGAGGGACTCAAAAAAAATTGACTGGTTGGGATTCAAAGCAGAAAATATTATCTGGCAAGGAGTTCTAAACCTAACCAAGCAAGCTCATATGAAAAGGAAAGCAATTAAGGTTGAATTCATTAATTTTGTATTAGGGTTTATAATAGAAAATTATGGAAAATACAAATTGATTGTAAATTTAATCAATTAGATTAGATTAGGTTATGATGGGTGCTAAATTAGAAAATAAAGAAAATTATGGAATCTCTAAGGGCTCAATGGCTGGCCAATAGGGGATCAAATTACATATGATGAATTTGTGTTTATTCAAGCGTAATTGTGCTAGATTAATGTATGTGTGAGGAAATAGGACATATAATATGTCTTATATGAGATAAATTGAAGGGAATTCGTATCCTCTTTTGTTGTACATGTTTTGGAAAAATAAGAGTAAGGATGAAAATTGGGATTTATGAATGTAATATGATTTAAAACTTGTATAAATTGATTATGAATGTGTTAAGAAATGAGTGGATTCCTTGTGTCTTTTGGAACAAAATTAAAATACTTAGAACTTAACTAACCGTAGAGGAAAAAACTGGGCAATTTCATCACCTGGCTTTCAAAGCAATTTAGGGCTTGAAAATGATGAAATTATAAATAAGTTCCTCATGAAAGTTGGAGTTATGGATGTTAGCTTCTCAACAAAACTAACCTTACTTAATTTGAAACTTGAAAACTTCATATAAGGGTCAAAATCAGAGAGGAGGTCAGGTTAGAAGTCAACTGGGCAATGTAGTTCGATTGCATTAATGGGTAGTTTTGGATCTGTTAATGATAGAACTAATAGTGATGGCTGATCAGAGATAAGATGTATGAGACTTTTATGGAAGAATTGGTATATAAAAGTCAATTTTCATGGAAATGGGGATGTAGAGAGGATGCTCTTCTTTTATTTACAAAAACCTTCATGCCATTTGGAAGTCTAGAACTCCACAACGAGCATTTGAAAAGTGTCACCCCGATCATCCAAAACTGTCAAAGAACAAGATGAATAGTAGGTGAACGACACGTCATCTAAGTTAAACCCCTATAAATTAGGGTTTTTAATTTGGGATTTGATAGATTTTATTTTAGTCCTTATTCTTCCAATTGCTTTTACTTGTACCAGTAATTGTCTCTCAAACTCTTAATTTCATGCAATTTAACCCCTACCAAACTCAATCATTAGACCCAAAGTTTAGCGTCATTTTCATCTTGGTCCTTGATTTCCGATTTGTGCACTTGGACCTGCAATTGACCATCAAACTTTTAATTTTCTTTAATTTGACCCCTGATTTGGTCAATTTTAGCCCTTGAAGTCTCGCGTCATTTATGATGTGATCCTTGGTTTTGAATTCCTTCAATCAAACCCCTAATTAGCTATCAAATTATAATTTTTTTCACAATTAAGCCTTTTATTTGACCAATTAAACTTTTCAAAGTCCAATTTCAGTCCCCAAACTTCAATTTCTTCTAATTAACACCTAAATTGACTTCAAAAAACTTATTTTCCTTGGAATGAAGTCCTCGATAAAATTAATTAAGCCTTCTAAAATCCTCATTGAGTCCTTACTCATCCAAATTTATATTTCTTTACCCCAAATAAAAATATTTTCACCAAATGGGTCTTTTTTCAATCAGAATTAGGTAGTTAATTTTGTCAATTTTATACATTCTGGTCCTCCAACTTTTTCACTTGTCATTTTGGTCTGTCACCACCTTTTAGGGTTTTTTTTTTATGTGTATCCTCTTGTATTTTTGGATTTTATTTTTCTATTTTTTTTCTTTTCTTGATTTTTTTGTGCGATGAAAAATGGGTAATAACAAAAGAGATCCAAGGAGTTAGAGCATTGCATTTCCAATCTTTTCTGTAGCTTATTTTGAATTCACTGAGTGTGGTCTTCCCCTATGTGATAATATTTTGATAACAATCTTCCTTTCCTATTCAAATGATCCACAATTAAGTATCTTCAGACCTTATTTTAAAAAATAAGGTATCACTTCCACAAAAAAGAAGAAAATCTATAGGTTGTAAGGTGACATATAGTGAAGAATGGGTAACAATTATTGGTTTGTGTTTGAGAATTTTAATGCTATCTTTTTTCTACAGCATCTGCAGCCTACTGTGTGTAGCTCAATTTGCATTCAGCTTTCTGGCATCAGGCTTTAGTTGTTGGTGGACAGAGGTTTAATCATTGCTGAATTTAGCAAAGTTCTAGGTTGTAGTGGATACCATTGTTGGCTGAATCACTTCTCAAGCAAGAGAAATATGCTAATGATGTGTGGTTTATAGATAGTATTTGTAAACACTCCAAAGAAAGCTCAGGGAATCAACCAGTCATGCTTTAGTTTCCTTGTTCTACTGAGCTTGTTTAATTTTGTTTTCAGTGCAAGTTTAACAATTACAACAACAATTTTATGTGGCGCCTTTGTTGTCAAAATGGGGCTATTTGATTTTAGTAACAAACTGCTGAGCAAGGGATAATTAGATACTTCAACTCTTACTGTGGTTATAGATAAATATGACAAGAAGTTCATGAAATTTCCTAGAATAGCTTATTTTGATTATTAAATATTCTCTGTTTCCTAAGATTTAGTTCCTAGGCGGAATAAAGTTAAGCATTTGTTTTTCAGAGGTAGATTGTTCTGCTAGCCCATGTTGATTGTTTCCAGTTTTCTGATTTCAACATTTTTACCTCTAATTACATGCTCACTTTGCTCCTATATGACCACAATTTCATATTGTTCTGATTGCCGGGATAATCCATAGAAGCAGTTCAAGATTCCAGTTGCAGAGCATGGAAGATCCTTGAACGACAGAATGCTGTTAGGTTTCAGCAGCATCATAGTGGATGTACTGTGATAAAATCTAAAATTTACCAGGAAAATAATGCTAAGTTCTTAGTGCATGCTGCCTCTGGACAACCTCCTGAATCTGGACCTGAAAGCACTTCAAAATCTGTAAGAAGTACATTAGACGCTTTCTACAGATTTTCACGGCCTCACACTGTTATTGGCACAGTTAAGTCAAAGTTTGTCGTACAAATTCAACAAAGGTTTAATGATCATTGTATATCGTTACCAGCTTCTAAGAATTTTGTGAATCTGATTCACCTTTCGATTTAAAGAGCTCATTAATTGGCTCTGATAATCATAATCATCATCACCCTTTATTTATTTGTTATTTTGGTGTTGCAGGCTGTGGCCGCTGCTCTCATGATGAATATTTATATTGTGGGCTTAAATCAGTTGACTGGCATCGAAATAGACAAGGTAGCTTTGCTTAGCAAATCATTGTAACAAAACGGAAAGCTTTCAGCTAATAACTGAAGACACAATGGGAAAGTGCTGCAAGGATCAGTTGTTTGCTATCTTCAAAGATCTTCTTTTGACTTCATACCAAATTGATCAAATAAGGAAGAATCAGATAGTTTAGCTGTCTCTCTTATTCATTTTCCATCTAGTTTTCCGTTGTTATATTAGAAATGCCTACAATGTTCACCCCAGCAAAATATGTTGAACTGTTATCATTGCAGGTTAACAAGCCATATCTTCCAGTGGCATCGGGGGAGTACTCTGTAAGCACTGGCGTGATGATTGTTACATCTTTCTCCATCATGGTATCTATATTCAAGAATATTCTTATTCATAGATTATTACTTGCTTAAAGTGGTGGATAATCCTTAATTTTTTATATTTGTGCAAAAAAATAAATACAGTCCTGTCTCCGCTGTATATGTCTGCCCAAAATCACACTAGGAAATTAGTGAATAGCTCATGTAATCATGGTTAGAGTGGTTATTTTAGTGTTAGTTCAGGCCAAATGTCAAATAAGCAGGTGGAGAGACCCAAGAACATGCACAATAAGGCTGTGTCAAACTCAACTAACATGTGATTGCTCAATATGCTGTTTGAGAACTGATTGCTTAGTAGAGAGCATATGCAAATCAGTTTTTCAAGATTTTAGTTATATGTTTTGAAATATCTAAGATTCATTATATTTTTCTTTCTTCTTTCTTGTTCATGGATCTAGTATTACCCTGTAATAGTAAATTATCAGTTATAACATGGCGAGTTTCTCTTTCCACTTGGAATACTCATTCACTGCATCTGGAGGATTCCATTGAAAATGCTAATTATTTCCTTTTTTCGAGAGCTTTTGGCTTGGATAAATTGTTGGTTCGTGGCCATTATTTTGGGCTCTTTTCATCAGTTTTGTTCTTGGAACAGCATATTCAATCAATGTGAGTTTGTCTAACTACAATTGCAGATTTTCATCCACATATGCAAGCTCATCTTTATATTCTGTGCGTGTTTGTATATTCTTTCGCCACTGCTTTTTGTTTTTTTTTCAGGGTTCAAATATTAAATAACTGTCATTGTATCTATGTGTTATTTCAGCTGCCACTATTGAGATGGAAAAGGTTTGCGTTCATTGCAGCAATGTGCATCCCAGCTGTTAGGGCGGTGATTGTTCAACTTGCCTTTTATCTGCATATGCAGGTACTTCTTTCCTTTGCATATGGAAAGTAACTGGAAAGATACCAGATACATAGAATTAAGGGCCTCCAAAACACCATTATGGGGCTGTTCCCTGCACAACACTGTGTGGCAGGTTTCACTGTGTCAGTGCTTCAGACTGTTCCAACTTCAATATAACAAAAATGACAGACAGTCCTTGTTGAATCGATTGTTGTATTCATCAATTTTCTGCTATGTATGAGCATGAAAGATTTTAGCTTTGGAGTCATGTTACACGGTCTTGTACGTTTTAAGTGCCTGATTAGTACTCTGCCTGTTTCCAGACCCATGTGTACGGACGATCACCTTTCTTTTAAAAGCCTCTAATTTTTGCAACTTCATTTATGAGCTTCTTCTCAGTTGTTATAGCACTATTCAAGGTAAATGGTATTTATTTATTTTAATTTAATTTTAGTAATAGGGGAGGAGTCAAGGCAGAAAACCTTCTAGTTAGCTGTTTGTATTTTGCACTAGGTTTGCCGATAAATGTGTTGCTGTGAACAAATTGTACATGCAGGAGGATATACCTGATATCGAAGGAGATAAGATTTTTGGAATCCAGTCCTGTACAGTGCGTTTGGGACAAAAATGGGTCAGTTTAGAACATATTATACATTTTCCAAATGGAGAACTCCTAGCTAGTAACCTTTGTTTTTACTGATGTCTCTTGGCCATGCCTGATTTACTTAGCTCAGGTATTTTGGACATGTATTTCATTACTTGAAATTGCTTGTGCTGTTGCCATTCTGGTCGGAGCAGCAACTTCCTACAATTGGAGCAAATGTATCACGGTAGCGTTCTTGCTTCTTAATGTATGCAACTGACGAATGTTAGCATGTATAGATTTCCCTTCTTCTGGAGTGCGTTCAGTGATATAGCTTCCTTCCTTGTATTGTTTTTTAAGGGGAGAAAAAATGACTATGTGTTGGGACACATGTTTCCCCAAGTCGGCTGAAATGATTATATAAATCTTTATTGTTAAGCATAAATCCTGGTTATAACTGGCTTTCCATGTGAGTTCTGAAACTCTGCATGGTTATTTTGAATTTCCTTTGCTGATGGCTTCCTTTACAAAATGACAAAATTTGAAGCTTTTAGAAACAGTTGGTCCGGCATGAATTATTACCAACTGTGGATTAACAAGGAGACTTGGTTTACATTTTATCATAAGCTTGCATGGGAACGAGGGGCATCTCATCTAATGAAAGGTCTGAAACCTTCAAATGGGATGTTGGCTGGATGTCTGCATATTATTTATAGGTTCATAAAAAGGATGATGTAGTTTCCTGAGACGTTTTTCTAATTTAATTTTACTGTTTCTCGTGTTTTGATTCTAACACGCATTGCGTTTGGCCAGGTATTAATATTGGGTCATGCCATCTTGGCTTCAATGCTGTGGAACCATGCCAAATCTGTTGATCTGAAGAGCAAAGCTTCAATAATTTCCTGCTATATGTTTATTTGGAAGGTAACCATCTACCATCTACCATCATAGCTTGTGACTTCAACATTGCAGGAAGAATGCAAGAAAATAGACGACTAAATAAAACCAGTAAATTTCACTCCAAGTAAATCAGTGAATAGATAACCTGTTTATTACTTTATTTAGCATGCAATGCTTCTCAATGCATGATTTCTGTAATATTTTCTTATTACCATCTTGAGTTTCATGCAGTAGTCATATTTTCACCAATCATTTATCAATTCCATTCATCTTTTTTAAATAATTCAATCTTTATGTATGTATATTTGAAATTATAGTGAATGGTGCTTTTCAAAATAACTTTTTACTAGAAAATACATCAAAATAAAATAAAATATTAGATGATTTTCATAATCATAATCATCATAAAACAAAAAAAAAACATTAATTAGATGTTTTTTCAATCCAAAATTACTTTTGAAAAGCATCTCGAACACTCTAGATGATAAGTAATCGGACTGTTTATTCTTGTTCAGTTATTTTGCTGGATAGTAAGTTTGAATTCAAAATCTGATGAATATGCTCCTTCATTGCTTCCTGACTAGATTGAGTTTGAGTTTGCATACAAATCTGGAAATCAGAATTCTATCGTGTTGATATTCTCTCTTTTCCATTCCTTTATTTTTTCTTATAGGATTGTTGCATGTATAGACTTCTTAGAGAAGTGCTGCAAGATAATTAAAAGAAATGGTGGCCACTCTGGTCCACATGGAGAGCTTGTTTAGGCTGGTCCATTTTAGAGATCCTACAGGCCTGGGTGCTGATCATAGATCATTCCCGGTCATTAATCAGTATTAAGAGTGAATTAGCAGACAGTAACACAAGCTTTACACCGTTACATGGTGATTATTCCGTTTCTTAAAACTAATTTCTTTTTAACATTTGCCTGTTCCTCTGGCAGCTATTTTATGCCGAATACTTGCTCATACCACTTGTAAGATGATGATGCCGAGGATTCTAGGAAGTGGATCATTTGCTGTCCGAACGAAACTCGAATTAAGATGCCATAAGGTATTGCATGGCCTGGCTGCTTCTGATGAGTTATGAAATGGAATTTTGATGCGGCTATATAGAAAAACCGATGCAGAAATGTAATTATCATGCAACGAGAACACCAAGCTGTTGTGTTCTTTGATCATGTAATAACGCAAGGACTTGATTCAATCTTGAGTTTCACGCTATCACTTGATTTGGGCCACCACATGGTAAAAATAGTTATGAGACTAGATTTGAAGCCTCATGCTATATACCATGGGACTAATTAATTTTTTTAATATACAAAATATTTGGGTGATGCATATAAAAAAATCAATAACTTGGATTATAGATCCAATTAAGTCAAATAAAATTTTATTATTTAATTAAATGATAGAAGAACAAGCAATAAAAATAAATAGATTGAATTGACCCATGAGAACACCAACGAAAAGGAAAAAGCAACAAAGTTTAATTTCAAGTCAACTCAATATAAAAAATTAAAATTAGAAAAAAAAAGATGACTCGAGTCAACATAAACAAGTATGTCAAATCTGCAACCATGTTTCTAAGACTAAGATAATTCAAGAAAAAGCAAACAAAACAAAGGGTGAAATCTAATTCTCAACTAACCAAAGGTAACAAAAAAAAAACACACACCAGCAAATCGAGTATGCCTACGAAACTTCGTGGCCTGAATCATTTGAATGAGATAACTCAATATAAGGAAAAATTATGGAGTTCAATTTTAAAACAACCTATTGTCGAATGATGAAAGTAAAAAATATTAAATTAAAAAAAAAAACCCAATAAAAGACTCGAGTCAACTTAGGTTAACCCGTTAAACTCGCGATCCAGGTGATGATATCAGGATTACTGAATAGAAAGGAAATTGAAGAAAATCATGAAGCCCAATTAAAAAAACTAACGTGAAATGATGAAATTGCAAAGAAAATCAGTGTAAACAAATAAACCCTAAAAAGAAAGAACAATGTTAACTATGGTTAAGTTTTCAAATCTATGACTCGAGTCATGAAACATAAAATCTCCCATAACAAAAAAAACACAGAGCCAAATTCCTAACCAACTCCATGTCAAAGATGAAATAAAAAAATCAAATTTCAAAAGGATCTAAAGCGAAAAAAACACTAATCAAAAGAATGAAGACTGAATTAAAAATAAAAACAAATGAGAGAACATTTTCATTTTTGGATTAAATGATAAAATTGAACAAAAAAATCAATTTCACAAACAGATACAAAACTAAAAATAACAACTAAAAGAATGAAGACCAAATTTGAAATTGAAAAATAAAATAAGAGGACAACATGCAACTTTTTATTAAATGATGAAATTGAAAATGATTTGAAATTTTAGAGAAGGATCCAGAAAAATTAGTAATAAAAAGAATAATGATCAAATTTAAAATGATAATAAAATAAGAAGACAACTCTGAAATTTAGAATGGTCAGCTCAGATTTTAAGAAGAAGAGAAAGAAAAGAGAGAAAAAAAATAAAGAAAATGCTTCTAGCGACATACCTTTGTGATTACATCAACATGTGTTGGCCCCGATGGAAGAGCATGTTGTGCCGTATCCATCATCACCACAGAAGGCCAGACTTGTCTATCGGATGAGCTCGCACTCGTTTCTAGAGTGTTGCGACCTCCCCCACTATATAGCGCGTGCAATACATTCACCAGTCATTCTTATCTTGCATGTTAACTTAAGCCCCCCATGTTTGTTTTATAATCAAATTTGGTCCATAAAGTCCTAATTGCTATAAATCAACGATGTTTAAACATATTTTGACAAACCAATATATACCAAGCATCAAAACTTATACTCAATATTGCAAGACCCCTATATATAGAAAAATAAAAATAAATTATCCAGTCAATTCACAAAATAAAAAATCAAATATAGAATGATCAAATTAAAAAAAAAACAAAACACCAACCAAAATAAAAAAAAGATACATAAATATTTTTCTTGTCCAAGCAAATCAATCCCTAATGGCATAAAATTGAAGGCACTCAAAAATTTTCAAAGCTTCAAATTCGATCATTGAAGCTTCAATTATTCTAAATCAATAAAATTAAGTTTTATTTTGTAAAATCAAATATTAATTAAATAACAAAATATTTTCTCAATACCGCGAGTTCAATCACCAAACACAAATTATTGCAATGTCAAAAGAGCAAAAAAATAAAAATAAAAATAAAACACAAATGAATAACCAAATTGGAAACGTAATCCACAGTAATCTTTGAGAGTGGTTAGATTAACTTGTCAAGCAGAGGCTTAGGTGTTTTTTTTTTTAAATGTTTAAAGGCGCTGTTACTATCCTGAATGCGAATGCAGATTCTTGCATGTTTTTAGAGATTGTCTTTCATTCTCCTAAAAGAGTATTATTCAACAAATTGTTTTGCGATTAGAGATTAGATCTATCTTGATGCAAAGCAGTCAGAACTATTTCCTGTTGCAAAACTGTATAACATTTAGCGAAAAGAACATTTAATTTTAGTTAAATTGATCTCTCTAAAAATAGAGTTAATTACACCAAGTCTCTTATAATTTGTTTATTTTTTTCAATTTGATTTAATTTGGGTTTTTTTTTTACCATATGTTAAAAGTGGAATTAAAAGTGAATTAAACTGGCATTTAGAGTGGAAACCTTTAAGTGAGCATTTGAAAACGCGGTTATATCCGCGTTTTTAAAAAAATAATTAACTATAATTATACTTTTAAATAGCCCTTAATAGTTTAAGAAGGGAAATTGTCGAGGAATTGAACAAGATGGGAGTTGCGTATCATCCACCATAGGATTAGAAAAATGAATCTATCAAAAATTAATATCATCATCTTTTTTTACCTTATAATAATAATAATAATAATAATAATAATAATAATAATAAATTTAGTCACTTACACTTGTTAAAGAAATACTAATAGATACACTGCTAGTCATCAAAGTTGACAATCCGAATGAAAAAGCTTTTACATTGTATTTCGAGGGAGATAAAATAT
>Ga0307517_10013463_pt1 | contig 11097 bp, 18 predicted proteins | sample 23_EM_MG_FD_194515 | JGI IMG/M metagenome (GOLD analysis project Ga0307517, IMG submission 194515) | Populus trichocarpa ectomycorrhiza microbial communities from riparian zone in the Pacific Northwest, United States - 23_EM | ecosystem: Host-associated > Plants > Roots > Unclassified | place... | reverse complement strand
TACGTATTGGGGGTGTTATCATCGTCGTTGAGAAAGGAGTTGGGGTGAAGGGGAGGGACGAAGGGGGGAAACGAGCAAGAGTGAGAGAGAAACGGTCTACGATCATCATCAAGAATTCGGGGGGGGTAAGACAAACCCCCACCCTTGCCCCATCTATCGTGAATCATGAGAAACGAACGAGGTCCATCACAGGAACCTGGAATCAGAAAAGTCTTCAAGCGATGGGGGTATCGACGCTCTCGGGGGCCGGGGTGGAAGGCGGGGTCAACCTCGTCTTCTCCTTCACGAGCGCAGTCCAGCTCCGAGACTCGGTCATAGGTCCTCCAGCCTTCTCCAAATTGGTCACGACGATATACTCCATTCCCATCTGGAAAAAGGTGTAGTACCGCGGTTGAGTCCACAAAAAGAGCCTGCTATTGTGTTTGGCGCTGGTCTTCTCGTAATCGTCTGATGGACGCAAACATAGTACAAGGATTGACGGAGGGGTGGCGGAAATGACGTCGATCAGAGTTGTAGAATGGTGAGCGTTGGAGGGGAAGAAAGGGCCCACTCACCCTCCAGTGCCGCACGAAGTTCAAGCAAGGTTTGGGTCTTGTCGGTCAGGATCACAGTGACACCCCATCTGACCGCCTGTCAGGGGTGGAAATTGGTCAAGAGCCGAGTCGGGATTAGCGACTCCATTGACTGGATTACGTTCAAAGAACATTAAACAAACCTCCATCATGTGTGCCACCTCATTCACAGTCCAGACCATGATCTCCTTGCCGGCTACCTTGCAGCTACTCCTGAACCTATGACCCGAGCATGAGATCGGGCACGTGAAAAGGAATTCCAGATTCCGAACGGAGCATACCTTTCCCCAGCGGTGGTTGCCAGAGAAGCAAAAGACATGGAAAAGATTTCGCAGCTGTCCCAGAAGTACTTCCTGGCAAGCGCCGGACTGAGTCCGATGTGTGATCGCCTGCAGTACGGCAGGATCTTCTCGGCATGAGGCAGGCACCTCGGATGCCAAAGGCCGAGGAGGATCCGGGGAGCTAACGTGTTTTGCCAGTCATCGTAGGACGAGATGACAGAGTGCATGAGGTTGAACAATCGAGGGGGATCGTTCTGCACTTTGACGTCCACGTTGAACTTTACGTGTCGGTTCTCGGGCTAAACAAATCACATGAATTCTGATGTGCCTCACAGGGGGTGGTTCAGGGTCGCGAACCTTCATCAGGAGCTCGATCGTTTGAGCAAAAGTGGGGATAGCTTGGCGGGGTTCTTTGAGGGTCCGAACGTGTTCCATGCCTCCTTCGCCATACCACTTTGCCTCCCGAATGACACCTATATGACAAAGTCAGTCATGTGTTTGTGGTTATCGTGGCGGCCAATGAACCTTTGCCGTCTGTCGTCCTTTCTAGGGCTGAAGAATACATGTCAGTGGATGTTTAGGGTGAAAGATAAGCTCATGCACATACTCGGGTCGTGAAACATGACAACGACATCGTCGACGGATACGTGGACGTCTGACAACAGAGGTTACGCGACGCGGCGGGTCAGATCTTTGACAGAGGGCAAGTACCGCTCTCGATCCCTTCGGCACCGTCTCGCATTGCGGCTTCAAAACTAGCGAGGGTGTTCTCTGGGTACCTCGCGGAGGCCTAGGAGAAGAAACCAAGGGGTCAGAACTTACACCTGGCAGGCGCCAGGAGGCGACCGGAACATACGCCGCGGTGACCCCAGCACTCTAAAACACCAGACAGTCAGCAACGATGAATAAACTCGGCAAGGTCGGGGTCAACCCGATAGGAGAGGTGATTACCGGGAAGCTTTACTGAGGACATGATTATGCCTGGAAGAAAAAAAGAAGGATTGGAGAGAGGGGGGAAAAAGAGGGGAAGTGGGAGAGTACGGAGGGGGGAGTTGGGGAATATAAGGCGCGCCGGAGCCCGGGCGATCGGGAGCAGTGTCGATTAAAGTGTGTCCATGTTTAGCAAAGAACGTGGACGTTGTGGGTCGCCTGCTCGCAGTCTATCCGATACCCCACATCGCACGTTCACCGTTGATGTTGGGGCCCTTCCTGAACGAGGCCTGAGAGTAAGAGGTAGTACGTGAAGGTGCTCAAGAACGTGGGAACCCGCGTCAGAGTCTTACGAATGGGCGCGAAAGAGCAGCTCAGCGTGGCAAACGGTCGATTAGGTACGCTGCAGTAATCTCTACCGATGATACCGCTGTTACTTCTTATCTGGTCACTTCTTATCTGGTCGCCCGACAAGCACCATCCCCTCGTCTTCCTCCGTCTCAACCCCGTTCTCACTTCCATCCATTCGGCTTGATGAAACGCTCGGTGTGGAAGATTCCGCCTCGGTGTCCGACTCGCGCGAGAGCTCAACCGGTATCGTGTAAATCGAGGGTAGATTAGGCGTTGGCGTTTGTTCTCGCATGTCTCTGGTCGGAGGTGCCGAGGTGGTATCCTTTTTCTGCGAGGGCTGCGATTGCGAATCTAGGGGTTCCGAGATATCGCATAAAGCTTCGAGCATCTGTTCGCGAGTCCGAGTGGCCAGATCGCCGACATCAGCATTCGTCAGGCCGGTCGTGCTAATCGGTGGCAGAACTGGTCGTCAAGCGGCGAAAAAAGGGTGAATGAGATGAACGCGTTTGATGACAGGAAATTCTCAAACTTACCCCTGATCTTGAGCACGCCACTCTCAAAGTGGCCCTTACGATACAATCTCCAGTAATTTTCACATACGACGGGGGTGACCGGTACGCCGGCTTGAACGGCGGTGTGAAACGCGCCTTTCTTGAAGGGGAGCAGGTCGTGGTGCTTACGCATCGAACGTGTGCCTTCTGGGAATAACCACAAGGAGATTGTATTCTTCTTTATGAAATCGCCAGCGGCATTGAGCGATTGGATGGCTGCTGAGTTGTTTCCCCGGTCGACGAAGACCGCGCCCGATGCCGAAAGGTATCCTCCCAACAACGGAGCCCACACAAGCTCCTTCTTGGCCATGATAGACGCATGCTTCGGGAAGATCCTAGAGGACGCGGCGATTCGGCGAGGCCCGCACGGGTGGCGGAAACGAACAACGACGATGGATCAATTTCACGTGTCGAGATGGGTGCGATGGCGATGGAAAACTGGAACATACCTCCCGAGGAAGAGGATGTCGAGCACACTTTGGTGATTCCCAACGAGGATTGCAGGTTTGGTATCGAGATGCTCTTCACCCTCCACGACGAATTTGATATCGAGCAGTTTTCCTGCTAGGGTATAAAATGACCTGGCCACGACCCAATTGATGTCGAACCTGTGACCAGCCAGGGACATGCCCGCAGCAACGATCATGCCCCATACTGAGCAGAATCCGAGCGCGGAATAGTAGACGATGACGCGAAAGTAGTAGCGTGCGGTTGGGTTTGTGTCGGTGACGTATTTGAGGATGAGGTAGGGGACGGAGACGTATGCGAGTGGCTTGAAGAGAGCGGTGATGATCCACATCCTGAACAACCTTGCGGGTCGGAGGGTTTGTGCCCGTCGTCGTCGGTGGAGGGGGAGAATTCTCGATTAATGGGGATGTTGGGCGAATTCCACCCCAACTCTCGCTCTCTTGCCATTTCGGGTCACTCACGCTCACCCAACGATTCAACCCACATCAACTCCGTGAGCAAAAAAAAAAAAACAGAAAAAAATTCTTATGGAGAAAATCGCAGGAAGATTAAATCCTCCAGCCCCGACCCCACCCGCGCCTCAATATTTCAAATTGCAATCACTACCCACACATCGCACGTTGCTCATGACGACCGAAGGAAGATTGCGTCTTTATGTCGATCACCGTTTTCACTTTTCTTTTTCTCGATCATCCCTTGGACGATGGCAAGCTCAATCAGCGACCCTTTCCTCCTCGCATCCTACCCCATCTCGAAGCGACTTCTCAACCAGAAACCTTCCGAAAACCCCGACGCAAACCCGTCAGCCAATATCCACATAACCTACACGGACTCCAAGTCTGATGGATATGCGACTGCCACAGTCCAGGGAGACGGAATCCACCTCTTAGACGTACGTGTGTCTTGCTGCTCGGAAATTACGCGCAGTTGAATGTTTTGACGACAAGATTGCTAAAGGGTCGTTCTCCGGTGTAGATATCTTCGCTCCATCCTGTACTCTCCCACACCCTTGGCCCATCCACGACGTTCACTTGTCCCGCCGTCTCGAGTATCCTGGAGATTGATGGAAAAAAGTATTGTGACACATACGTCGCCGTGACGGACGCTCCAGACGTACCTGCGGAGGACGCAGGTCGCGTGGTTTGGAAATTTCGAACGCTGTTCGAAGGAGGCCTGGGATCTGGATCGTTTGGCAAGACGAGCGTCAAGGTAAGGTTTTGGGGTGCAGGATCTTTCACCCCACTCACGAGGACCTCTATAGGTGCCGCACCCCGTCGCAGACATCGTTATCCATCCCTCACAAGTCGTATTGGTGACCAAACGGGGTGATGTAATCACACTGGATAACGACTTGAACGTTTCCAATGAACTCGATCCCGATGACGGAGAGGATCGATTTATGCGATCCTTCTCTTATCCAAGAACCAGATGCACTTTTTTACCGAACGACATTCCACCGTTCGGTGAAATCATGGTACTGTTTCTGGCTCGACGAGACGCGATCCGCATACGTGTCTTGCGTCTAGCCCGGGAAGATGGGGTCACCCAGGTTACTTCGGTGGAGCTTGACTCCAACATAGTAAGTTACATTCGGTTCAAAGGTCGCTTCAGCTCTCAAACTTTGCAGACAGTAACGGACATCACATGTAGTGAATCCGGGAATATCAGTTTCATGTGTATGTCGTTCTGTTTCACTCTAGGTGTGCATAAGTTGATCTTTCTATTTTAGCTTCATCCGGTCTCTGGAAAGTGTATCGGCTTCAGAAACAGCCTTCCGGTTGGGGTGCAGCCAGCACCTCGACACCCCTCACCCTCCAGTCCTTGACATTCGCTGCTCCGCGCCCAGGTGGCCTGATCGCTTCCCAAGAGCTCTCTCTCCTTCCGATCCACTCCTCTCTCGTCCTCCTCGTTGCCATTCCGACCTCCCCACTAACAGACATCGTCCTTCACATTTGGGACCTCCAATACTCCGTCCTCCTCGCTTCGCATTCATTCACTATCCCGTCAACACTCTCCCGTTCCGCTATGGGCGGGATTAGGGTCGGGTTGACCAAGTGTGCAGACGGTCAAGTAATGTTAACGCTTTCGCCTAGACTGCCATTAGTGGAGATAAAATCGACGTACCGGTCGAGTGTGTTGGTTGTACCCATTAATGCCCCCTCGACGTCGACTATCGCGAACGCGATGGGGCGGGCTGCAGCTGGGGAGAAATGGATAGCCAAGACATCTGCTTCATCCGCAAATGGAGTCTCGAATGGGACTGTTCGTGCCGGGAGTACGACGAGACTGGAAGCATCCCAAGATTCCCTTCTCAGGAAACTCCATACTTCGATCTCACAAAAGCGACCCCAAGCAGCCGACGAAGCGTTCTTTGCCTGGGTCGGACAAGAGGAGAGGAGGAAACTCGATTCCGAAGGCTCGCATACCGTGCTTTTTGGGTACGAGTTTACGAAACAGGTATTGGAGACCGTGCTGCAACCGGATAAGGGAGCGACGGAGATCCTGTATTCTGGGAACGTCGTGAAGTCGTTGTTGGAACGCAAAGTTGTCGTTGCGAGGATGTTGCCGGATGGGTTGTTGAGCGTTTTGGTGGATAGGTCGGATTGGGTATGATTCTGCTTCCTCTCCCATTAGGAGGCGCGGCGTTGAAATCATCCGCTTCTAGAAATCGGCGTTATTGGCGATGGAGGCTGTGCGCGACCTCACAGAAACAGATATAATCTCCGTATTGCACAAGGTCACGATTGCACACATCAAACGCACAAGGTCTGCATCGTCACCGGACGCAGATGCGATGCAAGTTGATCCTTCGCCCGCTCAGACTCGAGATATGCCGTTGTTGGAGGAGTACCTTGGTAGATGCGTCTCTTACGATACGTCCGCGTCCGGCCTTCGTCTGGCCCTACGGAAAAACTTGGGTGAGGTGGAAGAGACCGTCGCGGTCCTTCAGGTGCTCGAGTCGTGGATGAGGAAGTGGGGTGAAGCCGAGGATGAGCTTGGTGTTTTCGCTGTACCCTCTTCCACGTCAAAGGATGCTCCCATGCAGCCGTTACCTGAGCTATCCAAGGTAACAACATTCACCAAAAATATAGAAACATACCTAATGGATTCTCTCAACAGGTTGTCTCGTTCATCCAAGCAATCCTGGACGCATCCTTCCTCTCCCTCCTCCAACACCCTCCAGCATATCCAATCCTCCGATCCATCTCCGATCAAATCGAACCAGAACTCAAGCTTATAAACGAGGTCGAACAGCTAAGGATCCCCTTTGATAGCGTGCTCAGGGAACACAAGAAAGTCATCGCGGAGAAGAAGGAGAGGGAGCAGGCTAGTCAACCTGGGGGTGGAGGGAAGGGTGATAAGGGTGATTGGAGGAAGAAGAGGAAAGAGGCGTTCCAGCAGGCTAGTCTCGCAGTTGGGTCGTACCAGATTGAGGAGATACTCCTCTGACACCACGGATATTATATATCTGCATGGTTGCGTGTGGTATTACCAGACTAGCAAAAGTAATAGACGGATATCTGGCGACATATTCCAACTCTCTGATAGGCCCCGTTGTCAGTTCTTCATCTCCTTGACAAGTTCACCCCACAGCTGCCGCATACTCTCGCTCCCGGCCAATTCCATTGGCGTGGCCTCATCTTTCAGGAACCCATACCTCTCTCCCTTGAGGGACCGCTCTAGAATGTCAAGCTGGCCGCGAACTTCGGAGACGTCACCCCAATCCCCCAAGTCAATGATATCGAAGGTGCATGAGAGGATGATCCCGTGTTTCGAGTGGAACGTCGTTTTCTGCAAGCGCGAACCAGAACTGAGCGAAAGATGAAAAGGAGGGGTAAAGCTAGAGTCGCTCACCAGTTTACCCCAACTGAGGGTGTGTTCGAGGGTATACGTAAATTCTGGGGTTTGACCATACGCCCAATCCCACGTCTGAGTTCCGAAGAGTTGGTCATCCGAATTATTTCGGTTCGAAGGCAATTTGCGGCGACTCACGGTAAGTTCGTGCATCCCTTTCCTAATCTCCTCGATACCCTCGCAATCGCCACCCTCATCCACCCAATTGATCTATACGAGCGCACCTCGGTGATCAAGTTACGATCAAAAACAGAGTTACTCCTTACCGTCTCTCGGATGTTGTAATGGTCCTGGAATTCGCGCACGACGGCGTACACAAAATCTTCGTGGGACATGTCTGGTTTATGTTGCCGAAGGTTGCAGACAGGCGAGCGGACGGATGCTACGCCTTTGGTTTGCATCGTGTCCTGGAATGATTTTTTTTCCAGCGGTCAGATCCTGAGTTCGGAATTCAAGGGAGACGGGTTCGGGACCTTGTCCGAGTGTAGCAACTTCCCGAGGGTCCCGAGCTCACTCGATATGAGCATCGTACCGTGGTGGTAGGCGCGTTTGTTAACGATCTTGTACGCAGATCCCGAGACGTGTTTACCGAAACAACTATCGTCAGCATTTTCGTCAGCATTCTTTCAGAGTGGAGGGGGACATATCTTAAATTTCCCGACGCATATATCATTCCGCTCATTCACGTTCGCGTCTGCAAGACCGAGGGACTGGATGGCCCGTAACACGACACTGGCGGAATCATTCCGGTCGAACGAAGATCTCGGAAGGTGAATTGAGAAGTTTGAATTGCCAAGATCCTAGAGATCTCTCTTAGTTCTCGACTAGGGTGACAGGGCGAAGGGTGACTTACGTGGTAAACCGTGCCCCCTCCGCTCCGTCTCCGGATGAAGGGTACTCCCACCCTCCGAAGTTCTGTCATGTTTACCTCCTTCCAAGGGTTCTGGTTTCGACCTATGACCACGCATGGGTCATCTCTGTAAAGCAGTAACAGAGGGTTGTGATGAGGTTTGTGCTTGAACAGCCTGCAGTGCAACCCCAATTCATGGGTGAGTGCCGATTAGAGTCCGTTCGCTTGTATGATCCTCACCAATCCTCTAAGGAGAGATTAAAATATGGATTCGTAGATTTCGAGACATAAATCGAGTGTTTCGCAACTTGCGTAGCAGAGTTTGATAGCAAACGAGCGTAGTGGAGAGCAAGACGCGTCCGAGTGACGCGGTGGAATGCGGAAGAGATCATTCAAACGACAGCCTCGGGAAAATCAACAAATCCTCGATTTGTCTGCCAAAGCAAGGTGGAGACAAGAAATACATAAAATGGGTTGAAGGTATGAGGGTCTCTGTTTGGATATGTAGTCCTACTTCTGCACCCCAGTGAAGATTGGGTTCTCGACTTCGTGGATTTGTTTCTGGCCGGGTGGTGTACCAGGGATGGTTTTGGTCAAGCCCTGTGTGTCCGAGTGTTAGAGACACGGTTGGTGTATGAGATGGTATGGACGGAGACGCACGAGTTTCTCGAACATGCACTTGTTAAGTGTTCGTTCGGGTTTCCTACACCGGTAGTATTCCTGCGCATACGGTGTAAGCCATCGACGCGAAGACCAAGAGCTCCACTCGCACCTGGTTGTTAGCCTCCAGGCAATTCCAATGCTCGTCAAACTGCTTGAGACAATTCTCCCTCATCTTGGTGATCCTGACGGTTTCGTTGAGCAAGGTTTGTAGAAGGAATATCCTCAACTCAACGCACAAGTCTTGAGCACACCGAGTGACTTTGCGGCCTTCCTTGAGACAATGGCCAGGGTCACGGTTCTCCGCCTTGCAAAGCATAAAGTCCTCTTCCAGTAAATTCCGCATAAACGCTAGACACCTCATTCCACGAAAACCGAATGACTGACCATTGTAATCCTTGCAATACGCGCCGATGAAAAACGCGGCACTCTTCAACGGTCCACTGGTCGTTCCGAGCTCGTCAACTTTTGGTATTGAGCTCGGAAGGGGTGAGGGTTCCTTGTAAGGATGGCTGGAGGTAGAACCGTCGTGATATGTGCTCATCGTCGTTCGGAGGTTCTCGTCCCCGTGGGCGGCGGTAACGGTGGCGGGGAATAACGGTGTGGGAACTCTACGGGCGAATCATCTGATCTCGATTACATCCACCACCCGTCTACATCTCCTCTCCTCTTCCTCAACCATTGTTATTTGGGGCATTATGGAGGAATACCCAGGTGCAGAACTGTCTCTCTCTCAACTGGTGTGCGCACTCGAGAAACGGTTGGACCTGATGATAAATCGATCTTGGTGCGGCTGATAGTCGCCGGTCGAGTGGCTGACTTTCGAACCTGCAGTTCCGACGCGATTCTGGATAAAGACGAGGTTTGAGGTAGCCCTCTCGGGTTTGTTTCTAAATCTAATACTGTTTCAGATAGACCGGGTGACATCCAAGCTGTCATCCATCTCCACCAGCGTATTCCAGCTCAAGAACTCGTTCGCACCTATCAACCGCCTCCCCCCAGAAATCCTCGCTCTCATCCCAACGTTCCGAAAGCGTGAACGGGACCTGATACGCGCGGTAGCAGTCTGCAAATACTGGCGCAGGACACTTATATCCACTCACAATCTCTGGAACGACATCATCTACTCCGAACGGGCAGACCGAAACATCACCGCTCCGCGCGTGAACGCGTATTTCGAACGATCTGGATCGGTTCCGGTCAAGGTTCAAATACCTGCACATACTTCCCGATTCCTTTCTCCTTATACCGAACGGATTTCGTGGTTACGGATGTTCATCGGTCACCCATCGAACCTTGACGAAATTGCGAAACGCCTTTGGAAAAGGGCACCTCTCCTCGAGAGGCTATGCTTACGCGTCAAGGATTGGGATCAGCCTACTCTGGTTACCCCCCAGTTTTGTCGGGGCATCTCTTTTCAACGTGAGCTCGTTGACCATCCGTGGCGCCACCTTGTCTCCTGGACCATGCCGGCTTCCCCTACTCACCAGGTTTACCCTGGAAACACAAGTCACCAACGTTACGTCTGCTGTGCTGCTGGACACTCTGGAGCAGATGCCACTGCTCCGAGTCTTCGAAGTCACGCTTGACCGCGCAAACCAACAGGATCCTGTCCCCAGGGGCCGTGTGGTCACGCTCCCGCGTTTGGAAGAGATTATGATCACAATAGACGAGTGCCTTCTCGCACCGCTCGCAAGCGCAATTCTCCCTGCCCTCTGTTTGCCAAGTGCGCACCGAGTCAAGATGCGATCGATCAGAGCTTTCGGTGCCCCTCTCGCCCCAATCCTACCAGTTTCGTTCGGAGAACGACTGCCGACTTTCAGCGCTATACCAAAGGTCTCCGTTGACCTTGACAAGGACCTCAACGTCATCAAATTCTATGGCTTGCACGAATCTAAATTGACGCTATCCATCGATTCGGCTTTACCCTATGCAGTCGGACGCCCCACGTTCGGTGGCACACCATTCGACAGTGTCCGCAACCTCCGCGTCCGTTTCCGGAGTTCCACTGCGGACTCACTGTTCTTTGTCAGACTCCTCCGGGCCACGAAGAGGTTGAAATACTTAGCGATGGAGCAGAACACACTATGGCCACTCGCTTATTGAATCGAAAGCGAAGAACAAGCTGGGATATGTCCCGCTCTCGTTGCACTAATCGTCACCGACGCTGACTTCAATAAGGCGAAACTTTGTGTCCGAGAGCTCGAACAGGCCAGGGAGCGTGCTGGTGTTCCGATAGCGTGTGTGGAGGTTAGGTATGGGTGGGATGATACAGGCGACGATCATTATCCTCCCTCGACTCTTTACGATGATTAGTTAGGCTGTCTCTGTTACGGGTAGATGCGCTGACCGGTTTGGCCACCAGCGTTCGATTTTCTACAGGTGGAGGCGAGTACGATGGAAAAGGTACCTGTGTAGCGTACGGGTAACCTTGGACCCAAGCTCTGTTTGATAACGGGTAGGCTTTTAAGTATATTGTCCAAAAGATGGCTGGTGATCTTGTTAATCAACGTTTCAACACTTGTGGTGGGGTTTGGCGAGGTGGAACGAGGAAAGCAACCGAGGCGAGGGTCCTGGTT